>Ga0180437_10006413_pt1 | contig 15685 bp, 15 predicted proteins | sample SS_ome_4_FD_132410 | JGI IMG/M metagenome (GOLD analysis project Ga0180437, IMG submission 132410) | Hypersaline lake sediment archaeal communities from the Salton Sea, California, USA - SS_3_D_1 metaG | ecosystem: Environmental > Aquatic > Non-marine Saline and Alkaline > Hypersaline >...
TAGGAAAAGAACGTATACCTACAGAAGTACAAAAACTCTGCACACAAATAGCGCCGCGGTTACTTGTGTTCGCACTCGCACACAAGAGCTGACACAAAAAAGGCGGCTCTTTGGTGTCTTTTTAACGTCAAAACCGGGCTCAGTACCAAAAAAACGTTCCTCTACCTTCTTCCAAAAGACAACGTAAATCTCCCTCCTCGTCGTCCCGGAACAACATCTGCTCCTGGCGTATCAACAAACAAGGCCTGAGAGGCACCTTGGCCTCCAGGTGTTTTCGGAGAAGGAGGAGAGGATTTCTGAGCTTTGTCTGGCCGGGCAGCAGGCTCTGCAGATACGGAAGGAGTGCGCGCCTCCTTGACAGGTACAGGTAGTGGTGCCTGCTCAGGAGGTCTTGCGCTCTTAACACGAAGATCCTGTTTAGGAAGAGAGAGACGCTCTTCTTTAACAGGCGGTCTTACCGGTTCCGGCTCAGGAGGTGGGGGTAACAATTTTTGAAAGATCGCACTGACTCTTTTCATCCCAAGTCGAGGGCGAGACCTACCATACTCGTGATACTTCTCTGCTTTTTCACCGAGTCGTGCACATAACCTCTCTGCATTAGCATCGTCTTCAAGACGGAAATTCTCACTACCGAGCTTCTCGAGAATTGTTGCAAAATCAAATGAAGAACCCCACCATCGTCGTATTCTATTAAGCAATCCCCACCGATAATGCTCTTTAACCTCAAGTGTATTATCTTTGCTCAAACAAAAATCGTAGTCGTTTAACGATATATCCGAAGCAAGGGCATCTTTTAAGGCTCTGCCTATATAAATTGTTGAAACTGTCATCTTTTATTCCTTTTCTTCATATGTTTTGGTAACCAAGGTACAAGATCGACACATAACCGACAAGGCCGTTTTGCATATCAATGACGCAATGACACCTCGCCAGCTACGCTTCTGCTGATAGAGGAACTTGATTGATGAGCTCTCGCATCTCATCGATGGTTGAGGCGTGGCTCAGCGCCTCTCTAAAGGCGCGCGCGCCAGAACAGCGACCGATATACCAACACCCGACGCGTCGCATATCGGTGAGCGCTCTTTGGTCTGAACAATGAGCCAGCGTTTCATTGAAGTGGTCTATGAGAATCTGTCTTTGCTCTGCTGCAGTATGGACTGGGATCTCGCCCGTTTCTGCATAGTGACAGATATCACTGGGCAGCCACGGCTTTCCAAAGAGACCACGGGCAATCAAAATTCCATCACACCCGCTTGTCTTGAGTTTGTGCACAGCGTCTTCTACAGAAAAGATATCGCCATTTCCAATAACGGGTATCGTTGTTGCTGCCTGTTTCGCCTGCTTAATCCACTCCCAGTTTGCCCTACCCAAATACGCCTGCTTTCGAGTTCTGCCGTGAATGGTGAGCGCTTTGGCGCCGGCGAGCTCTGCAATACGAACAAGCTCTGTATGGACCAGGCTTTTCTCATCCCATCCGGCTCGGATTTTCACTGTCACAGGAATGCGGACAGCGGCGACCATATTGGAGACAATCTCACCGATACGAAGGGGCGTGCGAAGAAGGGCAGAGCCGCTACCATCTTTTGTCACGTTATCGACAGGGCAGCCGCAGTTGAGATCCACGACATCAAATCCCATATCCTCAATAATACGAGCGGCAGGCCCCGCAAGCTTTGGGTTGCTTCCACACAGCTGCGCCCCTATTGGCCGCATAGAAGCGTTGTAATGGAGCATTCTAAAGGTATCATCATCATACTGCAAGAGCGCCTCCATCTTGACCATCTCGCAAAAAAGAAGTCCTGGGTTAAATCGAGAGGCTATCTGACGAAACGGATAATCGGTACAGCCTGCAAGAGGTGCGCACAGAATATTGTTTGGAAGTTGCAAGGATCCTATAGAAAGGGGATTGACGCTCATATGGAGAAAAAGATCGCCCGCTTAATAACAGCTTCCAAGATATGCAGCATAAAAAGAGCCAAAAGGGGGCTAATATCTAATGTCCCACCAATCGGAGGAATAACTCGGCGAAAGAGGTCCAGATATGGATCTGTATATGTTCTCATAAACCGTATGATTTTATGATCTCTGGCCTCTGGAAACCACGAGCTCAAAATAACGATAATGATCATCCAAAAATAACAGGCAAACGCTATGTCGACAAACTGATACAGAAAAAACACCTCTTTCTCCTTATTCTTAGGCTACTATAGGATATCACGCAGCTCTTTAACTGTACAAAAGTGATTTCCTCGATCTCTATGAATTCCGTATACTCCAGCCGCATCTTTTTAAATACGCAAGAGGTTATATATGTCTATTTTGTTTATTTCGTATCACAATGAGCCACCAGAATATATCGCAAACGCATTTCTTAATTTGGAGCACCTTCAGAAACAAAAAAACACCCTCATAACGCACCTTGTCACCGACGGCAAAGAACAGATAATACAAATAAGCAATGTTAGCTGCGAAGTTTTTACCCCACAAAATATAGATCTTTCCACTGATTCAAAGGAGCGGTCTCGGCTTATCGATAAGATAGTAAGGCCCCATGTAACAACCGGCACAATTATATACAAAGATACGCATGTGCCCTTTATCGAAGCAATTATACACTCTCTTGTATTGCTGCGGGGAGGAAAACACGGGCTCTGCTGTTTTTCGACAGCACAAGACTCTGTGCACACTACAGCTGCAACGTCGAGCCAAAGTTTGCCAGAGGAAGTAAGACAGCAAAGAGCATTGCTCCGATAGCAACACCCATTGTAATGAGCAGTACGGGTTGTATCAAGCTAACAGCCCGCTCTAGCACGCGATCGCTATCTTCTTCATAGAGTTTAGCAAGGTTAGCCAAAATTGGGGCAAGGCGGCCCGTCTCTTCGCCAATTGCGACCATTCGAGAAAAGAGGGGGGGAAGGTATTTAGACTGCTGTAAAGACGAAGAAAAGCTTTTTCCTTCAATAATTTGGCTGGATGCATGGGCAATCTCCTCCTCTAACACCTTATTTCCCAGCGCCTCTTTCGCATATTCTAGGGCCGTACTGAGGGTCGTTCCGCCCAGAAGCAGGTTTGAGAGGGTCCGAGAAAACTTTCCAAGAGAGGATTTTAGAATATATTGGCCTAAAACCGGCCACCTGAGCATTTTTACAACAACTTTTGAGCGCATATCGGGCTGTGAAAGCATATATATGCCTCCCGTTATTGCCGTCACAACAGAGAGACCTAAAAACCATGTATGCGCATGAATAAAGTGCGTAATCGAGAGGACAAACGAGGTAAAGGCGGGAATTTCTTGATCTTCAAACAGGCTCTCTAGCGATGGGATAACAAAGAAAATCATAATCCCCAAACTGACAACCAAAAGAAGAGAGAGAATGGCCGGATAGACCAAGGCCGAGATAAGTCGCTGTTTTGATTGTCTTTCTGCCGAAAGCTGCTGGCTTAATCGAAGCAGGGCCTGATCTAAGCGCCCGACAGATTCACCAGCTACGACGATAGCCCGAAAAAAGGAGGAAAAGGTCTCTGGATATTGAGAGAGGGCGGCCGAAAAAGAGGCACCTTTCCTGATGTGCTCTCGAAGAGAAAAGATGATACCTTGGTATGACTCTCCCTCTGCCTGCTCTTCCAGGGCCTCTAAGCTTTCATATAACGGAACATTGGCCTCAAGCAGTTGAGAGAGCTGAGAGGTGAAGATCACCTGTTGCTCAAAGGACATCTTCATTGCTGTATTTTTCGAAGATGTGGCCTCTTTCAAGGCGAGAATAATGAGCTGCTGCTCACGTAAAAGTCGCTTTGCCTCCTCTTGGGAGGCCGCTTCTACAGAACCTTTTAGCCTCTGGCCATCAGGACGAATGGCCTTATATTGAAAGACTTTCATAGGGCTATTCACCGCCCCGGGTCACTCTCCACACCTCTTCTGCTGTCGAGATACCCTTTTCAACAAGTTCATTACCGTGTTCTATCAAGGTCTGCATGCCTTCGCTTTTTGCTGTCTCCAACAACAGCGAGGCCTCAGGACTGCTCGAAACCTGCTTTCTAATAGCTGGCGAAAACTTCATCAGCTCATAGAGCCCATGCCGCCCGACAAACCCCGAATCCATGCAAAGAGGACAGTCCTTCTTTTCTCCCTTACAGGCATGGCAGACCTTCCTCACAAGGCGCTGAGCAAGAGCGCCAAGACAACACGAAGAGATGAGATATGGCTCAATACCCATGTCAACGAGCCTGGTCACCGCAGAACAGGCATCATTGGTGTGGAGCGTTGAAAGAACAAGGTGGCCGGTTAGTGCCGACTGAATAGCAATCTCTGCTGTCTCCTTATCTCGAATCTCACCGATCATAATGATGTCTGGGTCTTGTCTAAGAATATGCCTAAGCCCTGTGGCAAACGAGAGGCCGATCTTTTGATGAACGGCAATCTGCGCAACACCGGGCAGACGATATTCAACCGGATCCTCAATGGTCATGATATTCGTATCGCCACTTTTAAGCTCTGAGAGCGCACTATAGAGCGTTGTTGTCTTTCCACTACCGGTAGGACCCGTAACAAGAATAATCCCCTCTGAACACGATAAAAGGCGCCGAAAATCAGAAAGCACGGAATCGGACATCCCCATATGGTCGAGACCTAAGATCACATTCCCCTTATCGAGCAGTCGCATAACAATACGCTCTCCAAGCACAACAGGAAGGGTGCTCACACGGAAATCGATAGCCTTTGCTCCCATTTTCATCTTTACTCGACCATCTTGTGGAAGGCGTCTTTCTGCAATATCGAGTTTCGCCATCACCTTCACGCGCGTTATCAGCGGAGACTGAAGCTCTTGTGGGGGCTTAATATGGGGCTGCAAGACGCCATCAATACGAAGACGAACGACAAGCCCCCCCTCATCGGGATCGAAATGGACGTCGGAAGCGCCCCGCTTGATGGCCTCTCCTATAATAAGATTTAACAGACGAACAGCGGGCGGTTGTTGGAGATCATCTTCAAGGATGTCATATATTTCTACATCTTCATCCCGTTTGATCTCTCCTGTCTCTTCAATGCCTTCTAAAAGAAGTGTTGCGGCGTTTTCATCTTGCTGATAATACTCATGGATAGCAGACAAAATAGCGTCTCTTGGCACCCATATCAGGCGAATCTCTTTATGAAACTGAAATCTGAGCTCATCAAAGGCCGCTGTTGCCAAAGGATCGGCTGTGGCCACAGTAAGAGTGTGTTCGTCTTCTGCAACAGGAAAGACAAGCTCTCTTTTCACAAAGGCATATGAAACCACCTTCATTAAAGATCTGTCGATGTTGAGCTCTGAGAGTGTTTGAGCCGTCGGAAGACCCAGCCTTTTGGCTGTAGCCTCTCCTTCGTCTGTAGATCGCGCTTTGACAGGCCGCGGCGTCGCCCCCGAAACAAACGGTTGGGACTCCTGAGAGGTAGCGCTCTTTCCAGAAAGGGCTCGAACTCGAGAGACCGCCGAACTACATCCCCTTTTTAGCTGTTCCAAAAGGTCTCTTACCACCATAGACGCTCCTTAGCTCGAGATATCTGGTGAGCCGAACAACATGCGAAGGCTTTTGGCCATCAAGCCCTTTTTCTTTTCCTGTTTAGCCTCAAGAACCTCCCTCAAAAACTCTGGGGTGTCTCCCGGTCTTTTGGAAAGCTCTTGCGCTCGGATAGCTTGCCACTCTTCATGCTCGTCTGGAAGAATCCTCGGCGTAAGAAAGATAATCATCTCAGTGCTCTCATCCGAAAGTGTCGACATACTAAAGAGCTTGCCTAAGCCCGGAATTTCCCCGAGAAAGGGGATCATCTGCTTTTGTCCACCTGAGAGCTTTCTTCTTAATCCCCCCAAAATTACCGTCTCACCATCTTGTACGCGAACTTCGTTTTTAATATTTCGTCTCATAACGTCTGGCTTATCGCTCTCTTTTTGTTGCGTATTATCAAAAATAATATCCGTTGCCAAGGTGACATATTTTGGCTCATCCGTCTGATCGCCATCTATTTTAGAGTGGATTGTAGGGGTAATCTGTAGGGTAATTCCGTATTCGGCACGAGAAAAAGAGTCTTTAACGTGTCTATCGGTTACTTCAACAGCGCCCGTATTAATCGAAATCTGCTCAACAACTGCAATCTTTGCCGGCGTTTGGTTGATAGTTGTTATCGAAGGGTTTGCGTTAATCTGAACATCGTCTTGAGTAAGCAAAAACTGATATGCAATATCGTACGCCGGAAACCATCCACTTTTCTTTTGAGAGAAAAAGAAATCTAAAATACCCCTAAAAACACCCTTGTCGTTGTTGTTGTCATTATTATCGTCTTCTCCCTCGTAACCGTCTTCATTTTTGTGTTTTGCTTTATGTTTTTTTCTCTCCTTCCCTCCACCATTCCAAAACAGCTTTGTCTTCGATTTTCCCGAGGCGGCATCAGCAAGCCTTAGGTTGTTTAATCCCATTGAGCTCGAATCAGAAACTCTCTTTTCAAAAAGCAGTACATCAATTTGAACCATGCGCTTAGGAACATCGAGCTTATGCAACAGCTCTCGAAGTTTCGGCAAGAGGTAGTTTTCGACAACCATGATGATCGAGTTGGTCTTAGCATCAACGATAAAATTATCGGAAACTTCCTGCTCAGACTGGGCTTTAGGTTTTGGCTGCGAGACAGAAATGGGCTCAGAATTAACAATAAGAGAATCCTGTGCGTGGCTGCGCGCTTCGGTTTTCTCGCGCTGCCATTCCATCCACGTCGGGCGCTCTGGTTTTTTTTGGGGGGCTTCTGTCTCTACAGGAGTCTCTAGACCAACCATCCTCTTATATACCTGACTGAGCACTTTTGCCAGCTCTTCAGCTTCCGAATGGCGACATGCGTACCAATGAATTCCTCTTTCCTTTACCTGTCCTATGCTCGTTTCCAGCTCTTCGATAATTTGACATGCCTTTTCTATCTGCTCTTTTTTTCCCATAAGAAAGAGAGAAGAGGCGGGGGCCTTAAGGGGTATTACACGAAAGCCAAAAGAAGAGCTTTCCTGGCGAGAACCAAAGGAAGGAAGGGGGGGCATTTTCTCTCCGCCTCCTCCTTCTGAAATATGAACGCCCTCTCCTTCGAAAATAGAGGAGAGAACCTTGGCCACTTCCTCACTGTCTCCTCGTTGCAAGGTGACAATTCGATGCTCATGGGCGCGCTTCGGAGAGACGATAAAGTCATATACTTTGAGGAGGTCCTGTATTTCTCGCACAGGACCAACGAGAACGAGGTGGCCACCAACGATTTGAACAGAAAGCGACTCCTGGGGAGCAAATCGCTCAAGAAACTGAAGAACGCGCCGCAACTCTCCAGTTGGTGGCGAACAGACAAATGCGATCTTTTCATGCGGAGATAAGGCGCCTACCAGTTTTCTCTCATCTGTAATGCAATGTAGGCCCGATTGATTCATTCGTAAAAAGTAGAGCTGCTTTACAAACGGCGAGAGCTGTTTTATTCCAATGCCGAAGTTAGAGAGAATGACGCTTAACATATCATCCCAATCAGCTCTTGGAACAGATAGCTTTGAATTTAGATGAATTTTATACCCCGCTATCTCCGGAGGCATCACAAAAACGGCATCACCACTACTATAGTCGATAACAAGCTGCCCTACCGTTGTGTCGGGCTGGTGCCACAATCCTTCAAAATCATCGGTAGAGTCCTCTTGGGCAAGCTTTTTCCACTCTTCCTCTAGCTTTCGAACTTCTTTATATAATTGAAGAATGTCTTTTTTATACTGTTCTACAGTCTCTATCTGCTGAGGATCTAGCTGCTCAGAAGAGTCTTCAGCAAAAACAGCTGCCCGCATCTCCTCATAAAGATCTCGTATCTCCGCCTTTTTCTGTACAAGGCCGTCTTGAATTGTTTTAAGATCGCCCCTGTCTGCCGAAGTCTCAAAAGTCTGAACAAGCTGTTCCCTTTTTTCCGATAGGGTTACCGCAAACCCTCCCGGAAAAGAAGGAAGAAAGGCAGAAACAATAAACAATAAAAGAGCTAAACGAACCAACATCATACTTAAATTACATTACTCCCATTGTTTTCTCTCTAATCATCATAGTCATCGTCATAGTCGTCATCATCATAGTCATCATCGTCAAACTCATCATCAAAAAGGTATTCATCATCATCATTATCGTCGTTATCGTTCATACGGACAGAGCCTGTATCTTTTCGACCCCACGACTTGTACAAAGAGACGACAATACTATCTTGTTGCGATCTAGAATTATTAAAGAAAGAACCAACAAGACAGGACTCTCCTTGGATCTTCTCAATTCCAGAAAAAGCCAAAAGGCTTCCCGAGAGACGCCCCTCTATATATGCATCTAACTGCTCAGGAGAATCTATCCTCGTATGACCATTTGAAGTCAACACAATCCAATCATCTGGCGCTAAAACAATCCGCTTTCCCTGAATCTCCGCAATCCACCGCTTTTTCGAAAGCGCCCCCACCAACCTCATCGATGGTATTTGTGCACTGGACGGATCGTTTCGACGCATAAGCACAGCGTTTACTCGTGAAGACCCCTCTTCGCTCCATAGATCAAAGGTTATCGATCGCTGATCAATCGTTTTTACCCTAAGAAGGGGTTTTCCTATCGATTCGGGACCAGGGGTCACCCGGCGCCATCTATCAAATTCGTCAAAAACAAAACAATCGCCCTCTCCCATCCACAACACATATGCATCGTCGCCTGTTCCAAACTGTACTCGTTCTCGTCCCGCCTCAAAGACGTATTCCTCTCCACCAAACGTGTTAATTACCAGATCACGGCCATACCAAAGAGCGCCCTGTTTTTCCAATATGGAAGGCTCTGCTCGCCACTGTCCTATTGTCCACTCATGAAATGCATTCATCGAGGGCGGAAGGGGGGTTTGATTAAGGGTAAAGCGGTGAAGCTCCTGAGGCGTTGTAATAAGCTGACCGTCATCTCCTTCTAGCTCGACTATTACCTCCGCTCCACCGGTATGCACAACAAAACGTATTTGCAAGCTCGTCGGAGTCTGAGAAATGGCCCACTTATGGGTCTTGGGATCAAACCTCAATGAAACTTTTTCAGACGCCGGGGTACTATATACTCCCTGTACGTTTCTAAAGCCATATTGAACCACAGAGTCCGAAAGAGACTTGTCTGGACGACCACCAGAGCCAAAAAAAAGCACGTGTGTCCTAAGATCGGGAAGGCGTAGAGGCCGGTCTACCTTTGAAAGCCGAAAAAGAGGCTCTTGCAGAGCCTCATGAAGCCCTTTTTTCTGCAAAAAGCTATTCTGAACGGGCTCTACAAAAACCGGTCGATCCTCTTCCCCGTCTTCCACAACCTCTTCTTGAAAAGAAAGAAGCGCGCACACCAATACGGTCACAATTGCCGCTGCCCAAAACAGGTAGGAAATAAACCACAGTTTTTTAGGTGTAATATTCATAATATGAACTTATGAGTTGACAATTTATACCCCTCATACCCAGGATTTAGTTAAAACCCCTAGTATGACACAGCCTTACGTGTTGCCACATATGTTACATCTATCGACTTCTTCTAAGCAACGGACAAAAGAGCTGGGGTTCAGCGCCAAGGGGAGGACAAAATTCAATGATTTTGACCTACAAAAGATAATAATTGTATTGTAGGGAAACACAAAACAACTAACTTTTTGCAATTTTTAAGGATATATACCATGGCAGATCCAACACAAGAAGGGGACAACAGCCCTTTTTCAAAATTTATCTCAGCATGCAAATCTAATGTAGGAGATACGTGCGCCTATATCGTTCTTGCTATAAGTATCTTTTACATGTTCTTCGAGCCGTTTATCGGAGGGCTCATCGTCGGATACATCTCCGGCCTATACCTCTCCTCCCACATCCTACTAAGAGGACAACAGTTTCGGGAATTTTTACTCACAGAGGGCATCTTTAGAGGTTTTGTCCTTATTGCGGCGCTGGTTGCTTTTCTGATCTCCGCACCGGGAATGGTGGTTGGTCTCCTTTTAGGAACCTTCTCTCGACGGCTCTACTCATCTTTTCGAAAAACACCCTCTTCGGAAGAATAATTCTCAAAAGCCGCCTATCTATTCACCTTGAAATCGTCTATCATCGACGATTTCAAGGTGAATTTTTATGGACATACACGCTGTAACAGAGTGGTTTGCCGCTCACAAAAGGAACTTTCCTTGGAGAGAACGCCCATCGCCATATGCAGTGCTCGTCTCTGAAATCATGCTTCAGCAAACACAGGCGTCGCGGGTTATTCCCTTTTTCAATCGATGGATAAACGAGTTTCCCTCCTTACAAATCTTAGCAGAAGCCCCCGAGAAAAGCGTCATGAAGGCGTGGGAGGGGCTTGGGTACTATTCAAGGGCTCGAGCTCTACATAGAGGAGCTAAGATCATTGTAGAGAGGTTTAATGGAAAGATTCCCGACACAAGAAAAGAGCTTCTCACTATTTCTGGAATAGGTCCATACACAGCAGGAGCCATCCTTGCCTTTGCCTTTCGTAAAAAAGCGGCCGCTGTCGACGCCAACGTTGTTCGGGTCTTAGCGCGATGTACAGAAACACACAAGAGCGCTCGAATGTTCGAACCGATTGTAGAAAACCTTCTACCTTCCTGTAAGCCATGGGCTGCTATGGAAGCGCTTATTGAGCTGGGGGCCCTTACGTGTAAGAAAAAGCCCCTTTGTGAACAGTGCCCTTTAGCAAACGACTGCCTTGCCAGAAAAAACGGGACCACAGCCCTCTTTCCCCCTCCTAACCTTCAGCAAAAAACACCTCTTTGGAGAGATGTAGCGGTCATTGTAACAACCGATACCGTTCTCGTCTGCCACAGGACCGGAAAGAGGATTATGTCGGGACTCTGCGAATTTCCCTTTTTCGAGTCCTCTCCTTCTGGAAGAGGCGAGGGGGCCTTTTTAGACCATTTGAATAGATCGGATCTTTCGATTATTGGTTCGCTTCATCCCATAACACATTCTTTTACTCGATATAGGGCAACCCTCTATCCTGTGCTCTTTTCTTCTCTACGCGAGTTTTCTTGGCCAGAAGGCCGGTGGTTGCCGATGAAAGGCCTTAAAGAGTTTGCTTTTTCTTCTGGTCACAAACAGGTAATGGAGAAAGCCTTGTTGCTTTTGAAAAGAAACAGGGGACGATAACGCCCCCTATACACTTAAGACCACCTAATCACAGCTATCGATCTTGTGTAGACAGATAAGGGCGGCGTTGTTCTCCGGAGTTTCAGTACCGACTTGGGAGAAGGCAAACCGGATATTGGCCGTGCTCGGTCTCACCAAGATACATTTGACATACGTATTGTCCGAGCCAACGGAAAAGATCTTTGACCCAGAGAAACTTTTCCATGCACTATCAATAAATGACGATGATGGGCTATGGGTCTTTTCAAACCAAACTAACGATGCCCGTGCAGCATTGTTGTTAATGTCTAGATACATTTCATCAAAAGCAAGCCCTGTCGAAAATTCCGCCTCAATAATAAACTGGAACTGAAGAGAGTAGACGCCCTTGGGCAAGATAAAAGAGCTCGTTTCTTCATCAAAGATAACCCCCCTTGCTGTTTGTACATTGGTCAAAGGAACCGTTATCTCTTCTGTGTTTATCCAAGCAGAGGGCCCGGGAGTTACAAACGTCGCGTATACCGGCACGAACGAAGAGGCTGCGCGAGTGGCACACGTCGTTGATGTTGTCACTTCTTGAGCTGTAACCATCTGTGTTGACATAAGACAGCAGAGAGAAAAGGCCCCTAACATATAAAAGATCTGTTTTTTCATTTCTTATCCTCGTCTTAAATTTAGCTACAGCCGTTAATTTTGTGTAGAGAGATACGCACGGAATTGTTATTTTGTGCAAAACCACCACCTTGAAGCGTGGGAAGTAACACGATATCGGTGCTAGAGCTCTCTCGAACCGCCTTACATTTGACAATCGTATTATCGGAGCCAACAGAAAACACCTTTGATCCAGAAACAAACGCCCAATGCGCATCAGGCTCAGACCCAATCCCACTGCCCTTTCGGTTATTGTTCAGCTTTATGCCCCAGTCCAAAAGCACCTTTGAAGCATCGTTATTAAACTCCAAAAATATATCGGTAAACCTAAGGGCATCTTGAGCATCTGCTTCGACGGTTGTATCTGCCTTAAAAGTTAACTGAAAACGGATCGAATAGACCCCCTTAGGAAGAGTAAACGTATCGGCATCCGCGTCAAGGGTAATTTCCTTCGCCACTTGAATGCTATCGAGGGGAATGTCTATCTCTTGAGTGGATATAAGAAGAGAGGGCCCTTTATACACAAGCGTTGCATATGCGGGTGTAAAGGGGTGTGTTTTTGCCCTCGGCGAGTACAGCGATGCAATCTTTGATAACAGACCCTTTTCAACGATAGTTGTGTTTTGAACCCCTTGATCGGCAGACAGATGTGTTGAAGCAAGGCAGCAGATGAAAAAGGTCCCTAAAGATTTGAAAAATCGTTTTTTCATTTTTTGTCCTCATCTTACGATGGTTAAATGTTGATATTTGTTTACTCCAACCCAAAATATATAGAACAGCGCGGCATAGCCCCTTTTTCTTTTCGATTATTCGTCACAGCCATCAATCTTGTGTAAAGAGACGTGTACGGGTTCCCTCGCAAATGTAGGGGAAAAACCCTCCGCAGAAAAGGACGGCCCGTCGGCACCAAACCGGATATCGTGGGCAGTGCCCTGTCGAACAACGATACATTTAACAACTGTATTATCAGAACCAACGAAAAAGAGCTTTGAGCCAGAAAGAACAGTCCAGCTATACCGGTTTCCGCCATCAGAATTCTCATATAGGCCAGCAAAAGACACCCCCCAGTCGAGAGGAACAATAGAAGAGCCGTGGTTAAGATCTAAGTATACGTCTGTAATTTCAATCGCATCTTCTACCTGGCCCGGTGATGGATAGTCTCCCGTTTCGAGTTCAAGGGCAATTTGGAAATCAATAGAATAAATACCCCTAGGAAGGGTAAAGGTGTTTGTGGTCGTATCGAGTGTAATCTCCCTAGTCGTCCGTATCTGATCAAAGGGAACTGTTAGCTCTTTTGTAGACAGAAAGGGGGACGCCTCTGCTTGTACCAGTGTCGCATATGCGGGCGTAAACGAACGACTGATCGCCCGAGTTGTAAGGGCATCGGCAGCTATCGTCTGTGTTGAAAGAAAGCAACAGGCAGAAAGAACACTGAAAATGACGGAGAGCTGTGTTTTCATCTATTTTTCCTCATGCTTGAAAGATTACGCAGCATAAAGCTTTTGTTTAATCGATTGGCAGGGTTTGATGCAAGTAAAGAAAAGAGTTTTTTGCCTTTTCAAAGAGGCATTCACGCAAAAAAAACCAGATTAGCGGTTTTGGCGTTCTCGTTGCCCCTTTAACCGCATTACTTTTACATACTTATAAAACGCACAGTTCATGTTAAACCAGCTGATTTCAAAGCCTTCTGACCCCAGCAAAAAGCCCCGCTGAAAAACGTACGATTTTATAAATGCAAAAAGGGCGTGAAAAACAGCCGTACATATCGAGCTTTTCTTGTTTTCATGCTGTTTGGCATAAAGCGTTGTATATCTGTCCATTTTGTGTAAAAACGCCTCCACAGAATCGTACGGATAGTGCAAAACGGGGAAGGAGAGTTTTTTATCGCGCACGTTTGTACAAATAACCGATTCATGTACAAGCGCGTCAGAAAAGGCGGTCTTTTTTCTATTATAAAGTCGCACAACCCGATCTGGATACCAGCCACATCCACGAATATGTCGGCCCCGATACATGTTTTTTCTCCAAAAGGAGTAGACACAATCGCTGTCAAGTGTAAGGGAGAGGACCTCACTGACAAGCTTCTCGCTCATAATCTCATCGCTATCTACAGACAAGATCCAGTCATTCCTCGCCAGAGAAGAGGCGAGATTGTGAGTTGGCCCAAACCCCAGAAAGGGGCGCTCGTATATGGAAACGTTTGGAAACGATGCGGCAATCTCAAGCGTTCGATCAGATGATCCTGTGTCGACAATGACAACCTCGTCAAAAGAGCGGAGAGCCCCTAAAACAGAAGCGAGATACCGCTCACTGTCTTTTGTCAAAATGGTTACGCTAATCACTCCTTCCCCCCCTCAGCACATGACTCAACAATGCATTATTAAGAACTACTCGACAAAAAAGCAAAATCTTTTTATAACTCTTACCCCAACCTTTCTAAAATAATACTATTTGAGGGCTTTATTATGATTTTAACAACCCCACCGACCGGCTCTGTTTCCAGCAATTCACCTCTCTTCCTTTCCCAACATGAAGAGGGGGAGCACGAGGGATGGGACTTAGAAGGTTCTGTGCTTCCACACGACGACCAAGCATTGGCCGTCGAAACCCTCTTTCCTTCCAGCAATAATCCCGAAACAGCTGCGACGGTTGTGGTCTCCACACTATCTCCAGCGCCCGCGGCATAATGCATTAATTGGATCCTGCGATTTCAAGACATCGAAGGCGCTCGGCTAAACAAAGGGGGAGAGCGAGCGTAAAGGTTGTGCCTTTACCAAGCGTTGAGCGCACTTCCACTTTGCCAAAATGCTTATTGACAATCGTTTCGACAATTGAGAGCCCAAGGCCGGAGCCCCCCAGCTTTGAAGAGTGGGCCTTATCGACTCGATAAAACCGTTGAAAGACGTTCTCTAGATCGGTTTCGGGTATACCAATGCCGTGGTCTTTCACAGCAACTGTTATTCCATCATCAAGGCGAGAAAGACAAATCTCTACTCGAGCAGGAACATCTGAATATTTAATAGCGTTTTCAAGCAGATTGCTAACCGCCATCTCTATAAGCGTCTCTTCTATACCAATCTCAAAGGAATCTTCCTTATCATACACAAAAGAGATCTCCGCCCCTTTTTGTACCTCACATACCCGTCGGATACACCTCGAAACTACCTCTACCAAACTACAGTCAGAAATACGAAAGGAGGGAAGGTTTTCGATATCGGCCAACGTCAACAGATCTTTTATGGTAGCTGCCATCCGTTCACAATTGTCGACAATTCTCTTGGTGACCTCTTGCACTGTATGCTGGGGCAGATAGGGATTTTCATACACCGTCTCTGCAAAGCCCCTAATTACCGTGATGGGGGTCTTCAATTCATGCGAGGCGTTAGCAATAAACGCCTTTCTCATCTCGAGCATTCGGTGTTGTACCGAACGATCATGGAGCACAAGCAGGGCCCCTCCATCAAACGCTCTAGGAACAGCAACAAGGCTGAGATATAGCTTACCCGACGATCGGGGAATTTCGATTTCATCGACAACAAGCTCTTGTTTTGTACAGCACTGCTCCAACAAGTGTAAACAGGTGGGGTGGATGGTTTTGCCTACATGAGAGCCCACAATCTGAGCGTCGAGATTTAAGAAAGAAAGGGCCTTTCGGTTTACATAAGAGACGAGAAATCGGGAGTCAATTGCTATAACGCCATCTGTCAGAGACTCTAAAATGGCCCCCCTTTCGTTACGCTCTTTTGTCACCGACTCAATCTCGTGGCGAACTCGTCGAGAAAGGGAGTTCAGCGTATTTGCAAGGTGGGTAAACTCATCTTTTGGGCCCGTTCGTAATCGAATCGTCGGCAGCGTAGAGACGTTTCCCTCTCTATAATTTCTGATCGCCCAAA
>Ga0180437_10006414_pt1 | contig 15684 bp, 16 predicted proteins | sample SS_ome_4_FD_132410 | JGI IMG/M metagenome (GOLD analysis project Ga0180437, IMG submission 132410) | Hypersaline lake sediment archaeal communities from the Salton Sea, California, USA - SS_3_D_1 metaG | ecosystem: Environmental > Aquatic > Non-marine Saline and Alkaline > Hypersaline >...
CCATTACTTGAAGGTTTTGGATCAAGTGTCATTAATATTAATTAATATTAATTGTATCCGTGATATTAACTTTAACAACAATATTTACACAAATATATAGTAGCGATCATTCTTATTGATACATATTGTTGCGAGTTTAGATTTAATATAGTTTATTAACGTGATTATATTAAATTTATTTATAATTTTTGTTAAATTAGAATTTATACATCTGGGGGTAATGGTGGTAATCCATCCAACATTGAATCCCCGTTACTTTTCTTCTTCCTTGACATTATAATCACTGCAGCAATTATTATTAACAATAATAACCCCGCAGATACAGCTATAATAATGATCCAGGTAGTTGATAATCCGCCTTTTTTGACGCATTTACCTGTAGTGTCACATTTTTCACCGGTAGTGCAATCGCTATCTTTTGAACATTTCGTGGTACCATTGTTTTTAGCAGGTTTAGTGGCGCATTTACTTGTAGTAGTATCACAATATCCAGATGTACAATCGTCACTGGATGTGCATGAACTGCCAATGGATTTCCCATTTGATCCGGTTGTTCCTGATAGACACGTTCCCCCAGAACAATTCCCGCTTTGACATTGATCATCAGAACTGCAAGAACTTCCTCCAGTTTTACCCGTGTTAGTACTTCCTCCTGAATTCGATCCGGAATCATCACCTTTAGTACTACAGTTTACCGGTATACAATTTACAGTTCCTATAACGTTACAATTTTCATCATATGTACAGTTTTTTAATGTTGGTGTGCAGTCTGTTGGTGTACAGTTTACATTTCCCAATATATTACATTCGTCATCATACTTACAAGGCGAAGGAGGGGAATATGTTGGACCTGTTATACCCGGATGTGTAACAAAGTTATATTTTTTACAAGGTGTTGGACCTATACAATCTGTATACAATGAATTGTCTTTGTCTGTCATATACCCAGTTATTCCATCATATCCTTGATAACTAATACAATAGTCACCCTTATCATCCTTAGAATCCAGATAACAATATCCATTAGTTTGTAAATAATTATAAAAATCATCATATATCTTTATATCTCCTTTTGCAGTTGCCATGGCCCTCCTGCATCCCTCTGTTGCAAAACTTTTTGGATCAGTACATAATGCTGGTTGTGAACATTTTTTAGTCTGTTGATCGCACATTGTATATGGTTTATTAGTACAATCACTATTATCAGTACATGATGTGTTTGTTGGATCAGGTGTTGGGTACAATAATTTGGAATTACAGACAGGGGAATTGATACAAAATCCAGGACCACAATCTTTAAAATTAGTACTACCTTCCGTACAACAATCATCTTTATTAGCAAATACAGTTCCATTCGTACCTTTGATATTATTATCAACAATACTAGCATAACATTGTATAGGCGAAAAATTGCCATTTGGATTATTAGTAAATACACCAACAACCTCGTTTTTTGATATATTACTCAGATCATTTCCATCATTTTTAGCCTGAGTTATAAGTGCTTGATAACACATATTATTGAGAGTACAACTATCATTCCCTGCAAAAGTATTACAATCTCCGGCATCTGATAATGTATATTTTGGAAGTTTATAATCACTACCACCTACAATACCACCTTGTGTAGATGGTGACGGTGATAAATTGAATTCCGTTTTTGATTTTTGCCAGTTTAAATACATATGTGTTGGTTTTCCACTTGAAGGTCTATATGCCCATACATTATTAATATCTACTTTTTGACCGTCTTGTGTATACCTATTAAGACCCGAATATGTTTTTTTACACCATGAATCAGTTGTCATTATCTTTAGTAAATATAATGGAAACGGCCACTAAATTATTATTATTGTTTTTGGTACTAATTATTATTGGTACTGGTGTTGGTCTCGCTCTCTATTTCTTAGTTTTCAAAAAATGTAAACCAGGTGATTGTAAAAAATCAGATCAATCTTGCAATCCAAATGGGAAATGCGTAGCAAAGGATGATTCTTGCAAAGGCGACAATGATTGTGTCGGTGGTCAAACATGCAGTAAAGACGGTAAGTGCACCGATTCATCAGCAGCCGGACCAACTGGAGGACCACCACCATCCAATGGAAATGGGGGAACTTCAAGTAAGTGTTCGGGTCGTTGTACTCCTGGAGACAAATGTTATGATGATAAACATGATAAACAATATTTATGTACACCGGGTCTATATGCAGATACCGATAAAGTATTAAAAGAATCGGGAACATGGTCCCCTATGGGTGCATTTGATATCAAAAATAAATGCAAACAGACTGGTAACACCTTCCCCGGTATACATTATTGTCCAGTAAAACCGTGCCAAAACGAAAAAGGAATAGATGGTAAAAATTCATATACATGTGAAAATCGATCATATCAGTATTATGATCCTGATAAGGACATAAAGTCATATTGTATACCAGATCCAAAAAATAATTTATTATGTTGGGTTGATGATAAGTCCGGGAGTGCTGACCATTATCCCAAAAATTGGTCTCATAAAAAATCAGATAATAATAACGGAAATGATAATGATTCATGCCCTCCAAAAGTAAAAAAATGTCCAGGTCATACATGTAAATGCCCAGGACAAATTTGTATAACCGACGACGGAGGGCAATATTTGTGCGTTCCAAAATTAGTTAACGATAAAGCACAGTACAGATCAACTGACTACGTTTGGGAAGGAAACACTAACAGAATTGACCTTACTCAAGGTAAGGGATGCACACCACAACCGACACCTCATAATCTAAGTGGTGTGAATTATTGTCCATTCTCATGCAAAGGAGCCGTAGCTATTAATGGTCCCGATCCAGATAAATCCCCAAGTTACCAATGTCTAGATAAGCCGTACAAAATATATGGAAACGATGGTTTGGTTTATTGTATACCAGATAAAAGCAAAAATCTAGCTTGCTGGGTAGCTACTGGAGATATGACAACTAACGTATTTTATCCACCGAATTGGACAGATAAAAAAGATGATGAAACTATAAAAAATGATAAATCTACCTAATAATATATAAATGTCAATAACGCCACAACATTATATATTAAAACATCCGCATATTAATGGGAAAAACTACAACTCCGTCCACCATTATTATCGATCCGGCCGAAGTAAAGCTCATTGCCGCATTCAAAAAGCTAAAATTTGAATTCCAGACTGAAAATTTGCATATTGGTGACATTGTAATTCGGTCGGGGTCTGTCAATATGCTTATTATTGAAAGAAAAGCCGCATCTGATTTAAATGCATCCATTATTGACGGTCGGTACCGCGAGCAGAAAGCTCGATTATTTAATTCCGGTGCAAATCGATCTCAAATCATTTATTTGTTGGAAAATCTCAAATATAATGTGTCAAATACCGATCGAGTATGGGGTGCCATCGCAAATATGACAATACGTGACGGGGTGCGTGTCATGAGTGTAAAAAGTATTGATGAAAGTGCTCTATTGATTGTAAAGCTCGCAAAAAGCATCGAAAAGCATAAAATATGGGGCATCGACAACCCTGAAGCGTCCGACAACCAAACCCAAGCCCCTGAATCTATCAATGTGGATATTAAAAAGAAAAAAGTAGAGCTTGATGATTGGTATGTGCAGATTCTGTCATTAATCCCTGGATGTTCTACACAAATTGCAAATGCAATCACTACCGAATATCCAACCATTGAATCCTTGATCGAGAGCATAAAAAATCCCACCAAAGGATTTATTGCAAACATAAAATTGACCCCGAAACGGAAAATCGGACCAGTTTTGGAAAAAAGAATATGCGAATACATAAAATATACCTTTCCATCACTGGGCGCATCACTGGGCGCAGTGAATCACGCTAGCGAATGTTCACGTGGGTCGCCTTCAGCTCCCTCACGCGAACATCGCTAAAGTCATTTATTGTGTCCAAAACCCATAAAAATTGATTATGCGAATTATAATCAATTTTCTTATGTTATATTTGAGTTTTTCCGTTTAATTTGTATACATATCCTTGTATTTGCCAAGTCCGAGTTTGGGTGCTACATGTTTAGGTAATACATCCGGGGGTAAATTTATACCAGCCGTGTTAACAAATACTTCCTTAAATCCAGAATCTAACAACATGTTATAAGCAATTTCTGGTTCTGTACTTTCTACAACTAATCTTTCGACTTCGGGATCACCTAATAATAGTTTTACAATTTCTGTGTGTCCTAAATTTGCAGCAGCTTTAATTGCCTCATTATCATTGTAACTAGGGTCTACATCCCACATAAATCCATCCAATATAGCCCTCACCGCGTCTGTTTCCCCATTTAACACATTAATATAGAATTCCATTTGATCATTGTGGTTCATTTTTGCGGTATAGGATTGCCCCCCATATTTTAATAAAATGGATTTTGCCAATTCGTCCATGGTTTGTACATTATAAAAGTCCATTAAAATTCGTATATCGTGTTCAGTAAAATTTCCTAAATCATCAATAATCGATTCACGAATTTCCATCGACATTATAAAATACAAACTTTTTCTGCAATTTACAAAGATCCATAAAATCGCACATATCGATATAAATCTGCGACGTTTAGGTTTTCAGACGCAGCCCATTCTTTTATTTGGGTTATTTTTGGATTCTTTCCGTATTTTCGTTTCAATAAGAGCACTTCGATGGTCATATCGATATTCTTTGTCCAATATCGCGGGATTTTCTTTATTTCATTCATGTACTGTTTAATTTGAGAGTCGCTGACCTTTCCAAGGTCTCTCATTTTTGTACAAAATAGCACCATAAATTCTTCAGACTGTTCAGTAAATATATGGGTCATAATTGCGCGTTTCTTATTGCTTGCCTTTCCGGCAATCATAAGAGATGAAGATGATGCACATATATCTCCATATGATTGTTGTGTATCAACAAATGATGCTTGCATTTCAGAGGCAAAAATATTGGTATCGTTATTGGCAGCTATTTCTTCTTCATTAAAATTGGGGGCATGGCTGCGGCTATCGTCAGAAACACTGCGACTGGATGATGACAACTTAGATTTGGGTGTCGATGCCGACGATTCTGAATCGGAATCCATATCTTCTAAATTCAATGTTGCGAATTCTTCATCGCTCATATTATAATATATCATTAATAATTTAATATAATTGAATCAATAAATTATATTAAATCAGCGATGGCTGTCACTATATGTGTGCCAAATTATTGTACCCAGTGTTCTCTACACACTGGTATATACGATTCCGACCCTCCTACCAATATATTGTCAGTATTTCCTTCAACAATTCGCTTACTAAATGGCGCTTTTGTCAATGTTTTACATTTTGAGCAAAAAGCAGACAATAAATTTACCTTGTCGGCTTTAGGAATCAGATCTAATACATATCCAAACTTATTTTTGTTAAAATCTCCGTTTAAACCCGCTACAAACACATATTTATTGTTGTCAACCAAATGTTCAACAAAATCCAATAACGCGCACCCGAAAAATTGGGCTTCATCAATCCCAACCACATCATAATCTGTAACAATTTTATCCCAATCCAGTGTTCCTAGATCTGAATCCGTCTGTTTCATATGAAACGACGACACTGATCCGGATAATATGCTAGAATGTGTAGAATAACAAGCATCGGGATCGCGATTGTCAATATTGTGATTCAAATATACTACTTTATGACCAATATCGTACAGTACTCCTAATTTGTTTAACATATTGGTTGTTTTTCCAGAAAACATGGGACCAATAATCAAATGCAATTTACCTGTTACCAATTTGGGGGACGGTGACGACGACTGAAGCGGAGACGGCGACGACGGAGACGACATTATTATTCAACTGCCGTATCCGATTTCGATTCACTTTTAACAGCACATCACAACAACGTCGATAAAAACAAACATACATGTAATGTCGTCACCTTCTACGTGGTTAATGACTGTAAACAATGGAACAAAGAGTTTCGTAGGAAAAACAACAATTGAAGATGAAAAATTAATATATCGGGCATTTTGCAAATTTATTACTCGGGGAAATGCATCAAAATTACTTAGTGAACTTTGGTCGGAAATCGATCCCCTTGATGGAGAATTCGAAGAAACCCTCCTTGATCAATTCATGTCACAGGCCGATAAACGCGTCAAGGAAACAGAAACTAGCAATGTAATAATCGGAGGATGCTCGGTGGACATTACAGTCGAGTATGTATGCTCTAATAAGAAATTTAAGGGCTGTAATCTGCATTTCAAATTATATCAACGGCTCGGATCGATCCGGAAACAATTAACAGTGTATGAAACTACCCTTAATTTGTCTGCACTCCAAACAAACCAACCTGTTGAAAACGTAGAAATCGATTCTTTGTTAAAAACTCCTGCGGTGCAGGTAAAGGCTCGGAAAGCACGGCGTCGTAATAGCAGAATTACTCTCGAGGATGCTGTATAAATGTGCGGATTTTATATATTTGTCACAACAATATATAAAATTCACTTATTTGGTTGGTTCTTTAATTCCGACGGCACATATTGTAACGCCTGTGCATTTTGATTTACTGCAATTTCACATATTTTGGGGGTTTTTAGTGATGGTAATATAAATCGCAACATTAATCCATCGTGCTGTACTGCATATTCACTCAATTCCAATGTTGACAAATTAGGGACCCGAATATGGCAATTATTGATATGTTCTACCATCTATTAAGGACTTTAATGCGCGTCACAATATTCACTTTTATCGATTCTGGATGCGGTTAGCCATAATATATCATGTAAATGCAATTTGACTAGTTTTAATCGTGATTCCGTTACTATGGTCAATACTTCTCGACAATCATTCGATATTGCTAAAATTGCTTTAGATAATTCACGGATATAAGAATCCGTGACATGGTTTTTGTTTAAAAAATCATAAATACAGTTATTTTTGGGGGTATTTAATGTTTTGTATTTTTGTATAAAATTTTGGAGCAATAATTTTAATGGTTTCTCAATATTTTTGATAATACGATGATGATCGACAAAATTGGGATCGATAATTCCGCAAGAATCGAATAATTTTTTTGAATACGAATTTACGAAATTAATTTCTGGATCGATTGCAGTGTTGTCATCTTTCATTATTGTTATTGTATACAATAAATAGAATATCCCCAATCGAATTGTGTGTGGATCCAATGATATTCACAGTGATAATCTTCACATATTGTAATGGGTATCCAAGAAGGTTTAGGTTACACTTTGAGAGATTACGATCCGTGTTTTAATTTCAATCAGGATTTGTTTTGTTGCAGCAAGCCTGGCGCTGAATTACGCCAAAATTTAAATTCTTGTAATAACGCAGTTCCTCGCGTTCACGGAAATCATAACGTTCTTCGAAATCATATGCCGGAATATGATGCATCAATGGCCGGTTCTGCCGCTTCTCAGCTGTTCCAACCCAGCTCTTATGTATTCACACCACAAGCCGATTGGAATATCAGCTGCGGTCGTATGAATACATGCAACATCAATGCAACTGGCCCTCAATGTCAGCACAACCAGCCTAGCTGCAAATATAATGGAGCATGCGGCGGTAATTAAATGGATTTTTATTCAATATGTATCAAAAATTGAATAAAAGTGAAATATGGGGGGGGGGGATGTACCAGTTTTTTTAGTTGTTGTGAACATGTCATCGTCACCACAAAAAGAATTTACTACTGCTGCAGAAAATGGACATCTTGAAATTGTAAAGCTATTATTAACGGATAATCGTGTCGATCCCAGTGATAATCATAATCTGGCAATTCGATGTGCTGCAAAAGATGGACATCTGGAAGTAATAAAACTGTTATTAGAGGATCCGCGTGTCGATCCCAGTAAGAGTATAATTATATATGCTGCACTAGCAGGACATCTTGATGTTATAAAACTGTTATTAGAGGATCCGCGTGTCGATCCCAGTGATCCTCATAATTTTGCAATTATATGGGCTGCAGGTGCTGGACATCTTGAAGTTGTAAAATTATTATTGGCGGATGATCGTGTCGATCCCAGTGCTGAGCAGAATTGGGCAATTCGATGTGCTGCAAATGATGGACATCATAAAATTGTAAAACTTTTATTAACGGATCCGCGTATATTTTCATCAGGCCCCAGTATACCATGCATTAAAACAGCAACCAGTACTATAAAATTGAATATTCTAATGATACTTGCATACATGCATTAAAATTATTGTATTGAATCAATATATATACAATAATTGGGAATAAAGCACCATTTTAGTTGTCCATAGTGGATGGATAAAAAGTTGGTTTATAATCTCCACGATTCATATTTGCTGCAACGTTTCTAATAGCTGTAGCCGGTGCAGTTTGCAGTTTCTGAACATCTGAAGTATTGGTATCACGAACTGCTCGTACTACTGTCGGATTCAATACTTTTTCTTTTTTGGTATCATACATTAAATAATCACGTGCTTTTTCGGTTATTGTTTTACGTTTGCGAAGAGCATATACCACAAGAGTCAACATGGTACCCATAATACCTATTAAAGCACTGATCATTGACATATCCCATGCGGATTTCAAGTGCGCATCAGATTTGCTGCATTGAAGATTAATGGCAGCAGACGCTCCAATCGATCCACCGACCAATAAAACAAAAACACCGGCAATAAATCCTATTTTAAGCATCGTACCAGTTTTAGTCATTGTTGCGCGTTTTGTAAACATGTAAATTCCGACACCTACGAATATTGCAACGGCAACAAATTGCATGATAATCGATATTAACAGCAAATCTTTTGTTTTTTTGAGTTCATCGGCAGTAATTGCGGTAGATTTCGATGCCTTGTCCACATTTACAAGAGAAATGGTTTGCATAATCGCAGAAGCGAATATCAACAAAATAATAAAAACGATTTGTATACTAGTAACAGTATTAGCTTCCATTAGTTAATGCACATAAAATCATAAAATTGTCGAATCATAATGGCGAGTCGCTCAAAATTACCAGCCGATGTTCAATTCAAAAAAGGACCATATCCCAAAAAATATACGGCGATTTTCACGGATCCAGTGTCTAAAAAACAAAAACGAGTACATTTCGGGGACCGACGGTACCAACATTTTAAAGATTCTGTACCGAAATCCCGTGGTGGGCGTATTTGGTCAAAATTAGACCATGGTGACGCAAATCGCCGTAAAAACTATAGAAAGCGTCATGCAGGTATGAAATGCAAAGATGGACGCCGATGTATCGACAAAAAGTACAGCCCATCGTGGTTTTCATATTATTATTTATGGTAATACATCACTGGGCGTATCACTGGGCGCAGTGAATGACGCTAGCGATGCTCCGGCTAGCGCCTCCGCACGCGAACATCGCTACTGTCATTTATTGAGTCCATACCACCAAAGTTCAAAAATTGATTATGCTGTATATAATCAATTTTGCAAATCCGAAATTACTATTTATTTTTATGGACTCAATAAATGACATTAGCAGGTGTAGATGCAAACGGAGGCGCTTGCGCCGGAGTGCAGCAATCTACACACTGCTAGCGTGATTTCGTGAAACAGCGTACGCTGTTTCACTCATGAAGATTGGGAGCGTACGCTCCCAATCGAATCACTGCGCCCAGTGACGTGATTACATAGGTCTGACATCAGATTGTGTCATTTGTGGTTGTGGTGCCATCTGGGCTTCTAATTCTTCACGTTGTTTTTTCATATTTCCCAAAACGGCACTTACGCTTATTTTTGCATCCGGATCTGCTTCTTTTACTTTTTTCACACTTTCGGGAGTTTCTGATAAATCGATGAGCGACACCGGTTCATCGGACATAACGTGTTCTCCTCCAGGTGGTGTTCTTGTCACATGTGGTGCCTCGGGAGGTTGGCTGACTGGCGGCGGGCCTCCAATCGGTGGTGGACCTGTACTTGAAATCGGAACAGGCTGATCATTTACACCCATTGGAAATTGTTGCTGTTGTTGAGCTTCTTCTTCTGCTGCTTGCACCATTTGGTTGTAATTACCGACAATTACAGCAAGCCATTCATCGAGTTTGGCGCGTGATAACACATGATGGTCTCCATTTACATATATAATCAACAGTGAAGGTATATCAGTGATTCCATAGGTTTCATCATTTAAAAGTATATCCCGTACTTCCGGCGTATTCGCACATATCATTTCTAATTTGCTGGGATTTATTTGTTCTAAAATACCTATTATTTCATTACAATATTTGGATTTTTCATTGTAAAAGAACAACATCCGTTTTGTGGGTATTGACATATTAAATTAAGCAAAAATACTTAAGGTCACTGGGCGCAGTGATTGGATAAGAGAATAATTCATAATTAATGAACACGAATATACCTCGAATTTGTCTTAATATGATTGTCAAGGACGAAGAGCACGTCATTACGGAAACTCTTGATTCAATCAGACCATATATTTGTTATTGGGTTATTTCGGATACAGGATCCACTGATGCAACAAAAGACGTAATCACAAATTATTTCAAGAAACACAATATTCCGGGTAATTTATATAATGATAAATGGAGTGATTTCGGTACAAATCGTACAATTGCACTCGATGAAGCATCTCGTCACGCTCCTGGCAATTTCGATTACATCTGGGTTATTGATGCTGATGATTTGGTTGTTGGAACCCCTCAATTTCCCCAAAACAAATCCCCCGATATGTTTAATTTGTCATTTACAGAAAATGGCAATACAAACTTTAAATATTTGCGTCCTCAGTTGGTCAATGTTCGGCACAAATGGAGATATTGTGGTGTTTTACACGAATACATAGATGCATATGTCGAAATTCCACAGAAATCCGATACAACCGAATCGTCGTCAACAAAATCCAAAATCAAGCCCCGTAAAAGTGCCAAAGAACGCATGAAAGAGAAACTTGATGCTAAGAATGCTGTAGTGTCACCGCCATCAAAGTTCAAAATGGTCTCAATTCAGAATAAAACCGTAGAATTGCTCCAAGGATGTACCATTCAATCCCGTCGAATGGGTTCTCGAAGCAAAGATGCCGATAAATACAAAAAAGATAAGCATGTATTTTTAAAGGCTCTCGAAACAGAAACAGATCCTGGATTACTAACTCGGTATTATTTTTATTTGGCTAGAAGTTGTGTGGATTGCGGTGATTATGCCGATGCAATTAAATATTACAGGATTCGTATAAAACGCGGTGGATGGATTGAAGAAAAATACTATTCATTGCTCGAAATTGCTCGCTGTAAAAAACGACTAGAAAAATCATATGATGAAATCGTCGATGCCTATTATGACACTTTTACTATTTATCGAGGATCTGACGGCAAATTTAGTGCATCCAATAAACGTGTTGAAGGTCTCTATGAAATGTGTGTATACATGATCGGCGATCAAGGTAAAAAAGCAAATGCCGGTGACGTTGACTGGAAATTAATATATGATAGAACGGCCGATGGATTGGATGCAAAATTCGATCCCAATTATTTGTTTTGTACAAAACCGCCATTTGATTACGGAATTCGCGAAATGCATGCAAAGGCTGCTTATAATCTCGGATATTATACACGCGCATATGATTTATATTCTGAATTATGCGTGGATACCATTATTCCATATCATTTACCCAATGGAGTAAATTTACATGACGCATTGGTACATTACAGAAATTTGGCAGCAGCAAAAATAAAAGATGATTTTTGTAAATATCCGGCAGCAAAAATCGCAGAATTGACGAAAGTGGCGGAGGCATCAGAAACACCAACCAATGTTACGTTTTCTATTACTAGCTGTAAACGATTCGATTTATTCCACAAAACAGTAAATAGTTTTATTAATTGTTGCACTGATGTTCATAAAATCGACCGATGGTTGTGTGTCGATGACAATAGTAGTGAAGCAGACCGTCAAAAAATGAAAAAGTTGTATCCATTTTTCGAATTTATATGGAAAACTCCTGCCCAAAAAGGTCATCCCGAAAGTATGAATATGATATTGGAAGCAGTTGATTCGCCATATTTGTTACACATGGAAGATGATTTCCATTTTGTGACAAAACGGAATTATGTTCAAGAATCCATGGATATCCTGTCCAAAAATCCAAAATTGGGACAAATATTATTTAATCGCAATTATGCAGAAGATTTCGATGATATTTCGATCCCAGGTGGCTTATATGTATTTGATGACGACAATGCCACCCCGGATATGTCTTCTCAGCGTCCATTGTATGTAATACATGAACATTATCAGCCAGGAACACCCCAATATCACGAATTTCACAAGAACCATCCGAATCGGGGAACCAATGTATACTGGCCCTATTATTCATTGCGCCCATCCATGATTAATACGCGGATATTTGGGGATCTTGGATGTTATCCGCAAAATGTTGTCCATTTTGAGCTTATTTTTGCCCGTAAATATAAAGAAGCTGGATGGGTATCAGGATTTTTCGATGATATTAGTTGTTTACATATCGGAAAGACCACAAAAGAGAAAAATAGCGAAAAACGGAATGCATATCAATTGAACGACGAGAATCAATTTTCTGATCGGAAAAAACAAAACGGTGTAAATGTTGACAATGATGCAATAATATCTAAATTCGGGGGTGCTAGCAACAATAGAAAGTCAATGCCCTTGGTTCCGACCGAAATCGAAGAAATAGACGACGACGATTTCGAATTTTATTATTACAAAGATACAATTGGCGGTGATATTGAATTTATATCGGCAGCGTCGAGCGATATTGCCACCATGAAACAAAAATGCATGGCGACCAGTAATTGTGTTGGATTTAATACATTGGGGTATTATAAACACACAATCTGTGACGAATCACAGCTTGTAACAGTTAATTATGCGCAGCTAGGGGACAATCATGGGAATAAATGTGGTTTATATGTATACATACCCCGATTGGCTCAAAAATTAACAGAAAGAATTAATAAATTGAATGCATCTCGGTCACATGAAGTTACATTTGTCATTACGTCGTGTAAACGTCTTGGTTTGTTTAAACGTACAATGAATTCGTTCCTTACTTATTGCGATGATGCGGAAACAGCGATTACTCGATGGGTGTGCATTGATGACAATAGTAGTGAAGCAGATCGTCAGGAAATGAAAAAGTTGTATCCATTTTTCGAATTTGTGTGGAAAACGCCAGCCCAGAAAGGACATCCTCGTAGTTTGAACATGCTATTGGATTCCATCAATACCCGGTATGTGTTGCATTATGAAGATGATTGGATTTGTACACATAATTTCAAGATTAAAGAGTTTTTAAATACGCTTGAATCGGGAAAGGCCGATCAGATTGTATTTTATCCGAAAAAAGGAGCACATCGTGAAATTGATGCGATTGGTGGATTTAAAACATGGGAATATTTGTATAATAAGGATTCGCCAGTAAAACCAGAATTAAATAAACAATATGATATGGAGCACATTAATAGTAGATATTATGACGACGATGATTCAGAAAAGATGAATATCAACCATGGATGGTGGTGGCCCGGTTTTAGTTTAAATCCAGGAATTGCGGATTTCCATAAAATTAAAAAGGTTGGGAAGTTTGACGAAGAAATTCGTCGAGAATTATTTGAATATGAATATGCATTAAGATTGCATAAAAATGGATTTAAAGTTGCTTTTGTGAATTTGGTAGATCACATTGGATGGGACAATTCTGCATATGTACTAAATGACGATGCTAGGGAATACGATCGGCGATAATCGCTGTCGGACTTTAACAATAATAAAAAATCATTACAATATGTAATGGACGTAGAAACTATTAAAAAAATTAATCGTAAAGCATTGGCCGATGCAAAGGCTGGATTAGCTTCTGGTAAACGTGCTTCTGATTCTGGTGCTGGTCTCGGCGGAAGCTTATATGGCTCTGTTGGTGGCAGTTTAAATGTAGGTGGTGGTAAAAACAACCTTATGAAATATATGGTTGCACTGGTCGTTGCATTGCTCGTATATTTCATTCTTCGCAGCTACAAACCCGATTTTGTCATGAAAACCAAGGACAATGTAAAGGAGTTCGATGAAATGAAAGGATTGTTGTTCGGTGTAGGTGCTGGTGTTGTTGTTTTGCTTCTTTACAGCCTCAATGGTCAGTAAAGATGCAGATCATCCTCAATAAATTATAAAGTCCAACTCAGTTAATTATGAACACGAAATTACCATAGTTGCATCATATTTAAGATACAAATGTATACAAAGTATGTACGTAATTAACTGAGTTGGACTTTATATAGTAGCGATCATTACAGTTGATACTACATAAATCATAAATAAATTTGATATAGTCACATTGATAATTTCCGCGAATAAAAATATGTATCAATAAGAATGATCGCTACTTATATTTAAATAAACAAATTTGTTTATTTAAATATCAATATTTACTATAGGCCAATTCAGTTAATTATGAACACGAAATCACCACAGTTGCATCTTATTTAAGATACAAATGTATACAAAGTATGTACGTAATTAACTGAGTTGGCCTATATTTTTATATTTCATTATATTGCGATTTGATAATTTTGAAGATACTCGAATGTCATCTAATAAGGTTTTTACAATATCGATATATTTTTTTAATGATGCTAATCTAATTGCCCTATTATTATTACAACTTGGATCTATTTTTTTATTCTCTAATAAAAATTGTAACATTTCGAATTGTGTATATTCTATAGCATCTCCGATTACAAAATTGGGTTTCTTTATCATTACACGTGAATCCGTTAATAATAACTTTACAACTTCAAGATGTCCATACCTTACAGCATCTCGAATTGTCCAATTATTCCGATCACTAGGATCGACACGCGAATCCGTTATTAACAACTTTACAACTTCGATATGTCCATATTTTGCAGCTTTTCGAATTGCATCATTATGATCATCACTGGGATCGACACGCGGATCATTTAATAAGAGCTTTACAACGTTAAGATGTCCACTCCTTGCAGCCCATCGAATAGCTCTATTATGATCATCACTGGGATCGACACGCGAATCCGTTATTAACAACTTTACAACTTCGATATGTCCATATTTTGCAGCTTCTCGAATAGCTCTATTATGATCATCACTGGGATCGACACGCGATTCCGTTAATAAGAGCTTTACAACTTCGATATGTCCATATTTTGCAGCTTTTCGAATAGCTCTATTATCATTATGACTGGGATCGACACGCGGATTTGCTAATAATAACTTTACAACTTCCAGATGTCCATACCTTGCAGCATATATAATTGCATAATTAGCATTAGCACTGAATTCGAAACGCGAATCCGTTAATAAAAGCTTTACAATTTCGAAATGTCCATAATATGCAGCATATCGAATTGCCTGATTCTCATTATCACTGGGATCGACACGCGGATCTGCTAATAAGAGCTTCACAACTTTAAGCTGTTTATAATCTGCAGCATATCGAATTGCATAATTGTGATAATCACTGGGATCGACACGCGGATCTGCTAATAAGAGCTTCACAACTTCCAGATGTCCATACTCTCCAGCATATCGAATTGCAGCATTATAATAATCACTGGGATCAACACGATTATCCGTTAATAAAAGTTTTACAACTTCGATATGTCCATTTCTTGCAGCCCATCGAATTGCAAG
>Ga0180437_10006415_pt1 | contig 15683 bp, 10 predicted proteins | sample SS_ome_4_FD_132410 | JGI IMG/M metagenome (GOLD analysis project Ga0180437, IMG submission 132410) | Hypersaline lake sediment archaeal communities from the Salton Sea, California, USA - SS_3_D_1 metaG | ecosystem: Environmental > Aquatic > Non-marine Saline and Alkaline > Hypersaline >...
TACCACGACTGAACGGTGATACCGGGCAGATGGCGCAACTCGTTCCAGAACACGGCGTCGCGCCACGCCTGGAAGGATCTCTGTACGCGAACCGGCGGCGCATCGCTCCAAAAATCGCTGACCTGAACCGCGCTCACGGTAGACCTCGCCCGGCGCACTTTTAACAGGCTCATTTCCTGGAGTAACAGCCGGATAAAGTGCTGGCGCAGGTTTTCCCTCTCCCCCATGCCCTTGCCCAAGTCTCCCGGGGCAAGCAGCGTTTCGTTGAGCTTTTTCAAGTCGCGCTTATAGACGTAACCCTGTTGCGTCAGGCGCGTCTCGTGATCGCGGATGTAACTCCAGTAGAGATAGAGGTCGCGCTGAAAGGTGCGCGCCGAGGCCTCGACGTCAATGTCACGCTCGGGCAGGGCGGTGTCCTCTTTAAACTCAAAGGTCACTTCTGGCAGGTGGGGCATGACCCACGGAGGGATGACCAGCCGGATGCCAGGAGCAAAGCCGATGACGGTGGCGTAAGGATCGCTGTTGCCCTGGCTGACGATCAGACCCAGACAGGTGAGCCGGGCTACGACGTCTTCAAAATAGGGAGAGTCCCGGTGGTAGGGATCGCCTTCCGCGGGCCGGTAGCCGTATCTCGCTTTCGCCTGCGGGTGTTCCTGGATCAAACCCTCTCGCTCGAGCGCCTGCTTGAGACGCTGGCTGGTCGCCGAACCGCCATAGATATTGAGTAGATCCAGCGCCCGGCGCTCGCGAGAGGAGAGTTGCGGCAGGGCACGCGCCACGGCCTCTCGGTTGTACAATGCCTGGGCCAGTGCCTTCACGTGCGGCTCCTTTTTGCGCACACCCACGGCGACGCCGCTTATCTCTGCCATGGCCAGAAGCACTCTGAAGTTGTAGCCTCGGAGAATCTCTGTGATATTCACGGTTGTTTCTAATTCACTCCATGCGCGGCGTATGTCCCAGGCGGACGAGCTCGTCGCGCAGGGCGTCGGCGGCCTCGGTATTGACCGCGATGAGGCGAGGCGAGAATTGGTAGACGAGATGCTGCGCCAGGCTGGTGGAGGCCAGCAACTCTTGAAGCGCAAAATCGTCGGCAAATTCGACGAGCGTCACTTCGTCGTACAGGTGCACCTGCCCATAGCCCTCGGCCCAGGCCAACATGCGACTCCGCAACGGCCCAGGGACGGGACCGTCGCTGTGTTTTTCCAACTCGTCCAGCATGGCCTGCCCCGTCCAGCCCCGGTCGAAGGCCCGCTGGGCAGTGGCGACCGTGATGCGATAACGGAACTGCTGCGCCGACGTTGTTTCCAGTTGACCCACAATGTTTAGCAGGTCGTAAGCGCCGGACGTCGCGTAGCCAGTGCGGGCCAACACCGTGCCGTCGTCGTGAACCGTCAGAGCTGGACCGGCAGGCTCTGCCACCGCCTCGCCATAGCTCTGGCGGAGACCCAGCAAATAGGCCCCCACGTCGGTGATCTGGAAAGCAACCAGACCCTGGCGATCGTACCCCAGCGTCACCACGCCGAGCCAAGCGAGGGGGCCCTCCAGGCAAGCCGTAACAAAGGGGGCATAGCCCGCTTCCCAGTCCGCTGTTTTATCGGGAGAAAGACGGTAGTCACTGCCGGCTGTCTCCAGCCACCAACGCCGGTGAGACGTCGCCGACCCGGCGTGCAGATAGTCAGGCCAGAGGCGACGCAAAAGGCGGCGAAAGTCAGCCACGCCATACCACGTGACCGGGGCGAGGCGGCGCAGCATCGTCACCACGACCATCCGCGCCTGGGCCAGTTCCTGGGTCAGATCGCTGTACGTAAAGCTGGTCAGTTGCAAACTGCGGCGGAGCCGGAGATGCTTTACGTGTCGCAGCACCAGCGCCATTTCAGTCCACCAGCTTAGACGCATCCAGGCTGTGGTGAGGATCCCCAGCCGGTCGGCGTCAGAGTAGGAAAGAAAGGTGGTCATGCTGCTTGCGTCGATCTGGACCTCGGAACCGTAATCCCATTGGACGACGCCCATGGACGTCAGCAGGCTAAAGACAAAGTCCAGGATATCGTCGGTGACGGTGGTATGCTGGCGCAAGGCAGTCAAATCGGCTGTGGAGAGGGCTGGCGGCAGAGGTTGCACGCCGATGTGTCCTTGGGAGACACCATACCAGAAGCGACTACCCATTCGCTCCAGTTCAGCCAACTCATCGGCCGGATTGAGCCAGCCCTGCAGACCGGGCCACTGCTGCTCTATCCACGCCGGCTTGGGCAAGGCCCGCGCTTTTTTGAGGATGGGCGACTCTCGAAGGAACTGCCACACCTGGTAGGCCACCTGCGTCAGCGCAAAGACAGGCGATTGCCGCATGTCGAGCCTGGCAGGATCGCCCTTGAAAAGAGCCAGCAGGTTGGGCCAGGATGGGAGTTGGCGAGCGACGACGGCAGGCATGCGATACGTCCAGCCGGCGTAACCTTTTACCACAAAGGCCAGGCCCAGTTCCTGGAGGTTTTGTAGAACGGCGGTGACCTCTTTTTCGGAACGGAGCCTGCTGATACCTCGCACAGTCTTTCTGACAACCTCCTCGGGGGCAGGTATCACAGAGGCGCGCGGGGCCAGGAACTCTATGGTCAGGCGTTCGTCGTCGTTTAGGGATGCGACAAGATCGGCCATATCCTGCGCCGCGAGATAAAGCTGGACGAGTTGATCCAGCAGTCCATCTTTGCGGGTGCCGTGCAGCTTCCAGCGCCGGCGGCGGGCGATGACTCTCAATTGCTTGACGGTCTGTTCCGCAAGCAACCCACGCAGGTCTTGTTCAAGGGCTTGCTCCAACTGTGCCGCCGACGCTGTGACATCCTCCAGCTTGGGCAGCGCCTCGAAAACCGGGGCTCGATCGCCAGCCTCGATCTGTTCTTCGCCTTCTGCGTCCCCGATCAGCTCACGAAGAAAGTCCAGGATGCCCGAAGGAGGCATCTCGCCATCCGGGACAAAATCCTGGGGACTGTGGATCCAGTTGAGCAGCACCGCGCCGACGTGTTCACAGTGCCCCGGCCTTTCACAGTCACACACGGTCTGAATCATTTGAGCAGTCACGCCGATGGCTACGTCGTAATAGATGCTATCGTGCCCCCGCACTTCGGCGGCGAGGACGTTATCCTGACGGACAGGCAGGTACACCTGGCCGGCGCGATAAAGACGCCTGGCCTCGGCCAGGACCACCGGGTCGAACCAGCTTTCGATATCGGATTCGGTGAGACTTTGAAGCAGTTCAAGTTCGTGGGTCAATCCTCATTCCCCTCTTGCCCCTCGTGGACAAGCTCACCATCAATGACCAGTGAGCCCGCCGGCAGCAACCGCGACGTGGGCACCCCGGCCTCCACGTCCAGCACTACGGGCTCGTACTCGGCGACTTCATGGTCGTACAGAATCTCGTAGCGGTAACCTTCCTCGGTGAGAAAGAGCTGCCGCCTGGCGGCGAATTCCTGGTCACGGCTGTCGCGGGTGACGAGGGCGTAAAAGTGAGCCAGCAGGCCGTGCTGCTTGGGCCGCAGGATGCGGCCCAACCGCTGCGCTTCCTCCTGGCGAGAGCCAAAGGTACCCGAGACCTGGATGGCCACGTTGACGTCGGGCAGGTCTACCGAAAAGTTGGCCACTTTGGAGACGACCAATTGGGTGATCTCGCCCCGGCGGATCTGGTCGAAAAGCGCTTGTCGCTCGCGCACCGGCGTCTTGCCGGTGATGAGCGGCGCGCCAATGGCCTCGGCGATCTCTTGAAGCTGGTCCAGATAGGTGCCCATGATGAGTACGGTATCCTCGCGGTGCTTGTCCAACAATTGCCGGACGATCTCGAGTTTGTCGGGATTTTCAGCGGCGACGCGGAACTTTTCCCGCTGCTCGGCCAGGGCGTAGGTCATACGCAGGTCATCCGGCAGCGGTATGCGGATTTCATGACACTCGGCGGTAGCGATCCAGCCCTGCTTTTCCAGGTCTTTCCAGGGCACATCATACTTTTTGGGGCCAATGAGTGAGAAAACGTCGGTCTCGCGTCCGTCCTCGCGGATGAGCGTGGCAGTGAGGCCCAACCGGCGCCGGGCCTGAATCTCGGCGGTGATGCGAAAGATCGGTGCCGGCAGCAAGTGAACTTCGTCGTAAATGATCAGACCCCAGTCGCGCTCGTTGAACAGCTTGAAATGCGGAAAGTCGTCGGTACGGCGCTTGCGGTGGGTGAGGATCTGGTAGGTGGTGATGGTCACCGGGCGGATCTCTTTGACCAGGCCCGAGTACTCGCCCACGTCGTCGGGTGACAGGTCGGTTTTGTCCTGCAACTCGGCGATCCACTGCCGCACAGCAACCGTGCTGGGCGTGAGGATGAGTGTGGCCGTCTGCAGTTTGTCCATGACGCCCATGCCGACCATCGTCTTGCCAGCGCCACAGGGCAAGACGATCACCCCGCTGCCACCGCTGGCTTGGCCTCCGGCGTAAAAGACCTCCACGGCCTGCTGCTGGTATTGCCGCAGACCGAAAGGCTGCCCCGATCTGGTCAGTGGCAGCAGGTGAAAGGGAAGTTCAGCACCCTCCACGTAGCCAGCCAGGTCCTCAGCCGGGTAGCCAATCTGCACCAGCACCTGCTTGACGTGACCCCGCTGCAAAGCGTCTACCCGCAGCGTCAGGTCATCCACCCGCTCGACGATGAAGGGCTGCATCCGTTTCTGGCCACCGATTTCGACGATGAGAGGCTTGTCGTCGGAGACGAGCAGCAACGCACCGTCGCGCATGATCAGCTTGACCCGCCCGAAGCGCGATATATAGTCGTACACGTCCACCCGGACGTTGCCCGGCAAGTCGTACTTGCTGTATTCTTCCAGGGCGCTGACGATAGCCTCAGCCGTGAGGCCGGCAGCGGCGGCGTTCCACAGCGAGAGCGGCGTGATGCGATAGGTGTGGATGTGCTCCGGACTCTTTTCGAGTTCGGCGAAACGGGCCAGCCAGTCTCGGGCCTCTTCGTAGTGGTCGTTCTGGACTTCGAGGAGGACCGATTTATCGCTCTGGACGATGATCGGATTCGCGGCATTGTAAGCCATGGATGTTTTCTCCCACTTGACGCATTGCCAGTCTTCCTATTGTATCACGTCCAGCGTCGGAATGCAACTCTTATAGGTGCAACGCACCTGCCGAGTCGCTTCACGGAAGCTAGCCGCGCCGTTTCTGATGCAGATGTCGAGCCGTTTCCAAGGTTTTCGAGGTGCGTTGCACCTGCTTGAGTTAAGAGCAGATGGGACGTCCCGGCTTGGTGGGCTAACGCGTCAAGCAACGACGTCCAGAAGGGGGACCGTTCAACCGTGGGTGAGAATTGAGGCAGCCTGTCTGGGCCGGCACTTGTCCTGTAAGACAGCTACGCGCCCAAGACAGGGAGTCTGGGGCACCGCCAACCGGGGTATATGTCGGAGTTTGGCTATGGAGTGATCTTTATGGCTTTGGAAGCGTTAGGGTGATGTATCTCAGCAGGCAACACGCATGCGGATACGGTTCCGGCGACAGCAGATGAACCCTCACCCACTTCTCAAGCCAGCAATGACTGCCGCCAGTCTTCCAAGGATGCCATCCACCAGAGCACTCAAAGCTATCCCCCCCAACATCACCAAGATCAACGATGAGCCACTAAAGAGCAAGAGGGATGTCTTTTTCTCCAAGGAGGGTCTCTCTGGCGGGCGCCAGGCTCGAAGGAAGGTCAACCATTCGCTTTCCATGTCAGAAATAGACTGGCCGTATACTTGCTGAAAGGCTGTTTCTATCTCCTGAAGGTCACTGTGTCGAGGCAATGCAAAAAGAGATCGCATCTTGCCTGGGCCATGAGTATCAATCAGATACTTGACAAAAGAGCCGGCCTCGACATAGACGGTAGGGCTATCGCAAGCCTGGAAATCTCTAGTGGTCAGGAAGGAGTACAACGGTACCAGCCTCTGCTGTACGAGTTTCGTTCGCGCCAGAGCATGGGTATTCCCTTCCTCCAGCGCAAATCGCCAATCATAGGCGACAGCCACACCTTCCTCAAAAAGGGCCGGTGGTCGCCCCAAGGCGAAGGTAATGGCGTGGATCACCTCGTGGGGATGGCAACTGTACACGGAGCGCACGACGCTTCCCTCGTCTGTTTGACAAGTATAACCCTTCCACGCATGTCCAAACGCCCGCCCCAAATCGGTGGGAGAGGGATGCCTGTAGTATTTTATCTTGAGTGCTCTCGCTACAGGAAAAAGCTCTGTCACCTGTTCGTAAGTGAACTCGTGCAGCTCCACCGCCCAATCGGGTATGCCCTGACCGGGCTGAGTGTAGTAAACAAAGTGTTCGCTCTCGCGGTCGAGAAGCCAGCCATCCTCACCAGGCACGGCCGAGGCTATCCTCGGTGGAGGAGAGGGGGAAAAGCGATCCAGAAAAGCAGCAATCAGACGGGAACCGGGGATCGAGACGCCCACTGCGACTGCAATTAACAGGCAGGCAACGATCAAACTGTCCAGTGCAAAACGCTTCAGGGCTATCATGACGCCCCCCGCTCAGAAGTTCAATCTATGCGCAACCGGACGTCCAGAGCATCGCGCAGGCCATCGCCGAGAAGATTGAAGCCCAGGACAGTCAACATGATGGCAACGCCGGGGAAAATGACAATGTGCGGCGCGGTGAAAACAGACCCCTTTCCTTGTCCCAGCATAGCTCCCCACTCCGCCTTGGGCGGCCGGGCCCCCAGACCCAGGAAACTGAGGCCCGCCGCATCGAGGATGGCCGTCGCGATGCCCAGTGTGGCCTGCACGATGAGCGGGGTCAGGCAATTGGGGAGGACGTTGCGAAATAAAAGATGGCGCGGGGGACAGCCAATGGCGCGGGCGGCCAAGATGTAATCCTGTTCTCTGACCGAGAGCACCGAGGCGCGCACAATACGGGCATAGACGGGAATGGAGACGATAGCAATGGCATAGAGCATGTTCATCAGGCCTGGCCCCAGAATCGAGACGACGGCGATGGCCAGAAGCAAGGCGGGGAAAGCCAGCATGATGTCCATCAAGCGCATGATCAGGTTATCAACCCAACGGCCGACGAAGCCAGCGACAGCTCCCAACAGGGCGCCAATCAAGATGGCGAACGACACCGAACCCAGGCCCACCTGCAATGAGGCCCGCGCGCCGTGGATGATGCGGCTCAGTATATCACGCCCGGTCTCATCCAAACCTAGCAGATGCTCTCCCGAAGGAGACTCCCTGCGTCTAACCAACTCTTGCTTGTAAGGGTCATAGGGCGCTAACAGGGGCTGAGACTCACGTCCCAGGAGGGTAGCGATGAAGGCATCATCAGCAAAGAGAGCCATGATCAGAAACAGGGTCAGGATTGCCATGCCCGCGATGGCCAATTTGTTGCGCAGCAACCGGCGCCAGGCATCGCGCCACAAACTGGTGGGCTTCCGGGTCCGAAAACGGAAGGCCTCAGCAGCCATTTCAGCAGTCGTCACGACAAGATTCCTTTCTATTCATAACGAATGCGCGGATCCAGATAAGCATAAGAGATATCAACAACCAGATTAACAAAGACAAAGATCAGAGCAATAATCAGCACACTGCCCTGTACCGAGGAATAGTCACGAGCCAGGATGCGATTGACCACCAGGCGTCCCATGCCGGGCCAGGAAAAGATGGTTTCGGTCAGGATAGCCCCAGCCAAGAGACCCCCAACCTGCAGTCCGATCACGGTAATGATGGGCAGAAAGGCGTTTTTCATGGCGTGCCTTGTAAGGACCACTCTTTCCCGCAAACCCTTGGCCCGGGCGGTGCGGACATAGTCCTCGCCCAATATCTCCAGAAGGCTAGAACGGGTCATGCGGGCGATAATGGCCATAGGGATGCTGCCCAAGGCCACGGAAGGGAGGACGAGGTGCTTTAGAACGTCCAGCAGAGCCTTCCAATTGCCCGTCAAGATGCTGGTCAAGAGGTAGAACTGGGAAAGAAACTCCGAGAAGGGGATGGCTATGGTGCCCCAAGGTCCGCTGAGAATCTGACCAAGGCCATAGGCTTCGTTGAGCGTCTGCAGTTCGACGCCCACCGTCATGCGGGCAGAGGGCGGCAGCCATTTGAGCTTGAATCCAAAGATGTACATTAGAATGAGGCCCAGCCAAAAGATGGGCATGGAGACGCCGACCAGTGCACCGACCATCGTGGCCAGGTCGAAGAAAGAGTTGTGATAGTAGGCCGCGATCACGCCGGCTATGATGCCCACCGAGCAAGCGACGAACATGGCCCCCAGGCTCAGTTCGAAGGTGGCCGGCAGCCTCTGTCCCACCTCCACAATCACCGGTTGCTGGGTCAAGCTGGACCGACCCAGGTCTCCCCGCATGACGCTCTGCAGATAGCGAAAGTACTGAATATAGATCGGGTCATTCAAGCCCATCCTCTCCCTGAACTCTTCGACCTGTTGAATGGTTGCTTTTTCCCCCAGCATGACCGTCGCCGGATCTCCAGGGATGAGGCGCAGCATGGAAAAGGCGACCACAGAGATACCAAGGAGGACCGGGATCAGCAAAACCAACCTCTGAATGATATATCGCGTCATAACGATATCCCCCAACTAGAAAAACCTACAGTGCAGGGCCCCAGGCCCTGCACTGTAGGTTCAATGCAGGCACGGCCAGAAAGCTGTGCCTTTAGCTACGACGTTCCCGCCGCGGCTGAACAAACCTAGTCTCCCTTGAGCCCGCCAAAGAACCACTTGAAGTAAGTGAACAGACCTTGGTTGCCGATGTGTAGCGGGTCTTCGGGATCCCACCAGCGGTTCCAGTTGATGACCACGGCGTCGGCTTTAAAGTCGGTGCCGTCGTGGAACTTGACTCCCTGGCGCAGGTTGAAGGTCCACTCCATGCCGTCCGCGGACACCTCCCAACTTTCGGCCAGAGCGGGGATGGGGTTGGTGGTGCCTGGCTCAAACGAGAGCAGGGACTCGAAGACCTGCTTGCAGATCCAGAAGGACTCACCGTCGGTCTCGTCAATGCAGTCCAAGCTCACCGAGTCGCCGTTGCGGGCGTAGATCAGGGTGTCCTTGCCCGGAGCTGCCACGTCAACCAGGTACTCTTGGCTGAAGGGATCGGCCTTGACGCCAGTCCACTCCTTCAGCCAGGCGGTGCCCGAGCTGTTGTGGACAATGGGCACCCCGATGGCCAGGTCCTGGATGAGTTGGTTGGCCTCATCGTAGATCCTTTGGCGCTCCGCCTGGTCGAACGTGGAATTACCTACGTTCAAGAGTTCGACGACCTCTGGGTGTGCACTCCCTTGAGCCATCGTGGCGCCCCTGAAAAAGACGTCGAGGAAGTTGGTGGCGTCGGCAAAGTCAGCCATCCAGCCCCCGAGAGCTATATCGTGCTCACCTTCCCGGATTTTCTCCAGATAGGTGCCCCACTCATAGGTCACGATCTCGGTCTCGATACCCACTGCCGCCAGGTCGGCCTGTACGGCCTCGCCCACCTTGTCCGGCGTGGGGAAGTAGCCACGGGAGACAGGCATGACCCACAAGGTGGTCTTGAAGCCATCCGGGTAGCCGGCCGCGGCCAGAAGCTCCTTGGCCTTGTCGGGATCATACGGGTAGCCCGTCACGCTGGGGCTGTGGCCAAAAATGCCAGGCGGGACGTACTGGGTGGCGACCTCCGCCGTGGGCGGATAGAGGGCCGTCACGATGGCTTCCTTGTTGATGGCATAGTTGATCGCCTGGCGCACTTCCACTTTGTCGAAGGGCTCTTTATCCCGCTGGATAGACAAGTTGCCGATGTTAAACTTGGGCCGGGGATAGACCGTGACGTTGGGATCGGCCTCGAGGGTAGCAAAGTCGTCCGGGGCGATGTTGTCAATGCCGTCCACGGTGCCGGTCTGAAGTTCCAGGGCACGGGCCGAAGGCTCGGCGATGACGCGGAAGACGATCTTGGGGGTCTTGGGTGGCTCGCCCCAGTAATCCTCGAATTGCTCAACAGTGATGGTCTGGTCGGGCACCCACTCCGTGAACTTGTAGGGGCCGGTGCCTACGGGATTCCTGAGGAGATCCCCGCCGCCTCCGTACATCTCAAAGTTGGCCGGGCTCTGGATGCCGAAAACGACGAAAGCGATCTTTTGCAGGAAGGCGACATCTGGCTTGTACAGGTGGAACTTTACGGTGTAGTCGTCCACCTTCTCGACGCCCTTGATGTTGCAGGCCGGCGTGGGCGCCTCTACCTCACCGGCCATATAGGCCGCCGCTTCCTCGGCCGTGGGGATGTAGAGGGTCCAGCCGATCTCGATGAGGTTAGGGTCCTCGATAAAGTTGTAGGCCTCATCCTCTTCGGCCTTCAGGTTGCTGTAGTAGTAGATGGCCTCCCAGGCGTAGGGATCGCCATACTCCTTATCCGCCAGCTTGGATAGCCAATCGTCTTTCTGGACGGTGTAGGTCTCGCCGCCCTCTTGCCGCAACGGCGCGGCGAACGCCGTAGCCGGCAACAGGCTGACCAGCAACGCGATCAGAACGAACAGACTAAACAGTTTCTTGCTCATGAGGTCTCCTCCTCTGGGTTTGACCATGGTTGTACGACGAATAGAGTCTCGCACTCACAAGGTAGAGCGCTTGCTTTAAGATTCGATACGCGTCCCTCCTTTCTAGCATGAAAGCGATCGACATGCTCCGTGCTTGATCAGATCCGTATCCAGCTACAAGCGTTCCCTGTCAGCCTCTGCCACCTCAACGCGCGCAGCGGAAGCCGAGGTCATCGTTGGCCGTTTTGCTCGGGTCGGCGGCGTTGCGATTGAAAGCGGTGGCCTGCGCTTCCTCGTCAAACCAGCCACCGCCCCGCGTCACACGAAACTTTTCGCCATAGTACGGATCGCCAGTCGTGTTGCCGGGGTAGGGTTGGTACCAGTCGGCTGTCCACTCCCACACGTTGCCGACCATGTCATCCGCGCCATAGGGGCTGGCACTAGCGCCAAAGCTGCCCACGGCAGACGTGCCGCGCAATCCCCTCTCTTTCACGTTCGCCTTGTTCGGGTCCCAGTCGTTGCCCCAGGGAAAGACCCAGCCATCGGTCCCCCGGGCGGCCTTTTCCCATTCGGCTTCGGTTGGAAGCCGTTTGCCCAGCCACTCGCAATAGGCCTGGGCGTCGTCCCAGGTGACCATGACGACAGGATGATTTTCTTCACCTATGCCCCACTGGTCACGCCAGCTACTGAAACCTTGCTTCTCTGCATAGGTCACATAACCCGTGACTTCTGCAAAGGCGGCATAGTCGGCGTTGGTTACCTCGAACCTGTCGATTTCAAAAGTGGGCAGGTCCACTTTATGAGTCGGACTGTCTTCCGGATCGCCTGCATCACTGCCCTGGGTAAAGGAACCGGCCGGGATCTCAATCATGATGTCGGTGACGGAAGGAGGTTCTGGTGTCGGTTCTTCTGTAGGGGTAGGGGTCGGTGCTTCCGCTCCCTCTGTAGGGGTTCCCGCCTCCTGTACCGCTGGCGTAGGGGTAGGTGGTAGAGGGGTTCGGGTAGGGGTAGGTGGCATGGGGGTGGGCGTGGGGGGAGCTGGCATGGGCGTGGGCGTGGCCAAGACATACCGAGTAGCGGTAGGAGGCTGAATCGGGGTAGGCATGGAGGTGGCAGGTTCGCCAGCCGGTTTTGTCTCTGCAACCTCTACTTGGCCACCGGATGCCCCGCAAGCTGCTGTCACGATCAGCAAGGTCAAAACAGCTGCTACACCCAGAAATTTTTGCATTGTTTATTCCCTCTTCTCCTCAGCGAGTCTTCTAGAGTCCTCGGCTGCGCCCTCCCGAAGAAACATGCGATGTCCTTCCTCTTTGCTTAAATAGACCAGCACTAATTGAACCATCACCAATGTCCAGCTTTTCGCTTGGGGCGCCCAGCCGGAATGACAAATACGGCGCTGATATTATATATGCCATTGCTGTATATGTCAAGGCTAGATTTACGCTTTGTTTACGCCTGAGAGGCGTCTTTTGTCAAAATCGTCAAGTCGGAGTAAAATATAGCAAGACTGGCCATCCATTTGCTAACTTTCCTCTGTTTTCCAGGGGGTCAACATGAACCTCGCGCGTTCGCCACAAGTCGCCGCACGGTCCCACCCCGGTCAGGTCCGGGAACTGAACGAAGATAGCTATGGCATCGTCGAGGAGCAAGACATCCCGGTCGAAGCCGTGGCGCACAAAGGCCGGCTCTACGCCGTCGCCGATGGCATGGGCGGCCACGCCGCCGGCGAGATCGCCAGCCGACAAGCCATCGAATCCCTCTTTGAGCACTACTACGCCGACCTGGAGCTTCCCCCCGCCGAGAGTTTGCGGGGAGCAGCCGACAAGGCCAATGAAGCGATCTTTGCCCGCGCGTCAGATGACAAGGCAGGCATGGGCACCACGCTCGTCGCGGCAGTTGTCAAGAATGATCGCCTGTGGGTGCTGAACGTCGGAGACAGCCGTGCCTACCTGGTGCGCGCCGGCGAGATCAACCAGACGACCCACGATCATTCCTGGGTCGGCCAGCAGGTGGAAGCGGGCATCCTGACCGAGGAACAGGCCCGCCAACACATCTATCGCAACGTCATCACCCGATCTCTGGGCAACACGCCCACGATCGAGACCGACCTGTTCCAGCACGATCTGGTGGCCGGCGACGTCCTCGTCCTGTGTAGCGATGGGCTGACGAATCTGGTAACGGACAACGAGATAAGAGAAGCCGTCGGCGAAGGACCTCTGGCCGATGCCGTTCAACACCTGGTCGATCTGGCCAACGCACGAGGTGGTCCGGACAATATCACCGTCGTCGCCGCACGCATGTCGCACATCGAGGCAGAAGAGCCGGGAGTTGCCGGGCGTCTAAAGCTACCAAAAAGCGAATGGCTAACAGTCATCCCGCCGCAGCCGGTTGCCGCAACCCCTGAGGCTGCCGAGCCAACCGAGGAGGCTGAAGAAGAAAGCCCCGACTTGAGCGAAACGGAGAGTCCACCGGCGCAGACGTCAGATCAGGCCCGGGGCGTCGAGGGACAGGAGCCACCTCCACCCGTCTCCCCGCAGCCAGCGGGCGGTGCACGTCCGCTGTGGCTGGGTGTGCTAGGCATTGTAGGTCTGCTGATTCTGCTGGGCGCCCTGGCCTTTCTGTGTACCCGCGTCGAGCCGATGCGCACCTGGGTGGCTACCGAAACGCCTACGCCGACCCACACCGCCACACCCACCCATACGCCTACGCCGACCCATACCACCACACCCACCCATACGCCCACACCGACCCACACCCCAACGGCCACGGCGACGCCCACCCACACGTCCACGCCAACGGACACACCAACGCCCACGGCCACACCAACCGATACGCCGACGGGCACGCCCACTCAGACGTCTACGGCGACGCTGACCGCCACGTCGACTGCGACACCGACGGGCACGCCAACCCCAACCCCCACCGCCACGTCCACTGCCCGACCGACCAGGACGCCTACCTCTACCACGACGCCGACAGCCCCCCCCTCACCCACGACCACGGCCACGACGACGCCACGGCCAACGGACACACTTGTGGCAGTAGAGCCCGAGCCCACACCGTCTCCCCAAGAAGAGCTGTGCTCGCCGTTTGCTGCGGCCCCTCTGCTGCTAGGCGCTGTCGTGCTATCCCGGCAGAAGCAACGATCCAGGCAACGGTAAGCAGAACAGCGTGACATCGCGATATGGAAATCGCGGCTACAGGTTCTTGCCACGCTCTCTTGATTGGACGACCGGGTACAACAAGAAATCGCGGCTACAGGTTCTGGTCACGCTCTTGATTGGACGACCGGTATGACAGCCCTCGCTGCAGACGAACGAAGCCGCTATCATATTCTACACCTATTGACCAGGTTTGGTTCATTTGAGGATCGCCGCACTGATCTTGACGGATGGGGAGGAGAAATGAAATGATCGGAACATTGTGGCACTGGCTGGTGTGGATCGCCATCGGCGCAGCGGCTGGCTGGCTGGCCGGCGTGGTGACCAAGGGCTCTGGCTATGGCTGCATCGGCAACGCCATCGTGGGCATGATCGGGTCGCTGGTGGGAGGCTTTCTGTTCAGCCTGTTGGGCTTTGGCCCGGGCCGTGGATTCCTGGGCAGTGTGGTCACGGCTTTTATCGGCGCGGTGTTGCTCATTACCGTGCTACGCCTGCTGACACGAAAGGACTGAAAAATGACCGCATCCATTCAGATCCCGAGAGAGGAATTTGAGACACGTGCGGAGAAACTGTGTCACTACCTCAGCAAGGAGAGTTTGTCGGGTGCCGTCCTGTTCGACAACTATTACGTGAGCTATTTCACCAGCTTTGCCTTCATTCCCACGGAACGGCCCATTGCTTTCGCCCTCAGCGCCGAGGGAGAGCGCGCGCTCTTTGTGCCTCGCCTGGAAGTGGAGCACGCCCAGGCCGAGGCGCAGGTGGACCGCGTGGAACATTACCTCGAATATCCCGACGATCCGCACCCGATGGTCATTTTTAAGGACGTTCTGCAGGATATGAGAATTGCCGGCCGGATCGGTGCCGATAGCGATGGCTATCCCTGGATCCTGGGTTACCAGGGACCGAGCCTGTCCGAGTTGACCGGCGGGCAAATCGTGCGGGTGGGCAAATTCGTAGAAGCGCAGATGGCGATCAAGAGTCCTGCCGAACTGGCCCTCATCCGCGAGAGTGCCAAATGGGGCAACCTGGCCCACCGGCTGCTGCAACGGTACACCCGCGTCGGCGCGACAGAGACCGAGGTCAGCCTGCAGGCCAGCCAGGACGCAACGCTGGCGCTGGCCGATGCGCTGGGCCCGCTCTATCGCGCGCAGAGCGCCTTCTCCCCCGGTGCGCAGGCAGGCTATCGCGGGCAGATCGGGCGCCATGCGGCCATTCCCCACGCCCTGGCGACCAACGCCACCTTTATGGCGGGCGACGTGCTGGTCACCGGCGCAGGCGCGGCGATGTGGGGCTACCACTCGGAACTCGAGCGCACCATGCTCGTCGGCCCGCCCAGCGACGAACAGCGGCGCTTCTTTGAGCAGATGAAGGCCTCTCAAGAAGTCGCCTTTGACGCGCTGCAGCCGGGCACCAGATGCAGCGACGTAGATCAGGCCGTACGGCGCTATTACGAGGCGCACGACCTGATGCCCTACTGGAAGCATCACACCGGTCACGGCATCGGCCTGCGCTATCACGAAGGGCCATTTCTCGACAGCGGCGATCACACCACGCTGCAGCCAGGCATGGTACTGACCATCGAGCCGGGCCTCTACGCCGCTGACCTGGGCGGCTTCCGTCACTCCGACACGGTCGTCATCACCAAAGACGGCATGGAACTGATCACCTACTATCCCCGCGACCTGGAGAGCCTGACGGTCCCGGTGTAGCTGGGATGCTCAACTGAGTGGGGGTCGAGCGATGAATTCCAAAATGTGATGGTACCCCAAAACCTGCCGCCCGCGAGCGCGCTTTCCTTCGACTCTACTCAGGACAGGCGCACGGGTTTGTTAAGCCAGGAGCAACGACTATGCGAAAACCGACGAGCCTGCTCCTGACCCCAGGGCAGTACCAATAGCGATAAGCGCAGCGAACGATACTCGATAAATAGTAGAACGAGCCGCCGCGCAACACGCGACGCACCTCGCCACCGGCTGTCAGGTTCTCTCGTCCATCAGACGGATCGTAGGGATACTTGAACTCA
>Ga0180437_10006416_pt1 | contig 15679 bp, 14 predicted proteins | sample SS_ome_4_FD_132410 | JGI IMG/M metagenome (GOLD analysis project Ga0180437, IMG submission 132410) | Hypersaline lake sediment archaeal communities from the Salton Sea, California, USA - SS_3_D_1 metaG | ecosystem: Environmental > Aquatic > Non-marine Saline and Alkaline > Hypersaline >...
AGAACGGAACTCAACCGCGCGCGCCCGCCAGCGAGGCAGGCCATCGCCGAGTTTGCGAACTTCGTGTTCCGATCGTCGGATTTTTCGTGAGCGTCAACCCAGTTCGAAACGAGTTTCGCGAGTTCCTTTTTTCCGAACGGTTTGTCGTGAGCGGCAGGCATTACGGCGTATTGCGCGCGGCGCCGGAGTCGCTTCATCGATTCGACGACCTCTGGATTTTCGGCCTCGAGTTTCGCGGCGATCGATTCGATTCCGAGTCGGAAATCCGTGAACGAAATTTTTCCGTCTTTCTGGATTACGGTTCCGTTGAAATCTTTCAGTTGCGCGGAAACGGAAACGCCAGTCGACCACGCGCCGGTTGACGCGCGCGACGACGATTTCTTTTTCGCGGGCGATTTCTTCTTTTCGGGTTTCGCGGCGGATTCCTTTTTCTTCGGCGTCGCCTTTTTCTTTTCGCTCTTCGCGGCGGATTTTTTCTCGGGCGCCTTTTTCTTCGGAGTCGCTTTCGGTTTCGGTTCGGCCGGAGTTTCTTTCGGCGTCGCCTTCTTTTTCGGCGTCGCCTTCTTTTTCGTTTCGTTCATTTTCTTACCTTTCGCCTTTTTGGGTTTTGAAATTACTTCTTCGTCGTCGAGTTCCGCGTCGTCGTCGTCGAGTTCGTCGTCGCCATCGTCGGCGGGTTCATCGTCGTCGGGTTCATCGTCGTCGAGTTCATCATCGTCGGCATCGTCGGCGTCATCATCGGGTTCGTCGTCGTCGGGTTCGTCGTCGTCGTCGAATTCGGAACCGCACCAAGGGCAACACGTCATCGACTCGTCGTCGGGGAACGTTCCGCCGCACGTATCGCATTTAAACTCGGGTTCGATTTCGTTCTCATCCCAGAACCCGAGAATAATTTTCTTCAACGCAACGGCCGTTTTCGCTTTCGCGGGAATTTTAACGTCGTTCGCCTCGAGATAATCCCGCATCGCTTTTGTACTTTCTTTCGCCATTTCATTTCTCCTTTTGTGATTTACGTTCGGTTCGTTGTGAACCCGCTTCGTTTTTTTCCTTACCTTCTTAATGTAAAAACCGCGCTCATTACTCAAAAGTTTTTTACGCGCCAATAAATTTCAACGCGTAATCTGCCCGACGTTGTAAGATACGATTGATCGAAACGCGGGCCGAATGAACTTTTTTCGACATTCCGGAACGAACCATTGTAATTGCAATTTCGTTTTTTGTAAACCCGCCCGCAAACATTTTTAAAACTAAAACCGATCGCTCGTCGAGTTCGTCGCGGGCAAACGTCAACAATTCCGCGACGCGCATTAAACTTTCAATTTCGCTTTCGGTTGCGATTGCGAGTTCGACGTTTTTATATTTCAACGATCGGCAGGAATCGTCTTCAATTATGTTGTCGTTCATTTCGTCGATCGAAATTGCATCGCCAAGTAATAAATTTCTTTTTCGCGCGCGTTCTTTCCGGATAGCGTTTCTCATTTCATTATACGCCATCATTGCGACGTAATCGCCAATTGAAACGCGCGGCGCGCAACCAACTTCGCCATGAATCTTAAATTGATGATCGAGGAACTCGCGGTTCGTTTTAAATCGCGCGTCACATTTCGGGCAAATAAATTTGAATTTTTGAACCGATTCCCAAATCGTCGTCAATGCGATTTGATATAAATCGTCGCCGTCGAGAACAATTAAATTGAATCGCGTTCCTTTTCGCGCGCAATGTTTTTTTATTCGTTTCAGTTGCTCGAAATATTCAACGACGCGCGGGAACGCGGAATCATTTCCGCGTTTCATTCGATATAATTCAACATCGAGTTGTTCGCGTTTTGTGAACGGAACTTTCCGCGCGCGTTTCTCGATTTTAATTTTCCGCGCCATCGTTTACCCTCGGTTCCCAGTTTTCGGCGTCAATTCGACGAACCAAATAATCGCGGCCGAATTTTTCCGCGCGTAAACGTCCGGCAACAACCGCCTGCCAAACGGCCTGGCGCGATACGCCTTTCAATTCCGCAACGTCGGGTAAACTCACATATTCATTCTTGATTTTTTTCAACGTGCTCATGTCGTTTTTTATCCTTTAAAATCCGCTCATAAAATTCATCGAATAAAATCGATTCGTCATTGAGGAAGGAAAAGAAAACGCGCTTGCGTTTTCGCAATTCGTTTTCGTGTTTATCATTCAACGCGACGGGCAACCAACCCGTTGAATAAATTTTCGTTCCGCGGATCGCGTGATGATGAAACGCGCGCCCGAACAATTTCCCTTTATGATCTTTTAGTTCGACATTCGTTTCGATACAATACCGATGCGATTTCGGTTTCGGTTTTCCATTACAATCATTGAACTTTAATTTCCATGTTTGCCCGTCGTAATGATTCGGATTGCGTTTAATCTCGAGCGCGTCGAAATCAATCCGCGGAAATTTTATTTTCAATGATTTCGGTTTTATACGTGTTCGCGTTGTTTTCTTTTTCGCCATCGCCGCTCCTTTAAACCAAACTTTTAATTTCATCAATCGCCGCTCGTTGCGATTTATTTTTCGCGCGGAGTTCGCGGAGAATTTTACCAATTGATATTTTCACGTTCGGCAGGGCGCCCGATCCAATTTGAAACCCGTCGCGCGCCGTCGCCTCGAGACCGTTTAAAAGTTTCCTCGATTCATCGTTTAAAATGAATTCGTTCGCGGAAATAATTTTTCGAAAACGATCGATTATCAAGTTCGCCGATTTTAAATCGCTCGACATTATTTTTTCCCGATTCGGTGTTTATAAAGTCGTCGAATCGCTTTTCGTAAGTCGTCAAACGATTCGTTGTCAACGCAAACGAACGGTGAAACAATTAACCATTTATTACTCACGCGTTTCAAAACTCCGATTGTTCGACGGGGTACTCCGCAATCGATAAATGATTTTTCAGAAACGACGGTGAACCGATCGGTTAAACCTTCCGTCAAAATGAATCGACGTTGAACGATTTTCGTTTCGCCGTTCTTTGCGCGTTTTTTGAATTTAATCGGGAACCAATCCCGAAAATATTCACGGTCGTGTTTTGTTTTATTTATCATCGATCGGCAACGTTGCGTAAGATTTCCATTTTTCGGAACCGCTCAACAAATATCGCGTCGTCGGGCCGGAAATGAAAAACCATTTTTGACTCACGTTTATTTTGTTCGACTCAATCATCTTATAAAGATGGTACACGATCGCCGCCATTATTCGTTTATCCGGGAACGTTTTCGATATTTCGTTTAACCGCCAGCGTCGAACGCGTTTGTCGCCTTCGCGTTTATATACCGCGTTGACGACGCCGACGATTTCGCCCGATTCCGGATCGCCCTTCCGCGGCAAATGAATTTCGAAACGATCTTTCGAAATCTGTTTGAAAAACCAACTCAAGTGAAAAACGTTATGCGATTGCATTGGCGAGAACGTCGAATCGGCCGTTCGGCAAACGGCGCCGCAACCTTCGATCGACGCTTTTACAATGACGCGCCCAAATCGCGGCGACTTTATTTCTTTAATCGTTTCGACGAATTTTTCTTTCACGATTCGAATCCTTTTTTTACGTTTCTTTTTTTCTCCTTTTGATTTAGTGAGCGGAATCTTTTTCGCTTTCAACTCCGCCGCCGGTTTTTCTCTAACGCGTCGTTTCCGTTTTTTCTTTTTCGACGGTTCGACGACGATCTCTTTTCTCGATTTTGTTTTTTTGATTTTGATTTTTTTCGCCATCGCTTTTCCTTACTCTCGTTTGAATTTTTAAACCAAATTTCTGTTCGCAATTAAACTTTTCCACGGTAAAGATAAAGCAGGAATTGTCCGTTGTAAAGAAAAAAATTTTCATTCTACTTTCGCGAGTATTTTATTTTTACGGAAACATTGCGACGGGGTTTGCGCGCCGACATTAGTAATTCAATGAGCGCATCGGAATCCACTTCATCAGGATCGAGGCCGCGCGGCGTTTCGACGACGCGCACTTTTACGCGGTGTCGCAATCGACGTTCGACACGTTCGACGAAAGTATTCCCGCCCGCGTCGCCGTCTGGCAGGATAAAAATTTCCGACAACGGTTTTAAATAATTTGATTGGATCGCCGAAAGATTCCCGCCGAGAACGGCAAGCGGATTTCCGACGCCGAAACGTTTTAATCGCGGCGCGATCCGTTCAACCTTCAACGCGTCAAAAATTCCTTCGGTTAGAATCGCGCCGTCGATTTCGCGATCAAAAAAATTCCATCCGAACAACGTCGTCGAAATCGTCAACTTTCCTTTTGGATATAATCCCTTTGGTTCGCGATTCCCGATTGTGCGCGCATAGAATGAAACGGTTATACCGCGCGGATCGCGCAACGGGAAAACAACTCGTTGTCGATATTTACCCGACGTTGATTTTCGAACGTCATGTCGCCGGATTTGTCCGCGTGTTAAACCGCGACCGCGCAAATATTCATAATATTTATCTCCTAGTTTCACGCGCTCGAACGAACTCAAAAAAATTCGCCGCGGTTTGTCGAACGGATTTTCTTTGCGACGCAAACGTTTTCGAATCGATACGTCGCACAAACGATTTTGAATCGATGGCCGAGTTAAATCAAAATCGATTCCGAACAAAGATAAAATCCAATCTTCGGCGTCGTCGATCGAATCGAGTTCTAATAAATCGAACGCGAGCGTTTCAAGGTTCCCGCGAAAACCGCAACCAAAACAATTATGCCGCCCGAACGATTCGCTTTCAACATCGCGGTTAATCGACCACGATGATTTCTTTTCGCGATGATTTACATTCGGGCAAATTGCATAAAGTTCATCGCCGTTCTCGACGTAATCAATTCCGAGCGCGTCGAGAACCGTTTCGATGTTGATTAAATTTTTGAAAAGTTCTAACAATTAAACCTGCCCGGTTTTCAATTCGTCGCGTGTAAATTTTTTCTTTCCGTTCTCAAATAACGCCGGAACATAATCGGCCGCGTGTTCTCCGATTCGCCCGCATTCCGCTTCGAATTCGAACGCGACGCAAACGTTTATTTTCCCGCGACGTTGTTTCGAAATCCAAATTTCCATTATGTCGTCATCGTCGTCATCGAGTTCGCCTGATTGACGTTTGTAATAATATTCGCGATGTATTAGCAAAATTAAATCAGCGGCCTCTTCATATCCGCCGGAATTTTTTAAATCGTCGAGTCGCGGGCGACGATCTTTTCGCTCAACGACGGCGCGCTTTATCTGATGAACGATACAAATATGAACATTGTAATCTTGCGCGATTTTTTGTAAACGCTTCAATGCAATCGCGATATCTTTTTGATCTAAACTCGACAATAAATTTTCGAACAAATCAATGAAAACGACTTCATAATTTCCCGATGCGATTTCATTTTCGAGAGAGTCGATCGATCGAATTTCCGGGCGCCAAATTTTCAATCGTCGATTTTTGAAAAGTCGATTTACCGCGCGATCAATTTTCGCGCGCTCCTTTTTTGAAAGTTCTTCGGGGTTCCGAATATAATCCTCATAAGGAATCCCCGTCATTGACGTGATTAAAGTATCGATCGCCGCGATCCATTTAGTTTCAAGCGGCGCGTATAGTACGCGAACCTTACGAACGGCCAACTTTCGAACGACGTTCGCAACGAACGTCGATTTTCCCATCGATGGCCGCGCGGCGACGATCGATAACAACCCGGGCGCGAGCGCCTCGGTTAATCGTTCGTCGAGTTCAAGTAAATTAAATCCGCGGAATTCAACACTCTCGCGTTCGCGAACTTCGCGGTTGTATTCTTCGATCGCTTTATCGCCAGAAATAATTTGCGCGTTGCGCGCGCCTCGAGCGCGACGTAATTCGGAATGAATTCCGCCGAGCGTGTTTTCGATCGACGATAAACTCGCGCCCGGATCGTCAAGTAGTTCCGTTAATTCAATTAACGCGCCGGATTTAACTCGGAACTTTATCGCGTCGCGCCGTAATTTTTCAACGTGAAAATTTATATTTTCAAAATCAGGTTCGAACGCGCTTTGTAAATCCTGCAAATACGCAACGCCGCCGAAATCCTGCCCGCTCAAAGAAACCGACAACGTGTCGATCGAAAATTTCAATCGTCGGTTTAATAATGTTCGCAAACCTTCAAAAATAATTCGGTGTCGTTTTGCGACGAATTCGTTTACGGCAACGTCGGAAATAATTCGACGACACAATCGGCGATTCTTCATCATCGCCGCGAGAATGATTTGTTCATTCTCAACGTCGTAATTTATTATTCTCCGTTTTTTCTTTTCGGGCATTATCGTCTCCATGAATCGCCGATTAAAGTAATGCTTTCGCACATTTCATATAATAAATCCATAATCGGTTCACTCAACGCGTCGCCAAGTTTATCGAACGGAAATTGCGACGTGATAAACGTCGGTAAAAGTTCATGATACCGCGTTCGCAAAACCCGATCGAGAAAGACGACTTCCTTTCCGCCCTTAAACGGTTGAAGTTTTGTAATATCGTCGATTACTAAAAAGTCACAATTAAAAAGCGCGTTGCGTTGTTCGCGCGCGGTCGGCGACAAATCATAATCGTGAATTAAATCTGTAATTTCCGACGCAAGAAAAAATCGAATCTCGCGACGATCGAAAATTCGATCTTGAACTTCCGGTTTTGCGAGTCGAGATTCAAATAAATACTTTAATATTTCCCGCCCGAGAAAACAAAGCAACCGGGTTTTGCCTAACCCGGCGCCGCCGCAAATTGCCAGCGAATTTCCGGCCAAAAGATTATCCGATAAATTATCAACGAACGCGAAAAATTTCTTTAACTCGCGTTCGTTGAATTCTGTTTCTGATTTTTCCTGCCCGAATGTTTTAATCGACAATCGTTCGACGTTAAAAAATCGCGCAGGGAACCCGGCGCGCATATACGCTCGATGAACGAATTTACTTTTTCGATCGTCGCGGTTTGCCGACGTGTTGTTTCCACGTTTCTTTTTTGCTCCAGTCGTCGTCTTTTCTCTTTCGCGTTTTTCCACTTCGTTCTCCTCTTTCGATTGCCCGGAACCTTTTCAAAACCGGCGCCCGTCGTAAATTGAAAATCAATCCGAATGAAATTTGCGATTCGATCCAGTTAGAATCATCCGACGGTAAAAATTCGTCGAAAATCCAGTTGATATAATTTCGCAATCGCTCTTTCGCGGCGTCGTCGTCGAATACATGTTTTAATTCGTATTGACTAAACGCACGCGATACAAAACTTTTCAATCGCGCCCGATACGAATTAAATTCTTTCAATGTGTCGAGCGCGAGTTCGTAATCTTCTTCGCCGTAATGTTTTTTGAATCGCGACAAATATAATCCGATGAAATCGTCAACCTTCCAGCTTTCGATTTTTCCTTTTACGGCGAACCGCGAAAATTGAGGTCGTTCCGACGGCGCGACTTTATATCGCCGTCGTTTCTGCCCTTCGCTTTGCCGATCGAATCTCAACGCGGCAACCCGCGCGTCAACGACGGCGGGTTTCTTTTTACGATCGACGAACGGTTGTTTGATAAAAACCAAATACCCGTTGTTACTCCGAATGATTATTTTCGCGTCGATCAGAACGTTCACCGCCTTGTCGATTTTTAATTCGTCAATTTCCTTTTTCTCGATTTTGATTCTTTTCGCCAAAATTGTTTCTCCATTTCCCGAACCGACGAAATGATTTGCGCGTTCTTGAAAATCGATTTTAATTTTCGAACGTCGCCAGCGAACGATTGAATTTTCCAATCCCAAAGATAAATCAATCGGGCCTCGGTTTTCCCGTCGAATAAACGTTTCGTTCGGCCCGCTTGTTGTTTAATCCGCGAATCGTTGCCCGCGCCGGTTCCTGTAATTATAACGTTCGTCAATCGACGAATATTTAAACCTTCATCAGCGACGGACGTTCCGACGCCGACGAGAAGATTTCCGTCGCGCATTTCTTTTTCGGTTCGTTCGGTTTCTTTTTTGTATTTTTGACCTCCCAACATTAAACCCGCGTCGATTCCGCGCTCGCGTAAACGACGTTGAATCAATCGACAATGACGAGTCCGGTTTGAAAGAATCAACGTCGGTTCGTTTCGTCGAACGCATGCCGCGACAATATCGACGATTATTTCGTTTCGACTTTTACTTCGAATCGCTTTTTCCATAAAGTCGTGAAATTCGCGGCGCGGAATTCCCGACTGCTGTAAAAATTTATTTATCGTTGCGATTCGATTTTTCGCGCCTTCGAATTCGTCGAGTTTTCCGGCGGCCTCGAGGCGATCGATTAAATCTTTGTTCCTGTAATCGAAATAAAAATTCGTTTTCACTGCGAAAACTTTTACCGGCATAACCGCGCCGATGCTTATCAATTCGTCGTCGGTTATTTTCGCGCGAACTTCGCCAAACAAATCATGAATTAAAAATGTTTTTCCGTCGCGTCGTTTCAACGATCCGGTTACCGCCGTTCGATTCTTCGCGGGAAAAGATTCCACCAACTCTTGAAAAGTTCGCGCGGGCGCGTGATGCCCTTCGTCGAGAACAACGAACCCGAATCGATTAACAAAATCCGGATCGCGTTCGACGATGTTCGAAATCGTTTTTATTGAACCGACAACGAACTTTCCGTTTTGCTTTTTACCATCGCCGAAAATTCCGATTCCGTTTTCGCCGATCGGCAAACCGAAACGACGTTGCGCGAGTTCGAACCACTGATAAAGAAGTTGGCGAGTATGAACCAAAACAATCGTCGGTTGACGCGAACGCGAAACGGAATGTAAAACTATTTCGGTTTTCCCGGCCGAACAAACCGCGTCAACAACCGACTCGGGAAATTTTCGAATCGACTCCGACACCGCGAGTTGGTCGGCGCGCAAAATAATTCCGTCGGCGCGCAAACTCGCATCGAGATTCCGTTCGATCGATTCGTCAAGTAAGTCGTCGCCTGAAAAACTTAACGTTTCATCATGCCAACTCGACGCGATGCCGAACTCTTTTAAAATTCCGCGAACGCGTTGACGACATCCGCGAGAAACCGCGAGAACGTTTTTCGTTTCGGAAATCGATGAAATAAATTTCGGTTTCCCGCGCGTCGAATATCCGAGCGCCTGCAATTTGTAAATATCCGGATTCCGATAAACGAACAAATCAAAAAGCGCGTCGCAACATTCCGGCGGAAGTTTTTCTCCGTCGATGTAAATCCGATCGAATACGCGAACGGGCAGAATTTTGTTTTTTAATTTTCGTTTCTTCATTCGTTAATTTTTCAATTCGTTATTACAAACCTTTCCACAGTTATTTAATGTAACTCAAATCGACATCATCGACGATTAACAAAAAAATTCGAACGGGGCGCGGGAACCCGTTCGAATAAAACCCAAATGGCGAAAGCAACCGTTCGTTTTTTTTACCGGAGTTTTTTCTGAATTTTTTCTTTCTCTTCGCCCTTGAGTGTCGTCGAAACGAGTTCGTTCAACAATACGGGAATCGAACCTGATGCGAGCATTACGCTCAAAGCGACGGGCAACGTTCCACCGGTTGCCAGCGTCGCGGCAAAACCGCCCGCGGCGCCGAGTACCGCCGCGACGAGCGGGCGATATCTTTTCGGAATGATTTTGTCGGCGAGCGTATTTCCTTCTTTATCGCTTTTCATTTTCAAAAGATTGATAAGGAAATAAACGATCGCTCCGACGGCGGTTCCGGTTCCTGCCGATCTTGTCGCGACGGTGTTTATTACTTCCTGCCCTTGCGCAATTAAATCGACTGGATCGACGGCGGCGTTCGCGGCAAGCGCGATTGCGGCCGCGCCGAAAACGGCGAACATTAAAATCGAAATTACTCTGAACATTTTCTTTCTCCTTTTTCTTGAATTTACGGCCGAACGATTGAATCAACGAACGGTTTATAAACTCGCGGTTGTTCGTAAGTCGCGAGTAGTATCCGATTAACGTCGTCGTCGGTTCCCGGATGCGCCGACGTTAACAACGACACGTGAACGAACTGAACTTTATTTTCCGTGTCGATGTATGCGATTAACTGCCCGAACGAACCGATTCGATTTTTCACCAACCATTTAAACGCGAGTCGATTCGCGGCGTCGTTGCGAAAATCGAAATCGACGGCGGCGGATTCCCCGCGAAATAAATGATCGCTCGAGCGCGAACCGCCGACTTTTCGGTTGTGTTCGATCGAACGTTTTCCGGAGTTAATCCAGATCGGCGCGTTCACTAAATTCCGAGTCGGTTGAAGAATCATCGCCGCGAGATAAAATCCTTTTACTTCATCGCATTCGTTCACGCGCCCGCATTTTCCCGGAACGAAAATTTCATCGCGTCGAACATTTTTTGTTAAATATTTTTTCGCCATTTTCATTTCCTTTTTTCTTTTGACGTTTGAACCTTCGTTCGTGTGCTGTATATATGTTGTTGTTATACTCTTTTCTTATTACTTACTTTCTAAAACCTGTACAACAACGACCTATACCAACTCGAACGAACTTTCATCCGTCAACGATCGTCGGCGTTTACGGAAGCGTCGTCGGCATTTGAGTTGTATCGTCGCGAACTTTTCTCAATTTATAAACGATCGGGTCCAAACGCTGAAAAAGAAATCCGTTTCCGCCGACGTCTTTAAGTTCTTCGGAAAGGTTCTCGTCTTGAAAGATCGCTTCGGCCGCGGTCAAAAAAGAATCCATTGCCGTTTTCATTGTTTGATAAGCGCTTTCTAATTCCGGGGTTGCCATTTTCGTTTCTCCTTTTTTTTGATTTTTAGTTGACGAATTTTAATATTCGTAACCGTTATTTTTCACGATCCCACTTGTACCGTTCAACGAATCGTAAAGAATCGAACCGAAAACAATGTTCGTGAACGTTCCGGTTGATGCAAGGCAGATAATTTTTCCGTAATCGCCGCCTTGTAAAATTACGTTGCTAATATTGGCCGAACTAGAGAACGCGAAATCATATACTCCTTGACTCACGATTCTTCGAATTTCAAAATAAAGATCGTAAGACGTTGAACTCGCGCCGCCGGAAACTAAAACGCCGCCTTGATTCCCGTTTAATAATTCACCGATTCTAAATACGTCGCGTCGCGCAACGAAAATTGTGAGACTCCGACTAATATCGGCGTCGCTAACTTCGCCGAGTTCAAGAACGTTGTTTCCGTCATAGGCGGTGTTGTCGCGGTAATAAAATCCGCCGTAACCGTTATAAACGCGCGATTCGTATTTACAATGCGAGCAATAATAAAAACCAGAATAATATTTCATATTGCTCTGACTATTTACAACGATCCTTGATAAATGGCACGTATCTAAACTAACGCCGCCTAAAGAATTCATCGAGTGCTCGATGAAAATATCAACCGCGAAAGAGTTCCAAACCCAAAAATCGCAATCGTTCAATCGATTGAATTCGAACTTGGTATTTACAACCTGATAGAGATTAACGTCGCCGTTTTGAATATTGAACCCGTTCAACATCGAAATTCCGGACCCGTCGGAAATCAAAAGGAACATATCTTTGTTTCCGATTCCGCCCGTTGAGAACTGGCCTTTATAAACTTCGGTTAATGTTAATTGCGTTGCGGAATTACGCGACGCGACTTTCAATAAAAGTCCGCGATCCGGGAAATAAACCCACCAGCGATTTGCAACTTCATCCGTCAACGTCGGCGTCGGAAATGTTCCCGACGACAACGTAACCGTCGAAGTATTATAAAGCAACGTTGCCGCGTTCGCGTAGAAGGTCGCGTCTTTTTCATCGAGCGTTCGAACGTTCGCGTCGATCGTCACGCCGCCCCATGATTCGGCAACTAAACATTGACCTTCTCTTAAATAAATCGTTGATTCGTTGTAGAAACCATTGCGAACGAAAATTGTTTTATTCGCGCCTTCAGTGGCGCACGCGGTTGTAATCGATGTGTAATCGCCGCCGCCTGCCGCGTCAACAACCGCGTCGTAAAGAGCGAGTGAAAAATTTGACGGCGCATAACCGGAATCGATTAAATTTCCGCTCGCGTTCAATCCGGCGAGATTCCCGCTCGTCGCGCCGGAAACTTTATCCGCTTTCGTCGTTGATAGGGTTCCGATCGCCGAAGTATTCGCGGCGATGTTTCCAGCGTTCGTTGAAATGTTCGAGGCGTTCGTTGTTATTTGCGACGCGGCAACGCCAGAATCTTGTAAACTTCCGGTTATATTCGAAAACGACGGAAGGTTTCCCACAACCGACGGAGAAACTTTTTGCGAAATCGACGACGCGGCGACGCCGGAATCTTGAAGCGTTCCGTCAGTTCCGTTGAACGACGGAATGTTTCCGCTTACCGCCGGAGAAACAAGAACCTTTGAAATATTTCCAGCGTTCGTTGAAATATTTCCGGCGTTCGTTGTAATTTGCGATGCGGCAATTCCCGCGTCTTGTAATCCGCCGGTTGTGTTTGAAAACGACAAAAGATTTCCCACAACCGACGGAGAAACTTTTTGCGAAATCGACGACGCGGCAACGCCAGAATCCGCGAGCGCGCCGCCGACGGTTAAGAACGACGGAATGTTTCCGATAACCGACGGCGACACCGTCAACAACGCGATGTTCGCGGCGTTCGTTGAAATATTTCCGGCGTTCGTTGAAATGTTCGACGCATTCGTTGCGATGTCGCCTTCATTTGTTGTGATTCGCCCTTCGTGGTCGGTGACGATTGTTTCAATCGGCGTCGGCAGGTTTGGCAACCCGTCGCCGTCGAGCGATGGCGTTGTGTATAAATCGCGCGCGAGTTGCAAAATGTTCAAGTAATTCGTTTCGACGACAGAAAAAACTCTTTGATCGGTATAATCGAAACCCGTCGGCGCCGCGCCCGGCCCGTTCCCATCGAACACGCCGATGAAAATCCATTCGTTAGTTAAAGCAAGTCCGGAAACGATCGTCGGCCCGGCGAATAAAATTTGATAGTCGTCAACATCGGTTGAAATCGGAATCGTTCCGCCCTGCCCGAGTAATCCGACGGTTGTGATTTTACAATTCCCGCCGGAAAAATTCACGGTACATTCTTCAATGAAATCCGTCAACGACTTCGGCGACTTTAACCAAACGAACGCCGATCGCCCGGAAAAATCTTCTTCAACCGCGCCGCCGATGAGCGGGTTCTGAATTTCGAATGTTAAATTCACATCGCCGTTGTTTATAACAGAGTTCGGTTCGGCAACGTCGCCGATTGATTCTTCATAATACTTGTACGCGATTTCGCCCGTTCGTTGATTCGATTCGCACGACGCCGGAATTTCCGACGGCCGAATATAAACCCGATACGTGTCGCCGGTATTATTCGGAAAATCAACGTCAGAAAGATACGAGTCCCAACCGGGCGATGCCGCGACGAATTGCGCCTCGCTATTAAAACCTTCAACTTCCGAAACCGAAATTTGATCGTCGGCCGCGCCCGCGGAAAGCGTCACCGGCGTAAAAACGCCGCCGTTTTCAGAAAACGCCGATCGTATAAAATCCGCGGTGTACTTTTTCAAGTTTTCGAAAATCCCGCTTTGAAAGTCGGGCGACGTGAGAATTTTTCCCGAGTAAGTATTTACTCTTTGATCGCCGGTACTCATTATTTGAATCTCCTTTTATTCGTTCGGTTCGTTTTAATCTTCGGTAGAAATTTTTATATTGTCCATGAAAAAATCCGACGGCGGAACAAACGGCGACGGATTTCCTTGATTAGAAAATAATGAAAACATAACTAAACCGGAAACGTCGGTGTCGATCGGACTCATCGCTGGATTTTCAACTTTATCGGTTTCGATTATCAATGACGAGTCGATGTAAACGCGAAATAATAAGTCGGCCGCCGTTCGATTTATTTCCATCCGCAAAAGATGCTCATCTCCATCGATATATGGATCGAGCACGCCCGGCGCGGAATTTTTTTGCCAAGTCGGAGTGTAACCAAAAATCGCGTTCATCAATATCGCCTGTGTTATTCCGATCGAGTTCTGATAAAACCAAAGTACGCGCGGCGTAAAAAATCCGCCGCCCGCAACGATTCCAGTCACAAGCGGGTAAGCACCACTGCCGATTCCGGTACAATCCGGAATTATAAAATATTTTTCAATGATGATTTTTTCTTTGGTGTAATCGGGTTGAAATTCCGCGGCGCCGACGGCCGATTCGTTGTGGGCGATCAACCCGCTTCCGAAAACTTGCGAGTCGGCAGGAATCGACGGAAGTAATTCGACCGTTGCGGATTTTGTTCCGCCCGGGCGCGAGTAATTATCACTAACGAAATATCCGATCGGCGTTCCCGGTAAAATCCAAACGCCATAAAATCCGGCGACGTTCGATAATTCAACTCCGTCGGAAAAATCTTCGAAGGTTTCAAGATCGTCGTAAGAAATTATTTTCAAATCTTCGAATTTCAGAATTGAACCGTCGGGAATTTCAATCGGCGAAGAATTATGCGACGCCTGAATGTAACTCGTCAACCCATCGATTAAAGAACTAATCGGCGCCATGAACGGCGCGTCGGTTGGCGTCACTTCGACGGCGAAACTTTCATCGATGCCCGCGCGGATATAAGTTCCGCTGCGATCGAATTCAAAATAAATCGTGTGCCAGTTGTTATCAAAATACGATGCGAGATTATCGACCGGGAAATTTTTCGCCAACCAAGTTGCGCCGGAACCGTCAAACGATTCAGTGTAAATTTCCATAACCCATTTCGGCGAACCGATCGTTCCTAAATAATGAAGTCGCAACTCGCGGCGACGGCCGAGCGTATTCGAACCTTGACAAACCTGAAACACTTTAAAAATTCCGTTGAACCCACCGTAACCGTCGAAAATTTGCCAAGGCAGATTTCCTTTGAATTTTATTTCAATGTGAATATGATTCCGATAAAACTTCGCACGATCGAGCGTTAAGAAATTTTCTTGGTTCAAACCGAACGCGCGAACTTCCGCGGCCGCGAGCGACACGAGCGACAAATCGTTTTCGGCGCAATGCGAACCCGACACCGAATCGGCGGAACTAACCGACGCGACTTGAAACGGAATCGTTGTAATCGATCCGACATCTTTAAAATCGCCGTAATAACCGAACCCGACAACAGGCGCGCCGATCGCAAACGTTTCGAACGATTCGTAATCGAAAGTTTCCGGCCCGGGTTCAGGGGTAAACGGCGCAATGATTTCAATTTCGTCATCGATTCCGATTTTAATTACTTCCATCGGTTCAATCGGCGCGAATTTAAAATCGTAAACTTTCAACGTAATCGTTCCCGAACTTGGCCCGGTTCGTTCCGTGTAAATTCCATAACCCGGGCGAATCGGAATCGGATTAGTTTCGTCGATAAAATCGAAAATAAATTGCCCGTTCAAATAAATGGCGATGTAAGTTGCGTTGTCGATTCCTCTTTTTTCAACAACGACGCGAAGCATATTTTTCACGTTTTGTTGTAATTGCGGAACGTTCGCGAGAATTTCATCGATATTTGTGAAAAAGTTTTTTAGATAAGTTTGGCCGCCGCCGAACCATTTTGACAAACCGATTCCAAAATACTTTGCGCCATCCGGATCGATTTGTGCGTAACCAATAACGATGCCGTACATCGCCATGTCGGGCGAACCAATTTCGTTTCCGGTGTTAAAAACAAATCCGTGATAAAAATCAGAAACATCATCATCGTAATTGAATTCGATCGTCGTTTCGAAAACG
>Ga0180437_10006417_pt1 | contig 15679 bp, 15 predicted proteins | sample SS_ome_4_FD_132410 | JGI IMG/M metagenome (GOLD analysis project Ga0180437, IMG submission 132410) | Hypersaline lake sediment archaeal communities from the Salton Sea, California, USA - SS_3_D_1 metaG | ecosystem: Environmental > Aquatic > Non-marine Saline and Alkaline > Hypersaline >...
CCCAACCTTAAACTTTTACCAATTTCCGATTTTGCTCAATATATCGCTTGACTTATATATCTTGGTAATGGTATACTATAATCATAGTAAACGATACGATAAACCAAACGGAGAGAGAAAATGAAAAACCAAAAAACAGCCAGCGAGCAATACAAAGCCAGAAGAACTCAAATCGATATGCTAATCGAAAAGCTCCAACTTGATTTGGAAACCCTCGACCAGCAACAGGCGCAGCGCCCTCGGGATTGGGGATTCGCCGGAACCGCCGCCCAAGTCGTCGAGAACGTCGCCCAAGCCGCCGCCGGGATCGGCGCCATAACTCCGGAGCAATACACCGAACTGACCGGCGAAGAATACTAAACCAAACTTAGAAAGGCCCGGGAGCAGATACTCCCGGGCGAAAGGGAAACGAAAATGACTGCCAGAAAACACTCAGACGCCATCGCCTCAATCGAGACCAAAAGCGGAACGCTCCATTACAACGTACTTCCATTCAGCGCCGGATACCAAGGAGAGATTGTCCACGTCCTCCATCGCCGACCAGACTTCGGACAGCGCCAAATAACGCGATACTCGAAAATGTACAAAACCGAGCGAGGCGCTCGCAATTGGCTAAAGCGCGAAGCCGCCCTCCAAACGCCGTATACTCCGACGAATGCCGCTGCGAAAGCAGTCGCTGACGCTCTCGACGAAATCCACAACACCGACGCCGCAAGCCGCAGAGAACTCGCTCGGATTTGCCAGCAGTACTCATCCGAAGCCTACATTAATGGCTACGCATAAAGAGAGGAGGGAGAAAAGAGAGAGCGCCCGAGAGGGCGCTTTTTTGCTGTGAGGCGCTGTGTGCCGTTCTGAGCGAGTAAAGGTATATTTTTACCTGAAACGGCTCGAAATCCGCAGAGGAGACGACACGTGCCGCACACGGCGGCGCTGGGACTATGCCAACTGGCCCGGGCGATCCATTCGGATTGGTTGTCCCGATCTCAACACGCGATTGCTAGTCCCGTTGTAAGAGACGGCGACAAAGAGTCCATTCCCGTAGCAGACGCCTGCCCATTCGTTGTCATCCTCCGAACTTCGAATTTGCCAATTGATACCATCCGGCGACGTCATCACTCGATCGCCTGTTCCGGAGATGGCGACGGCGACAAAGAGTCCATCGCCGTAACAGACGAATTGCCATTCGTTGTCCTCCGGAGCCGATCTCGCCGTCCACGTGATACCATCCGACGAGGTCATTATCCGGTTTGTCCCGGTCTTGGCGACGGCGACAAAGAGTCCATCCCCATAGCAGACGGATTGCCACGAATTGTCCTCCGGATTGGTACGGCTCGCCCACGTAATACCATCTGATGAGGTCATTATCCGATTTCCCGTTCCGGAGTAAGCGACGGCGACAAAGAGTCCGTTCCCGTAACAGACGGCTTTCCAATTTAGGTTTGCGGCTGGCGTGCGCGTAGTCCACGTGATACCATCCGGCGACGTCTGGACATAAGGCGACGTTGCTGCGGCGACGGCGACAAAGAGTCCGTTCCCGTAACAGATACCGCCCCAATAGCTCGATCCGCCTGTGCGCGTAGTCCACGTGATTCCGTCCGGAGATGTAATGACGTTTGTCGATCCGGAGGCGACAGCGACAAAGAGTCCGTTCCCGTAACAAATCGCGTGTCCGCCAGTCGAGGCTGGCGTGCGTGTAGTCCAATTGATACCATCGGGTGAGGTCATCGCCCTTCCCGTTCCCGTATAGGCGACGGCGACAAAGAGTCCATCCCCATAGCAGACGGCGATCCAGCCGTTTAGCGCCGAGGATGGGAGCGCTTCCCATACGATCCCGGGCCTTGCTCGCCGTTCGATATTTGGGAGATTGTCGAGGCGGCGCTCTAATTCATCTATCTGTTGGATTAAACTATTGAGTTCTTCTCTCATTCTGATTCGTACCCCAAATTCGCAGAGATAACCTCGCCGCCGTCGGGAGCGATGCCAATGGCGACGGCTCGCGTGATGACGCCGAATTCATATCGACGGTGTCTCGCTGTGACTTTGTATCCCCAATCCCAATCGACGCCGAAGCGAGTTCCTTTCGTGTCATGAGGCGTTCCGGCAAATCGGATGACCGGCTCCCGACTACGCAGAAGCGTGCGAGCCGCCTCTCTCACGGCTTCGCTAGTTCCTCGATTGCTCGCATTAACAAATAACTCTCTCCGATTCCAGACGGATGCGGAGGAGCGATCGCTGTCGGAGACTTGGACAACAACTCGCCGAGTTCCTTCTTCCTGTCCGCCACCATAAACAACGGTCACTTCTCGAGAGTAATCAATGTCGAGCGTTATTCCCGAGAGATTCCCGGCGGCAGCGCTAAACACAACGGAGTCGGAAACGTCGAGCGCTGGCTGGTTGATATGCGTCCGGAATTCGAATGCGATCGAGTCCTCAGTGTAATTCGACACTTCCACGTCGTAGTACAAATCGACGCCAGCGACTTTCGAGGCGGCAGCCAGCGACGCCAGCGTTCCGGAGCCAGAGTCTGTCGAGAGCCGGTCGAATGAGAACGAATCCGAGATGTCCGCTCCGAGCGAGACGTCCGGAGCAATCGAGAAGTTGTTCCACTCTCTAGTACCGGAGGAGGGTGTCGGCTCGGCGGAATCCGACACGGCTTCGGTCACAATTTCCTTCATCATATCGTCTGCGGCAGCCGATTTTGTCGAATAGGATGTACCAGAAAAGGCGGCGACAATTCGCCGGGATAATAGCTCATTGGGATCGGCGCCGAATAACCGGATCGTTTCTCCGGAGGCTGATTCGGCAAACTTCCAACGGCGCACGAAATACGGACGCCAGAGAGAGAGCCGCCCGCCGGATGGACGTCTCAGAACGTGGATCATTTTGTCCGGAGTCAGGATGCTATCATCGAATGTGATCGGGAGTTCGATCTCCAGTCTCCCGATCCCGTTCGCCACTCGAGTCGCCGTAAAGCCGAGTGAGTAATCAAGCTGCGCGATCCTGACGCCGGTATCAGTCGTCAGCCATAATTCATACGATCCCGCCATTATCCCTCCTCGACCGGAACGATCATCGTCTTTACCAGCGTGCGACTATCAGACAGCACAGCGACGCACTCGACTTCGTACTCCTCGCCGTCCTCTCCTCCGGAGTACCACGCCGAGACCACCGTCCCGGCGGAATAGCTGACCGACCCAATAGTGACTGCGTCTCGATTCTTTGAGTCGAGCGTCAGTCCGCTCTCGGGAGTCACGGTCGCCGAGGTGATCGTCGCGCCTTGAAGCTCGCCATCGTCAGCGAGCGATCCATCGTTTGTGCCGTCCGGAGAGCAGAATACAAAAAAATACGGCTCCACGGATTTTGGATCTTTTTCTGGTACATATTCGAAGCTATTGTCGGACACTGGTCGCCTCCTTCAGGAACTCATTAAATCGGCCTTTTGTCCTTCCCCATCCCGCTATGATCTCCGGTTTGTCCCATCCTCGGCACGATCGCTGAGAGCGGAATTCCGAGCGAGACCATCGGGATTTGGTGAGGTTGGAGCCGTGCCGAATATCAATATTCGGGAACTCACTCATAAATCGTTTCGCTGGGTAATCGTCGATCCCTCTCGGGTAACGATGGCATCCCGGCTCAAATCCGATCCGGTAATTATATTTGCCTTCTGCCTCGACTCGCTCGACTCGCTTCCGGTAATGCTCGATTGCCAGCCGCCTGTAGCACACCAATCCCGAGGTTTGCTTTGTGTAATAAAAGAGGGCGAGACCGTCTTCGGCATTCACTTTGACCGTATTCTCATTGTAGTAGAACGCATCATCCGTTGGCGGGATAAACTCGAAATGAGTCGGATGATAAATGAGATCGTGTTCGCAAAAATAGACGATCTCCGCTTCGCTCGCTTCCAGCGCTGCTAGAATCTGCTTAAACATCGTCAGAATCCCTCGCCGCTCCTCGATCACGATATTCTCTCCAAAGTCCAACGGCGCCAGAGACGCCGAGACGATAGGGAGATCGTGAGAGGCGAGATGCTGCCGGCAGGCGGCTGCGATCGTCTCATCGAGGCGATTGTCGGTATAGTAGATGATCCCCTTGTCCACGTCCCATCCCGGTATCGGAGCGAACTTCTCGAGGAGCCACGAAAACGAATGGATCGCCTTGTCCCAATTGTCGCCTTGCCAGAGACGCCGGGAATGCTCTCTCGCCGCCTGAACCGCTTTGCCCGATTGCGGATAAGGAAAGCCGAAACCTTTCTGCGTCCGGAATAAATGAGCGAACCACGTTTTTTTGTTAACAACTTGCCGCCCTCCGGAAAGCCACGATTTACAGGCGACCTCAACTCCCATTTGACCCCAACTGCCGTGCGCCTCATCCATCCCGCCAATCTCCCAGTAGCGAGAGCGATGCATAAACCAGCACGCGCCCACGCACGCCATTACGTCGACTATATCCCCTTTCGCCTCCGGTCGCCGTTCGTAATCTCTCCAATATTGAAAATGGAGCGAGGCGTCGAATCTTGCGAAATCCGTGCGCCGATTGCGGCGAGGCTCCCATACCATCTCTCGCTCGACGTTCTCCGATTTGCAAACCTCGCATTCCGGCGGCTTTGGCCCTTGATAGGTACGTGCGCCGCAATCGGAACAAACCCAATCGAAGACGTGTAGATTGTACATCCTCGGGATAACTGTCCAGTCCGGCTCGCAATCTGCCATTAATTTTATGTCGAATCCTTCGTCAAAAGCGCAGTGCGCGTCGGCTTTCATTACAAATCGCGCCGTCGATATTCGCGCCGCCTGATTGGTGGCTGCTCGCTGACCGACCGAAACGGGATTGTATAGAATAGTGACTCGATCATTCTGCGGGATTGGAGGATCGGCCCACTCGCCATCTAAAACGGCGATGACTTCGGTATCTCCTCGGATATTCGAGAGAATGTCCTCGATAGTTCTGGAAAGAAACTCCTCATTTCTCGCTGGTATCAGGATGGATAAATCTCTCATTCCTCTGTCCTTTCGTGCGCTTCTCTGCCAGCGCATAAAAAATATTTCTCTGCGCTTTCGTGCGCAGGATCATCGCAGATTTTTGGCCCAAAAAAAGGATGGCTCCCGGCGATCATCGTCGATAAACCATTCGTTTATTTGGTGGGCCTTTGTGTACGCATCGACTGCGTCGACCACTCCCGCCCATCTAAATCGGTAATAGTCGTGACCGGCGACGATGCCGCCGGGCCTTACGATCTTGCTCCATTCTATCAAATCCATCATTACGTAGTCGAAACCGTGGTGTCCGTCGATATAAACAAAATCCAGCTGGCCCGGGCGGAAATGGGAGACTGCCTCCATACTCATCGCTTGGATTAGCTCGGCTCGATATGGCGCCAGTCTCTGTTGCGCCAACTCGAGACATTCGGCTTGGTTGTTATGCGCCCTCGGATTCTCCGGATATTTGAGCCACGGATCGACACAATGGAGATGCAGTCCCGGGATATTCTCGCAAAGCGTGAGACTATTTCTCCCATCGGCGACGCCGATCTCGGCGCCTTCTTGGAAGCCCAACTCCGCAAATAACTGCGCCAGCTTCACTCGGTTGAATCCCTTAATTCGAGCGGGCGGAATTTGATCAGAACGCCGGTTGAACCTTTCGTGTAATATTTCGGCTGTTTTCATTTTGCGGCTCCTCTCGCCACGGCGCAGCGCTCTCTCCAATCGTCGGGCCAGCCGGGAACCGGCTCGAATTTACCGACCAGCCATTCCAGATCGCGCCCGGGAATGCGCTTTTTTCCCCATAGCGTTTTGTCTACCATAAAACGATTGGAGTATTCGACAGCCGGTCGCAGCGTTTTTTTGTGGAGGAAGTATCCGCGCCCATACTTTCGGCCCTTGTGGAGATGTGCGTACCACGTCTTTTTGTTGCGGACTACGCGCCCGCCAGAAAACCACGATTTTGGCCCGATTTCCTGCGCTTCTTGCCAGAATGTGCCGAAGCTCGACTCATCCATTAGATCGAGATATTGGAAATATTCCCGATGCATAAACCAGCACGATCCCTGAAATGACATCGCGTCATCTATCAGTTTTGAGCGGAGCCTTTCGTCTCGATTCCGCTCCCGCCATACCTTCCCGTGGTATCCTGCGCCGCCGAAATCCTGCGGATCGTCAGGATATGACAAATACAAGTAATCAATCGGCGCCTTTTGGCGCTTCCAATTCTCGGCATCGAGGCTGTATCGGCGAGGGATCGAAACCCAATCAGAGTCACAGTCCGCCTTGAGAGCCTCATCGAATCCCTCGGCAAACAGACAATGGGCATCGGTTTTCATAATATACTTACCAGTCGCAACGGCGACGGCGGCATTTATCGCCGCTCTCATTCCCATCGCTTTGCCACGGTGCAGCACTTTCATTTCTCGCCGATAACGGAGCGGAGGATCGGGCCAATAGCCATCCAAAACGGCGATGATCTCGATCTCGCCAGCCGCCTTGCGGAGAATGTCTCGGATCGTATGGGGAAGGAATGTCTCATTCCTCGCCGGTATTATTACAGACAACTTGCTCATTTATTTTCCTTTCGCAAGCACTCGCTTATCTCTGTATTTTGCGATCACTCGCTTATCTCTGTATTTTGCAAACACTCGATTGTCTGGGTACCTTGGGCCTTCTGACGGACTCGGAGAGGCGCTCGGAGAGATCGAAGCCGAAGACGATGGACTCTCGGAGGATGACGGCGAGATCGATGCCGAGGGCGAGGGTGAGATCGAAGCCGATGGCGACAAACTCGGCGAGGCCGATGCCGAGGGCGAGATCGACGGACTCTCGGATGATGACGGCGATAAACTCGGCGAGGTCGAAGAACTCGGAGACACGCTCGGACTCTCTGACGAACTCGGCGATAAACTCGGACTCTCCGACGCCGAGGGTGAGACACTCGGACTCTCTGACGAACTCGGAGATAAACTCGGACTCTCTGACGCCGAGGGCGAGATCGATGCCGAGGGTGAGATCGACGGACTCTCTGACGATGACGGCGAGACCGATGGACTCTCCGACGAACTCGGCGAAACCGACGAACTCGGAGATAAACTCGGACTCTCCGACGATGAGGGCGAGATCGACGGACTCTCCGACGCCGAGGGTGAGGTCGACGCCGAGGGTGAGGTCGATGCCGAGGGCGAGATCGACGGACTCGCCGAAGAACTCGGCGAGGATGATCCGGACTCAGACGGCGACGGACTCTCGGATGAACTCGGAGAAACCGACGGACTCTCGGATGACGATGGCGAGACCGACGGACTCGCCGAGGATGAGGGCGAGGTCGACGAACTCGGAGACGGCGAAATCGAAGACGATGGACTCGAACTCTCGGAGGCGCTCGGAGACGGACTCTCGGATGAACTCGGAGATAAACTCGGACTCTCTGACGCCGAGGGCGAGATCGACGCCGAGGGTGAGATCGACGGACTCTCTGACGATGAGGGTGACACGCTCGGACTCTCCGACGATGAGGGCGAGATCGACGCCGAGGGCGAGATCGACGCCGAGGGCGAAGACGATGGAGATGGACTCTCCGAAGAACTCGGCGAAACCGACGAACTCTCGGACGCCGAGGGCGAGGTCGATGCCGAGGGCGAAGACGATGGAGATGGACTCTCGGATGAACTCGGAGAGATCGACGGACTCTCCGACGATGATGGCGAGATCGACGAACTCGGAGACGGACTCTCTGACGATGAGGGTGACACGCTCGGACTCTCCGACGCCGAGGGCGAGGTCGACGATGATGGAGAGGTCGACGGACTCTCCGACGATGATGGAGAGATCGAAGACGATGGAGAGACCGACGGACTCTCGGAGGAACTCGGCGAAACCGACGATGAGGGAGACACGCTCGGACTCTCTGACGATGAGGGCGAGGTCGACGCCGATGGCGAGATCGACGGACTCTCCGAAGAACTCGGCGAAACCGATGGACTCTCGGAGGAACTCGGAGACGGACTCTCGGAGGAACTCGGAGACGGACTCTCGGAGGAACTCGGAGAAACCGATGGACTCGCTGACGATGAGGGCGAGGTCGACGAACTCGGAGACGGACTCTCTGACGCCGAGGGTGAGATCGACGGACTCTCCGAGGATGAGGGCGAGATCGACGAACTCGGAGACGGCGAAACCGAAGACGATGGACTCGGACTCTCGGAAGCGCTCGGAGATAAACTCGGACTCGCTGACGATGAGGGCGAGGTCGACGCCGATGGCGAGGTCGATGCCGAGGGCGAGGTCGATGCCGAGGGCGAAGACGATCCGGCGCTCTCGGGATAACCGACCAGAAAGAAATCGACGCCTGTGTTGCTAATGTATCCCTCGACTATTCGACTGGCGTCCGCTTCTACCATCGCCCAAGCGTGCTGCTCGCCAGTCGCCGGGCCTATAATAGCTTCAGAGGAGCCATTCTCCCGAATGCCGTATTCGTGAGAATAATCTCCAGTTACCACTTCGATAAATGCGCCGGTCGCGCCTGCCGGAAGCGTCGAGAGATCAGTCCACGATCCAGTCGATCCGAGCGAGAGATCAGTCGCATTCGTGTTGAACGTGGCGCCGTCTGTCATATAGCCGACTAAGTAAAAGTCGATGCTAGTGTTGGTGATATATCCTTCGCAAATCTCCGAGCCATCCACGCCGATAATCGCAGCGCCATGAGAGTCCATATCTGTATAGCGACTATCGGAGGAGCCATTCATCCGTAATCCGGAATCGCGCCCAAACGTGCCGATGATCTCAAACATAGCTCCGATTGCGGTATCACTCCCGGTGTCGGAGGAGATGTCGATGTCTGTCCACGACCCGGTCGACGTCAGCGATTTATCGACGGCATTTGTAAAAAACACTGCATCGCTGTCAAAATACCCGACCAGCCAAACGTCCACATTCGACGTCGAGCCGACGTAAAGTTCCAACACTCGATTGGAGTCCACGCCGATCGCCGCCCACAAATGACTATCATCCCCATACAAGTAGTCAGTCCTGTTATCCGTCGAGCCGTTCTTCCGGAATCCGATGTCCTCATCGCCGCCCGAATTTGTACACTGAATGTGCAAGATAACGCCAGTCGCTCCCGAGGGAACGCTGGCGGAGACATCGGCATCGACCCAGCTATTTGCCGAGCCGGGAGTTATATCGGATGGAGTTAGCCAAGTTACAGACATTTATTCCGACCTTTACCGAATCCGCTTCGGCTTTTGCAAGGTGAGTTTGTGGGCAGTCTCCAATCTATTGATCTCCGCTCTCGCTGCCGTCGAGCGCCGCCCAACAATGGCGCCAGTCCGATCGAGAATGATGTCATATTTCCGTTCATCGTATCGGCGGCCTTCCGGCAGCTTCTTGTTTTCAGAATGTAATTCCTCGGAATAATGGAGCCAAATGAGACCATGCAGCCGGTCGAATAAAACCTTCGACTCCTCCGGTGTTGGCTGCACGTCATATCCTTGCCACGGACGGCTTTCTCCGGATTTCCAATAATCATAGTAGGCTTCCTCGAGTGAGTCGTGAAGCTCATTATATCCGGAGTCTAGCTTCCGCCGAAGCTCCTCGAATTGGGTTTTTGTAAAATTCCGATGTGGTCGCTTCCGTTTACGCTTTGCCATTATTTGCCCTTTCAATCTGCGCTTTTATAGGTCGGCACCCATTCAATGGACGCCGTGACCGTTGGAGAGCCGTCCTCGATCACAAATGCCGTGATCCCATTGTCGCCCGGCAGAAGCGAGAATTCTCCGAAATCGCTGTTTGGGAGTATCGCATCAAGCCGCCGTTTGAATAAACTTGAGGTGACCATTTTTCGCATGGTCTCGAGTTCGATCGTCAATTCCTCGCCATCCAATAACGGATAGTTTAGCAGCAATTCGTCGCCTGTCCGATTGTTCCGAATAGTCGCAATAGTCGCCGAACTTCCGCCTTCCCGTTTTATCTTAATTCTAGGATAGGATGACTGATTCCCATCGTTGGTAACTGTTATTGCACCTTGTTGGAGCGTTGTTCCTCCCGACCTATTGTGGACAAGGAAAAGATCGAGGTTAGATGTCCATTCATATTCCCTAATAGAAATTGATTTTATTTCCGCCAGTCCTAAAAAGTTTATATCTAAATGGGAGAATGAACCACGACTGTATCTCGCCAATCCATCCGTCAGAGTTAGATTGTCATTTATATCGAGGAAGCTCCCGCCGAGATATATTACGTCACTTCTTGTGATTGCCATTGCATTGATATTGCCATTGTTGATAGCTCCCAACTCGATCCAGTATGATCCATTCCAAGCCATTAATTGGTTATCGCTTGAGCCGAGGGCGATTCCGCCAGCGTAAAGCGTTCCGTCGGAGCCAAACACCAGCGCTAAAGCATCGCCGCCAAGACCGGAGCCGACCTGTGTCCAAGACGATCCATCCCAAGCCGCAATGTAATCAGCGCTCGATCCGCCCGCAGTCGTAAAATGCCCGCCAGCGTAAAGCGTTCCGTCCGTCCCAATTGCCAGTGACAATGTCCTGCTGTTCATACCGGAGCCGAGAGCCGACCACAATGACCCATTCCAAGACGCAATATAATTGGCGCTCGATCCGCCCGCAGTCGTAAAATAACCACTGGCGTAAAGCGTTCCGTCGAGGCCGAAAGTTATCGCCGAAACGCGCCCATTCATACCGGAGCCGAGAGCCGACCACGATGACCCATCCCAAGCCGCAATATAATTAGCGCTCGATCCGCCCGCAGTCGTAAATAGTCCGCCAGCGTAAAGCGTTCCGTCTGGCCCAATTTCCAAGCAATAGACTGTCGAGTTTAGTCCGGAGCCGAGAGCCGACCACGATGACCCATCCCAAGCCGCCACAAAATTACCTACAGCGCCACCAGCGACTGAGAACGCGCCTCCAACATAGAACGTCCCATCTTCGTCGACGGCGCTGGCGAATGTACTTGAATTTAGAGTGCTGCTCAAGTTCTCCCAAATGCCGGTTTCTGCTGACCTATAAGCCAGATAGTTATAAGTCACAGTGTCATCCTCGGTTTCGAGAGTCATCGCTGAATTGCCAATGGCGTGGAACATAGGATCGGGAGCAAAGAATCTTATGGCGACACGCTCCCAATAGCCCGGCGCGTCAGCCGAAATGCTTCCATCGAGTCCGCCTTCATAGTGTGCGCTTATTTCCTTCTGGACTGTTGCTCCAGTATAGCGGAGGCGAATCGGCTGCCAACCAAGGTGATCTTTTGGGACTGCATCGTGCGCCAAGACGTCGATTAATGCATTTCGCTTGTCGGTTAAATCCTGCCAAGAACCGGAGCCTCGGAGAACGCCTGTCAAAGTAAAGACTCGTGGTGACTGAGTAATTGAGTTCAACTGAGCGCCGGGAAGTTGGGCATAACTGTCTGCGATAACGGTGGTCGGAGCAGTCCCAGCGCCAAGAAATCCACTAATGTCGAGGTCGTAATCGTCGGTAAAATCACGAACACGCCCTCCCGCACGCGAGAGGCTTGTCCTTTTACTCGCCGATTTGTGTGCGCCCGAATTCCAAGCGCATCCATCGATGCTCCCATCGCAGTAGGTTGTCCAGTATTCCTTCTCCTCGACTTGGATTCCGTCGAGGTAGAAGTCTCCGGAGCCAGCGCCATTTTGGTACACTCGGAGCGTGGTCGATCCATTACATTCCGACGCCGCAAATTGGAGACCATAGAGACTCCAGTCTTCGTCGATCTCCTCGATGAGTGTCGGCTCATAAAAGTTCGAGTTATCAACTGACCAATCCCAACTCGGCGGCAGCGTTCCTCGGACTCTCATTGTCACGTAATGGATCGCATTCGCCAGCGCAGCCGTCGAGAGATTGATTCCTCGGTTGTCTGCATCCGGATAAACATAGAACGAATATAGGCCGAACTTTTGCTGATCAGTCGATCGCGTCGCCCGAACAGTTCCCGGCGAACTAAAATTCCCTGCCGCTTCTGCGGACGGATTCAGCACTTTATTTGTGGTCTCCTCGGGAATAACAATTTGCCAGTCGCTCATTATATCTCTCCTAACAACTATTGGAATGTAGTATTTGTAAGGCCCATCGGCGGCGCCGGTATCCCCAAAAACCACAATTGCCGCAATAGCCAGCATTATCCACTTTGCAATCCTCACGCGCATTCCTTTCTCTAAACAAACGATCTCATCGTCTGGAAGTCTTGGGTGACCGTCGACGTGGTCGCTTGAGTCGCCACATTCATATTGAAATTATTTACTACAGTCGAGTTTCTAGTATTCCCGGCGCCCGCTCCGAGCATATTGTCCGCCGAGAGTGCGCCGCCGCCGGTCACGCCGATGGCGCCAGCGAGACCAGCCGCTTTTATCATCTCATTGATCTCGCCGGTCACGGCGGCGATCTTCGGAATAGCTGTCGAGGTAAAGACATTCAATCCCGTGAGTAAAGGCCCGCTCATTGCTTTCCCGATCCCGACCAGCCCGATCTCAAACGGAGTGGGCGATCCCGGTGTCAACCAAGCAGGAATACTAAGGTTTGCGAGTTTATCTCGGAACTCTTGAATTTTACTGATAACAGAGGCGATCGCACTCTTGATCGCGTCGAATGCTCCCTTGAGTGCGTCGACAGCAGATTTCGCCGTGTCTATCGCCGAGGAGACTGGCCCGCCGAGGAGGTCGCCCAGCGTCTGGAATATCGGAGAGAGCGTTCCTCCGATAAAGCTGGCGACTTTTTCAATTGCGGGATAAAATACGTTCTGCCAAACTGCTGCTACAGTCCGAATTGCGAGGGCGACCATATCTGTCAAAAGTCCAGCCACTTCAACAAATAGTGGAATGAGTGATCCACTTATAAAGTCCCATATAACCTCGATCGCCGGGAGTAGGACGGATGTCCAGAAGTCGGAGACCGTCTGGATCGCAGCCGGGATATTTGTGGCGAGCCAAGTGAACATTTCAGCATAGGCAGGGAGCAGCATATTTGTGTAAAAGTCCCAAACCGCCTGAAGTGCCGGAAGCAGGACGGACGTCCAGAAGTCGGATAACGCTTGGATTGCGATCGGGATATTAGTCCCGAGCCACTCCCATAGCGTTTGTAATACCGGCTGCGCCGATGCCCAAAACGCCATCAGTGTATCCTGAATGCCGAACCAGTTCTCTGTCCACGCTGCCGCCAATAGCCCGACGGCGGCGACCACCAACGTGATTGGGTTTGCGATCGCAGCGATGAGACCGGCGACTGTAGCGAAGACCGTCGCGCCAGCCAAGACCGCAATGACCGCAATGAGACCGTTCCGGAACGCCTCCCAATGCTCATTCACGAAAGCGATTCCGGCGCCCAGCGCTGGCATTATATTATCGGATAACGTCGAGAAAGCTGGCGCCACATTCGTCGAGATCGTATCGGCGAGGGATTGGAAGTCCGCCATAATTTTCGAGACTAGCTCGGCGGCTCCCGGCCCAAGGCCCAACTCCTCGAGTAGCCCGCCTGCGCCAACTTGGGTGAACGCATCGACTAAGTCGAATACCTTGTTCACAATCTGGTCGATAAATGGCCCGATGATGTCGAACATTTTCAGCACTGTGTTGGTTATTGGCTCAAATAAATATATGATCCCATCGCCAAGCCTCGCAAATGCTGGGCCAAGTTTACTGCCCACGGTTGAGAGGAACACGGCTCCTCTCGCCTTGATCTTGTCGAATGTTCTGCCGAGTCCGGTGTCCATTCGGGCGAATGCCGTGTCGGTCGCGCCCGCAGCGCCCGCCATCTCCTCAAGATTTGAGGTAAAACGATCAGCGCCTTTTCCGGTCAATCCCAGCGCCGCATTCCCAGCCTCGACGGAACCAAAGAGATCATTGATACCGATGCCGAGATCGCCTGCGGCGCCCTCCATTAGAATGAGAGCGTCCTGAGTATTGTTCCCGGCGGCGATGAATTCCTTAAACGATACGCCAGCCGCTTCCTTAAAAGCTGTCGACGCCTTTCCGGTCGACTTTGAAAGCTCGACAAATAGCTGCCGCATTTGTGTGGTCGCCACGGTCGTGGGTGTACCTTGAGCCGTGAGAGCCGCCAGTCCTGCCGTCACGTCCTCGAATCCGACGCCAAGCGCCGAGGTCGTAGGAATGACGTTAAATAGAGACCGGCTCAATTGGGTGAAGTCAGTCTTCCCCAGCTTGACCGCAGTAAACATAAGGTCGGAGGCTTGAGTCGCCGAGATGACGTCGGAGCCATAGGCATTGACAACGGATGAGATACCATCGACTGCCGTCTCCAATTCGGTAACGCCGCCGGTCGCTGCTTTTTGGGCAGTCTCCAAAAATGAGAATACATTGTCGGACGGAACGCCAGCCGAGATTGACTGGTACAGCGCAGGAACAACCTCATTCGGGAGTGTCCCGAACTCTTTCGCAAAGTCATTCACTTGCCCGGTCATCTTGCCCATCGCTTCATCCGTAATGCCCGGCATAAGAGTGAAAACCTCATTCATCCCTTGTTCGAGTCCGGTAAAAGCGCTGAGACCGGCGGCGCCCAAACCAGCAACGGCGACGGACGCAGCGCCGAGACCGGCGACGGCTCCCGCTGCCGCCTTGCCTCCAATGCTGCCGAGCGACTTCGTAACGTCTCCGATACCGGCGACAGCGCTGCTTCCGTCCGCCTTGATAACAATTTGAATTAGGTTTTTACCCATTGCCCTTCGCCTTTGCTCGCCTGACGTTTTCGATAAATCCTCGAACGTGCAGATCGCGCATCATCTCGATTAGATCGCGCCCTTTGTTTTTTCGCAATTCATAAGGCGTGACGCCATAGAGTGTCCGAAGTTGGTATTTTATCAATTCGAGAGGCGGCTCGCCGGTATCACCCCATAAATAAACGGCGAGCCGCATATTTAGTTTTTTCCCGAGATGAGTGGATTCATCGCCTGTTTGAGCGCATCTCCGACTGCTAACTGAAGCCTTACAAGATCGAGACCACTATACCCCTTACCACGGACGCCGCCCACGACCAGCCGATCCAGCGTGTCCAGAACGTCATTCATTAAAATCCCATCGATGCGAGGATCGAGCCGTTCCCAATCCTCCAACTCCATTTTATCAACGTCGACATCGACGGCGATCTCGCCGGATGATGCCTCGATCACTCCGGATACTTCTTCGGCCTTCTGGTTGGAGTCGACTCTTTGTCGTTTTGTCTTTGCCATGTTCGGCAGTCCTTTCCGAGCCTAATTAGCTCGCAATAATGGTGGTAGTAAAACCGGGAACCTTGATCTTGCAGCCGCTCATAATGGGATTTCCATCGGCGGCATCTAATTGCGGGAACGTGAATGAGATCATCCGTCCTTCACCACTGGTCAGAAGCTCATCCCCAGCGTCGCCGCCTTGAGGAGAGAAGCGCAGCCAGATAGGATTATCACATCCCTCCTGATCCCAATGTTCACGAAGGATTTCGTATCCCTCCGCATCATTTTCAGTGTAGACAATCTGGACATTTACCTCGAGAGGCTCTTTCTTGCCAGCGCCGATGAGAGCGCCATCGCCCTCGAGAGTGTACGCTTCGCCGTGAATCTTATTTTGCTCATTGTCGGTCACGGTGTTGGCGACTCCGGAGATGTCAGTCCATGAGGCATTGTCAGTGCTAATTTCTACCATCCCGCAGCCGCTCGATACTTGGTCAGTTGTTTGAGTCATTATA
>Ga0180437_10006418_pt1 | contig 15678 bp, 13 predicted proteins | sample SS_ome_4_FD_132410 | JGI IMG/M metagenome (GOLD analysis project Ga0180437, IMG submission 132410) | Hypersaline lake sediment archaeal communities from the Salton Sea, California, USA - SS_3_D_1 metaG | ecosystem: Environmental > Aquatic > Non-marine Saline and Alkaline > Hypersaline >...
CCGCCGTCGGGCGGTCAGGCAACCGGGCAGGTCTTCACTACACGGCCTCGGCCAGCCGGATGGCGGAGCTTTCCGACACACCACCGGCAGTTACCACCGGCGTTCTCGGAATACCCGGCGAAGCAAAAGTGGAAACCGCGTAGATTCCGCCACTGCTGCGGAAGTTGGGCTAGCGTCCCCATGTTTCCGCAGGAAGAAACATAGGGACGCTTCCCATGTTTCCGAGAAACCGGGGTAGCGTCCCCATGTTTCCGTCATTTGGAAACCTCCCCGAGCCGGCGCTTGCCCACAGATTCTCTTGAGGAGCTCGAAAAAGGAGACAGGCACCTGCACTCCCGTGCTTCGCGGCGGTGCCGCTACGCCGTGGCAGGTCGCTGGGGAGCCGGTCCGCTTCTTGCGCGCGCCGGGTGGGGAAACGGGTCCGCCTTGTCAGGGCGCCAGCCCGGGGGGGAGGGCGTCGGGCTTGAGTTGTGGGTTGGCCTTGAAGGGGTTGTAGAGGGGGTCGGCGAGGAGGACCATCTGCCAGCTTGCGGCCGGGACGGTCCGCCAGTAGCACTCGGCGATGGTGTACTTGCCGGTCAGCAGCAGGGGAAAAAAATCGTTGGGGTTGGGGAAGTTGCTCAGCAGCGGCTCGCTGACGGCCCCGAGCGTGGCGGCCACGCCGTTCTGGATCATCTTGACGCACCACTCCTGGCTGGCGGGGTCTCTGAGGTGGACGGCCTCCCAACTGGCCACGTGCCAGCCGACGGCCCCGGGCGTCCACATGAACGCCGGGACGTATCGCCGGAGGCTGTACCACCCGCAGTACAGCGCCGCGTGCGGGCAGGAGTCCTTGGGGAACAGCGTCTGCTTCTTGTCGATCACGCATCGGAGCGTGGTGTTGGCCGTGACGAACCGATGAAGGGCCTCGAACCGGGCGTCGTACTGGAGCCGCGCGCTGACGGCGACGCGATTGGGCCCGCCGGCGTCGATGTAGAACACGCCGTGGAGCCCCTTCGCCTCGGTGGCGATCGAGGCCTTGATGACCCTCAGCGCGTCGGCTCGCGTGGGCCCGTCGATCCGGGCGGTCATCAGGGCGGGGGCGGACGGGTCGGACGAGACGCCGGGCTGCTTTCGCCAGTACAGGGGATTGGGCGCCGCGCCCGGCAGGCGGTAGCTGCTGCGCCACAGCAGGGCCAGCTCGCTGTCGACGGAGGCCTCGGCCTTCAGGACGTGGTCGACCTTCTTGACCTTCGTGGTCAGCGAGTCGGCGTACTCGACGGCGACCATGATGCCGCTTCGGCGCTCGATGAGGCTGAAGAGCTTGGCGATCTCGGCGGCCGAAGCGCGGACCTTCCGTCGGCGGGACAGTTGGAGGGTCACATCGGCCAGCTCTCTGCGCAGCGGCGTCACGTCGGGCGCACCGGGCGGGCGATTGTCGCGGATGTTGTCCAGCAGCCCCTGGAGCCCGCGAAGCTCGAGGTGCAGCGCCATCAGTTGCCTGGCGGCGATCCGGCGTTTGGCGGCGTCGGTGATTCGGTTGATGATGACCTGGCGGTCGGCGAGCAGCTTGTGGATGTCGGCGAGCAGGGCCTTCGGGTCGGCCAGCGGCTGGGGCGGCTTGGGGGGCGGGGAGGGGAACAGGTCGCCCAGCGGCGTCAGGCCCTGCGTGCGGGGCCGGGGGAACATCACCCCGACCGTCGCGAGCAGTTGGAGATTGGCGGCGAGGCGGTATTGGAGCTTTCGGTGGATGGCGCGAACGGTGGCCTGGGCCTTGTCGGCCTGGGCGGATTCCGATTCGGCGACGCGGAAGGGCGTGCCCCACATCAGGCAGATGCAGCGGACCTTGTCCTTGAGCTTGAGCCTGCCCATCGCCATCCGGATCGGCGTGCGGATCTGCGCATTGAACGTCGCGCGGGATACGGTCTCGGTGGTGGCGGTCTTCAGCAGGACGATCTGGCGCTGTTCGATGCCTCGCCGGGCGGCGTAGAGCCTGGCGAGGGCGACCGAATCGGCGCTGTTGGCGTTGGCGACGACGAGGACTTCGTTGGGCGACAGCGCCCGCGCCGCGGCGCCGGGGACGGCGAGGGCGGCGGCGAGGAGGCAGAAGGTCGTGCGGCGGATCATCGCGGTCTCGTTTTTCTGTGCGGGCATCGCGTCCGATAGAATAGACACGGCCCGCGGGGCCTCGGTAGCATACACCAGGTAGATATCGGCTGGCAAAGGCCGATTCACGAGGAGGGGACGGGAAAGGCCGAATGAAACGAGCCATGCTGCTGTTGGTGTTGTCGGGGATGGTGGCGGGCTGCCCGTACGTCCCGCCGGAGACGCGGCATCCGCACGTGGGCGTCACCGAGCCGGTGACGAAGGGCAAGTACTGGCTGTATGTTCCGAGCTACTACAGCGAGGACCGTGACTGGCCTCTGGTGGTGACGCTGCACGGGACGAACCCGTGGGACGGGCGGACGCGGCAGATTCTGGAGTGGAAGGACACAGCCGAGCGGCGCGGGCTGATCGTCGTCGCGCCGCAACTGAAGAGCACGCAGGGCCCCCTGCCGGTCGTCCCCGGCGTGTGGTACGTCGACGAGGACGACCTGGCCCGCGACGAGCGGGTGATCCTGGAGACGGTCGAGCACGTTCGGCGGACGCACCGGATCGACTCGAGATTCGTCCTGCTGACGGGATTCTCCTCGGGGGGCTTCCCGCTGTACCACACGGGGCTGCGCAACCCGGAGCGGTTCGACATGCTGATCGCCCGGGACTGCAACAGCTCGCTGAAGTCGCTCGAGCAGATCGAGCTGACGGACGCCGCGAGGAAGCTGCCGATCATGATCTTCTGGGGCAAGGACGACCTGAAGGCGATCCACAAGCAGTCGTGGGCGACGTTCGAGTACCTGCGCAGGCAGAAGTGCTACGGGACGAAGCGGAAGCTGATCGACGGCGGCCACCTCCGCCGCCCGGACGTGGCCTACGGCGTATGGGCCCCGCGGCTGCCGGCGGCGTACGTTCGGTAGACGAAGTACGGAGCGGCCGGCGGGCCGCTGTCAGCTCTTGGTCTTCTTGGCGGTCTTCTTGGACGACTTGGCGGGGGCGGTGGCGGGCTTGGGCACGTCGGGCATGAGCCGCTTGGCCCCGGGGACGGCCGCCTTGGCGACGCGGCGGAAGACCACGTACGACGGGCGCTCCTTCTCGCCGATGCGGTAGACCCACAGGACGCTGCCGCGGGGGGCCGGCGCCTCGTAGGTCAGCCGCCCGATGAGGTTGCGCTGCTGGTCTTCCGACGGCGGGGCGGGCACGAGCTTCCACTTCGCGGCGGCCGTGTCGGCCTTGAGGTAGCCCACCGGGTAGTAGCTCCGCCCGCCGTCGTCCTCCTCCTCGGCCTCGTCGGCCGGATCCGCCTCGTCCTCGAGGCCCACGTCGTCCTCGGGATCGGATGCCCTGGCCCGCTTCTTCGCCCGCCTGGCCGTGGTGGTGACGAGGCGGAAGTGCGTGGCGGGCAGGCGGAACCAGTCGTCGGCGTCGGCGGCCGTCCTGGCCACGGCGGCCGCGATCACGACGACCTTCGATGCCTCCGTCTCGCCGACCGGTGGGGCGGGCAGCTCGTCCATCCAGGCGGCCTTCTCCGGCGGGGGCAGGTAGGCCCTGGTGATCCTCAGCGCGTCGGGCGGCGCGTGGACGCTGCCGTTGCGTCCGGCCGTGTTGCGGGCGCAGAAGCTCTCCAGCAGCAGGTCGTCGTGGAGCTTGTCGAAGCTCGTCCGGCCGGCCAGCGCCCCGCCGGAGACCAGCCGGGCCAGCCCGATGGTGAAGTCGTCCGGGCAGAAGGGGTAGGCGTGCTGATCGCGCTGAAGCGAGTCGTCGTAGGCGCGGTAGCCCAGGGCGCTCTGGCCGAACGGGAGCATCTGCATGACGATCAGGAGCATGCCGATCAGGACCATGCCGGTGACCAGGCCGAGCGCCCCGCCGCCGATGCGGTTGATCCACATGCTGAACTCCGGGCCCTCGGGGATGAGCTTGTCGAAGAGGATGCGGAGCACGAACAGCGGGACGACGAAGAGGACCGTCAGGGCGATCGCGTCGGCGTAGCTGCCCTGTTTGGCGTAGAGCATCGCGCCGGCGAGGGCCTCGTAGGTGTTCAGGGCCACCGCGGCGCAGACGATCGAGAGGATCGTCATGATCAACGCGCTGAAAAGCCCCTGCGTCACCTGGAAGTAGGCGATGGCGAGGATGAGGATCGTGGCGGCCAGGATGATGATCATCGTCGATTCCTTTGCGGTTACTTCTTCGCCTGTTGGCTGATGCGAATGACTTCCTGGATGCTGGTGGTCCCGTCGATGACCTTCCGCAGGGCCTGCTCCTGGAGGTAGAGCATCTTGTTCTTCCGGCAGGCCGAGCGGATCTGCGCGACGGTCGCGCCGTCGGCGATCAGCTTGCGGATCTCGTCGTTGAGCTTCAGCAGCTCGAAGGCGGCGGTCCGCCCGTAATAGCCGCTGCCCTGGCAGTTGGGGCAGACGAAGGATCGGCCTTTCTCGTCGGTCCGCTGGGCCGGGCCCGGACGGTAGAACTTGTCGATGTCGCTGCCGCCGAGGTTCAGCTTGGCCAGCCGGCCGGGGTCGGGGGTGTAGGGCTCGCGGCACTCGGTGCAGAGGACGCGCAGGAGCATCTGGCACATCACGCCGTGGAGGATCTGCACCGCCGCCGTCGCGTTGCCGCACAGCTTGACCCACTTCGCCAGGGCCTTGAACGAGTCGGTCGCCTGCATGCCGAGCAGGACGGGCTTCTTGGCGGCCGTCTTGATGATCTGGTGGGCCGTCTCCGTGTTCGGGCAGTTGTCCACCATCAGCACGTCGAGGCCCCGCTGGACGAGCGCGGCGAGGATCTTCGGCAGGCGGGCGTCCTCCTCGTAGGGCTGCTGGGTGATGTTCTCGAGGTCGACCGCCGGGTTGGACTCGAGGGAGGCGACGTGATGGATGAACGCGTCGTGCTGGCGGAGGCAACTGTAGAGCGTGCTGGTCACGCCGCTCGCGCGGGGCCCGGAGACGATGAACAGCCCGCGCTCGGCCTGTGTGATGCTCTGGACCTCGCCCAGCAGGTCGCCGGGCAGGCCGAGCTGCTCGATGTCCGTCCGGGCGACCTCCTGGATGATGCGGAACTGGAGCCGCTGTCCGCCGGTCGTGCCCGCGGTGGCCAGCTCCATGTCCGCCCGCGTGCCCTGGCGGTCGACGGAGATGTCGCCTTTCTGGGGCTGGCGGTGCTGTTCGGCGTCCATGCCGGCCAGCGGCTTGAGGAACTGGATGACCGCCTCGCCCTCGGCCAGGGGGATCGGCGGGTTCTCGGTGGCCACGCCGTCGATGACGTAGACGATCCGCATCTGTTCCTTCGCGGGGGTCAGGTCGACCTCGCTGGCCCGCCGCCAGACGATGTCGTTCAGGAGCCGCTGGAGGCGGTTGTAGGTCTCCAGCTCCTCCTCCTCGGCGGTGGTCATGTCCGGCGGGAAGACGACCTTCTCGATGTGGTCGTAGATCGTCACGTCCGTGAGGATCTCGATGTTCCGGCTCCGCTTGGGCTTGAGGATCGACAGGAGGTTCTCGGCGGCGAGGATCTTCTCCTTCGCCTCGACCCTCCCGTCACGGGTGACCATGTAGACGACGACCGCGCCGATCGCCAGGATCAGGTAGGCCACCAGCCCGACGACGTAGAACGGCAGGAGCAGCCAGACCAGCACGCCGAGGGCCCCGACGGCCAGGACGATTCCCGACCACAGCCCGTGGGCCAGACGGAGGCGTTTGGCGTCCGAGCTGACCCAGCGGGCGAAGTGCAGCCAGGGGATCAGCAGGATCACGAGGACGCCGGCCTTGATCGCCGCGCCGGTCGCGACCGGCTCCGGGACTTCCGCGATGAGTGCTAGCATGAATGGCTCCGTACTACGTCGATGAGCGGTGATGAATGCGGCGTCGGCCTCGCCGCCGCCGGTTGCCCGATCGTCCCGCGGCGCCGCGGAGGCGCCGAGGTGCCGCGGCACGCCCTTCGGCCTTTTCCCTGTCTGTCTGCGTCTGCGTCTCGCACCGTCTTCTCACGTCACCGCGGCCCGCGGCTGCGGGGTCGGCGGGCCGCTAACTGCTCCCCGCCGGCATCGGCTCGGCGATCCGCACGGGCACGCCGCGGTCGGCCAGGTACTGTTTCGTCTCGGCGATGGAGTACGTGCCGAAGTGGAAGATGCTGGCGGCGAGGGCGGCGTCGGCCTTGCCCTCGGTCAGCACGTCGACGATGTGCTGCGGCGAGCCGGCCCCGCCGGAGGCGATCACCGGGATGCCGACCGCGTCGGCGACCGCGCGGGTGATCTCGATGTCGTAGCCGTCCAGCGTGCCGTCGGCGTCCATGACGGTCAGGAGGATCTCGCCGGCGCCGCGCTGCTGGACCTCCCGGGCCCAGGGCACCGCCTCGACGCCGGTGGGCACTCGCCCGCCGTGGATGTGCACCTCCCAGATCTCGCGCCCGTCCTTGACGACCCGCTTCGGGTCGATGGCCACCACGACGCATTGGGCGCCGAACCGCCGGGAGGCGGCGTGGATCAGGTCGGGGTCGCGGAGGGCCGCCGAGTTGATGGCGACCTTGTCGGCCCCCGCGCAGAGCAGGTTCCGGAAGTCGCCGATGCTGCGGACCCCGCCGCCGACGGTCAGGGGCATGTAGATCTGCTCGGCGGTCGCGCCGACGACGTCGATGAGGATGTCCCTGGCCTCGTGGCTGGCGGTGATGTCGAGGAAGACCAGCTCGTCGGCCCCTTCCCGGTCGTAGCGCCGGGCGATCTCCACCGGGTCGCCCGCGTCGCGGAGGTTCAGGAAGTTCACGCCCTTGACGACCCGCCCTTTCTCGACGTCCAGGCACGGGATGATTCTCTTGGCCAACATATCTCGCGTTCCACACACCAGCGGGGCATTGTACACCTCCACCGGTTCGGTTGGCAATCCTCACTTCCGGCGGTTCGCCCGGCCGCGCCCGCCGACTTGAAAGCGCGTCGGCCAGGGCGTCTAATACGGCCACGCGGCGGATGGGCCGCCCCGCGGATTGCTCCATGGCTGATCGCATTCTCCTGTTCGGCGGGACGTTCGACCCGGTTCACCACGGGCACCTGATCGTCGCGCGATCGGTGGCCGAGCAGTGCGGCTACGAGCGGGTCGTGCTGATTCCCTCGGCGAGGCCGCCCCACAAGGACCCCGCCCATGCCGAAGCGCCCGACCGGCTGGCCATGCTCCGCTTGGCGGCGGCGGGGGAGGAGCTGTTCGAGGTCAGCGACATCGAGCTGTCCGGCGAGGGGGCGAGCTACACGATCCACACGCTGGAGGAGCTGGCCCGGCGGTGGGGGGGGCGGAGGGAGCTGAACCTGCTGATCGGCGCCGACATGCTGGCGGACCTGCCGAACTGGCACCGGTCGGCGGAGGTGGTGGCGCTGGCCCGGATCGTCGTGGCGGCCCGACCGCCGTGGCAGGAGCGGATCGACGAGATCCTCCGCGGCCTGCGGGGGCGGCTGGCTGATGAGGCCGTCGACCGGCTGGCCGAGGCGATGGTCCCCACTGCGCTGATCGACATCAGCTCGACGGAGGTCCGCCGGCGAGTGGCCGGAGGGCTGTCGATCCGGTTTCTCGTGCCGGAGGCGGTGGCGGCATACATCTCGCACCACGGGCTTTACGGCGCGTAAAGGCCGGTCGGGGCCTGGGGGATCGGCGGGGTTGATCCGGCAGCTAAACACCGCTGTGGAAACCGGTTCAAAGAAATCGGAAAACCCGCGCGGAAAGGCTTGACAAACCCCGGCGGTAGTGTGACAATATTGGAACTGGTGTTCTCATTATGAGGCTCCTCGGTCAGACTCCCTCCTTTGACCGAGTATTTGTGAAGCGATGTCAGGCTCCCCTCCCCTGGCGTCGCTTTTTTTTGTCGGCGAGGTAGGGCAGCACCTCGGGGGGCACGAGGGAGGCGACGTCTCCGCCTTCGCGGGCCACCTGCCGGATCAGTGTCGAGGAGATGAACGCCACCTCGGGCGCCGGCAGGACAAAGACGGTCTCGATCCCCGTGACGCTGCGGTTGGTCTGGGCGAGCTGGACCTCGAAGCGCAAGTCCGAGCTGTTGCGGATGCCCCGAAGCAACACCCGCGCGCCGATCTGCCGGGCGAAGTGCACCGTCAGGCCGCTGTAGGACTCGACCCGCACGTTGGCCAGGCCGGCCACCACCTCGCCGACGATCTGACACCGCTGCGGTTTTGAGAGCAGGGACTCCTTGCCCGGGTTGTCCCCGACGGCGACGACGAGCTCGTCGAACAGGTCGGCGGCGCGGCGGATGATGTCGACGTGCCCGTTGGTGATCGGGTCGAACGTGCCCGGCAGCAGGGCTACCGTGGTCTTCTGCCGGCTCATGGTGATCTCCGCGGCGAGAGGCTGGGGTCTGTAGGGGTCGGCGCGGCGCGCAAAACAGCCTCCGGCCGGCGCAGGCTGGAGGCTGTGGAATCCCGGGATCTGATCCGGCGCGTCAGTAGCCGATGCGGACAGGCCACATCGTCGAGCGGCTGTTGCGGTCCTGAAGCATCCACGTGTCCGCTTCCTCGACCGCGCTGCGCAACTGGACGTCGTAGGTGAGCATCAGCCGGCGGTGGTGCTCCATGGCCGTCTCCCCGACCGTGCAGCCCACCAGCGAACCGCCCAGCGCCACCAGCACCAACAGAATCAGCACCTTCTTCATCGTTACACCTCTTCACAAAGCCCGTTGGCCTCGCTCGGCCGCGATCCGTCCGTGGTCCGCCGAACGCGTTGGCTCATGCTAGAGAGGTCCGGCAAGGGTGTCAACGCAAAAAAAGCGGCGGATTCGTGATTAACCCGGGGGCGGCTGGCCGCGGGGCGGGAACAGCTCCGCCAGCGCGCCGCTGAGTTCCACGTAGAGATACGGCAGGTCGAGTCGGTCGTGCAGATCGCGGATCTGGCGATGCAGCGGCTCGTAGACGGCCTCGGCCTGCTCGGCAGGCGCATCGCAGAAGAACACGCGGCAGCCGAGCGGGCGGCGGTCGCGGGCCGTGCAGTGCGGGCCCACCTGGTAGCCGCATCGACCGGCCTCGCAGGGCGCCGCAGGCGGAGAGCCGATCAGCAGCGCCAGCTCGCCGGCCGAGACGTACAGCCGGTGCCCGAACGCCTCGAAACGGCAGCACTCGCCACAGGCCCGACACGCCCACCCCGCCGCGGCGGCCTCGGCGCGCCGGAGCAGGTCGGCCAGTTCGACAAGGAGGCGCGGATCGCGGCGGCAGCGTTCGACAGCCCGGCCGACCGAGGCGGCGCCGGTCAAGGGCGGTTCATTCGTCGGTGGCACGGCGTCGGGCCTCGACCTCGTTGTAATCGACCAGCTCGCCGCAGTTGATGCCCCTGCACCGCCTGCCGGCCTCGGCCCACGTGTCCGGGTCAGACAGGTTCGACGGCCAGAAGGGCCAGGTCCGGCACTGCACGGGGCGGACCGGGTAGATGCGGCAGCGCCGCCGGCCCGACGAGTCGGTCTGGAGGAAGATGCAGTCCCGGCTGCCCTTCTGCTCGACGAGGCTGTAGCGGCGGGCGACCTGCCGGACGTAGCGGCGGCGCATCTGCGCCTCAGTCAGCCCCAGATGGGCGGCGATGGCGGCGATCTCCTCGTCGGTCACCCAGACGTAGCCCTCCTCCGGGCCTTCGCAGCACCGGCCGCACTGCTGGCACTGGAAGGCCAGGCCCCCCAGGTACCACGGGTCCTTTCGGGCGAAGATCTTCATCGCCCACAGTATAGGCTCCCGCCGCGTCGGATGGAACCGGCCGGCTGTCAGAGGCATGCGGCCTGCGGCTGGCCGGCGGGGGCCGCGTCGGCTATGATGCTCGGCGGACGGTGCGATGGCAGAGAAGAGGCGGCAATCCGGTCGGCCGGTCGGCGGTGGGGGGTTGGCGACGGGCCTGTTGTGCGCGGCCCTGCTGGCCGTGCCGACCGGCTGCCCGCCGCAGCGCGGGCCGGGCGCATCGGCCGGATCGGGGCGGACGGCGTTGTGGGGGAAGCTGGCCCTCAGACGGCCGGAGGACGTGGGCATGGACAACTGGTGCCTCCAGCAGATCGACCACGTGGTGGCCGACGGCCTTCGGGCGGGGCAGATGCCCGGCTGCGTCGTGGCGGTCGGGCGTCGGGGCGGGATCGTCTTTCGGAAGGCCTACGGCGATCGGCAGGTCGAGCCGGCGCGCGAAGCGATGACGCTCGAGACGGTCTTCGACGTGGCCAGCCTGACCAAGCCGGTCGCGACGGCCACGTGCGTGATGTTGCTCGTCGAGGCGGGCAAGGTCGACCCGGGCGACCGGGTGTCGGACCATCTGCCACAGTTCGGGCAGGCCGGGAAGAAGCAGATCACCGTCGCCCAGCTCCTGACGCATCAGGGCGGGCTGGTGGCCGACAACCATCTTCGCGAGTATGCCAACGGGGCCGACGAGGCCTGGCGACGGATCTGTGCCAGTCGCCCGATCGCCAAACCGGGCAGCCGTTTCATCTACAGCGACGTGGGCTACATCGTGCTGGCCGAGCTGGTCCGGCGGGTCTCGGGCAGGGACGTTCACGAGTTGGCGACCGAGAAGGTCTACGGGCCGCTGGGAATGAGCGACACGACGTTCCTGCCGGGCGAGCCGCTTCAGCGCCGGGCGGCGCCCACGGAGCGGCGCGACGGCGAGTGGATCCGCGGGCAGGTGCACGATCCGCGGGCGTGGCGGCTGGGCGGCGTGGCGGGTCACGCGGGGCTGTTCAGCACGGCGGGCGACCTGGCGACGTTCGCGTCGATGATGCTCGGCGGCGGCGAGTTCGGCGGGGTCCGCGTGCTGAGCGAGGCGTCGATCGAGCGGATGACGCGGCCGCGGAAGGTCCCCGGCAGGGGGCTGCGGTCGCTGGGCTGGGACGTTCGCACGGGCTACTCGACGAACCGCGGGCGGGCGCTGTCGGACAGGGCGTTCGGGCACGGCGGGTTCACGGGCACGTCGTTGTGGATCGACCCGCAGCTGGACCTGTTCGTTCTGTTCCTGAGCAACCGCCTGCACCCGGACGGGAAGGGCGCGGTGAACCTGCTGGCCGGTCGGATCGGCACGATCGCCGGCGCGGCGGCCCGCATGCCGAAGGCGGAAGCGGCCACGCGCCCGCGCCCGGCGCCGGGCGGCCGGCGGGGCAGGTCGGGCGGGAAGGTGCTGACGGGGCTGGACGTGCTGCGGCGGGAGGGCTTCGCGGCGTTGGCCGGGCGGCGGGTCGGGCTGATCACCAACCACACGGGCATCGCGGGCGACGGGCGGAGCAACATCGAGCTGCTCGCGGAGGCCGACGCGGTGAAGCTGGTGAAGATCCTCACGCCCGAGCACGGGCTGGAGGGGCTGCTGGACCAGGCGCAGATCGCCGACGCCCGACACGGCGGGACGGGCCTGCCGGTCGTCAGCCTCTACGGCAAGACGCGCAAGCCGACGCCCGAGATGCTCGCCGACGTCGACACGCTCGTCTTCGACATCCAGGACATCGGCGCGCGGTTCTACACGTACATCTCGACGATGGGCCTGGCGATGCAGGCCGCCGCGGAGGCCGGCAAGCGGTTCGTCGTGCTCGATCGGCCGAACCCCATCGGCGGGCTCGACGTCGCCGGGCCCGTCCTCGACGCCGGACGCGAGACGTTTGTCGGCTTCCATCGCCTGCCGGTCCGACACGGCATGACGGTGGGGGAGCTGGCCAGGCTGTTCAGGGCCGAGCTGAAGCTCCAGCTCGACCTGCACGTGGTGCGCGTCGAACGCTGGCGGCGCGGGGAGCTGTTCGACGCGACGGGCCTGCGATGGGTCAACCCCTCCCCGAACATGCGAAGCCTCACCGAGGCGCTGCTCTATCCGGGCATCGGGCTGCTGGAGGCGACGAACCTGTCGGTCGGGCGCGGCACGGAGACGCCCTTCGAGCTCGTCGGCGCGCCGTGGATCGACGAGAAGGCGCTCGGCGAACGCCTGACCCGCTCCGGCCTGCCGGGCGTGAGCTTCGAGCCCATCCGATTCACGCCGACGGCAAGCAAGCACGAGGGCCGGCCGTGCGGCGGCGTGAGGATCACGATCACCGACCGGTCGGCGCTGCGGCCGATCCGCACCGGCCTCGAGATCGCGCGGCTGCTGAACGAGCTGTACGGCGAGCAGTGGCGGATCGACGGCGTGGATCATCTCCTGCGGAACCGGCTGGCGATGGCGTCGCTCAAGCGCGGCCGCACCGCGGTGGAGATCGAGTGGACCTGGCAGACGGAGCTGGGCCGGTTCATGGAACGGCGCGCCGCCGTGCTGCTGTACGAGTAGCCGACGAGCCAGGTGCCGCGGCCGCGGAGTTTGCGGCCGTGTCTTCGCAAAGCGCGGCCAACCGCCACGTACGGGTGCCGTGCGTTGCCGCGCCAGCGGCAACCGCGCTATGGGCGGACCGTGGAACAGCGTGGTTGCGGCTGCCGCCGCAAGCCACGGCACCCACAATCCAGGATCGGACGAGAAGTCGAGCCAGCAAAGGCGGCACGATGGCTGATGGGCTCCTGCTGGGCATCGAGGGCGGGGCGACGCGATCGACCGGCGTGTTGGTCGATGGGTCGATGCGCGTCCTTGCCGAGCAGGTCGGCGGGGCGACGAACGTCCACGCCGTCGGCCCGGACCGCGCGCGGGATGCGACGAGGGAGATTCTCGACGGATTGCTTGCCCGCGCGGACGTCGGCCGGCCGGCCGTCTCGGCCGCCGCGTTCTGCATGGCCGGCCTTCGCACCGACGCCGACCGGAGCGTCTGGCGTGGGATCCTCGACGAGATCGGCGCGCCGCCGAAGGCCATGCTGACCCACGACGCCGCCGCCGGCCTCGCCGCCGGCAGCGAGGACCGGACGGGCATCCTCGTCGTCTGCGGCACCGGCTCGCTGGTCTACGCCCGCCGCGCCGACGGGGCCGAGCGCTTCATCGGCGGCCGCGGACCCGTCGTCGGCGACGAGGGCAGCGGGTACGACATCGCCCGCCGCGGCCTCCGCGTCGCCGCCCGCGCCGCCGACGGCCGAGGCCCCGCCACATTGCTCCAACGCCTCCTGCCCGAGCGCCTCGGCCTGGCCGGCCTCGAAGAGTTGCCCCGCTGGGCCGACCCGGCCGCCAAGGACCGCATCGCGTCGGCCGCTCCGATCGTTTTCGACGCCGCCGACGCCGGCGACGAGGTCGCCGCCGGGATCCTCCGCGCCGCCGCCGCCGAACTGGTGCGCGCCATCGAGCTCGCCGCCCGAGCCCTCTGGCCGCCCGGCTGCGAAGCCGGCCCCCGCCGCGTCGTGCTCTCCGGCGGGGTCCTGTGCAGCCGACGTTCGTTCCGCGAGGAGATCTCCTCCGTCCTCGCCACATCCGTGCCGAGTGCCGAATGTCTGCTCGCCCCCGTCAGCGGCGCCGTCGGCGCCGCCCGCATCGCCCACCGAACGTAGGGTGTGCAGCTTGCTGCACACGCGTTCGCTCCCAACGTGGAGTCTGACCCGGCGACGAACCTGTACGTGGGAACCGTCCCCGACGTCCGCGGGGCGCACACACAGGCCGCCTCCCTTGATGAGCTGCGCGAGAACCTCAAGGAGGTGCTCGAGCTTTGCATCGAGGAGGGCGAAGCCGGCGCCGACGACCTGCCGAAGTTCGTGGGGCTTCAGCAAGTCGAGGTGGAGGTGTGACGCGCCTGCCTTTGTTCACCGCTACTCCCCGAGGCTGAGGTCATCGGGGAGCCCCGCAGTCAGGCCCGAAGGGCCTACCCGATGTTAGCCGGCGGCGCAGCCTCCGGGACCGGGCGGTCGAAGCGCACTGCCCCGAAGGGGTAGCGGATGAGTGGCGGAAGGCGCGGCCGCTTCGTTCCGGAACCCCTGTCGGGGCTCTGCCCGGACGCGACCGTCTTCCGGAGGCTGCGCCCCCGGCCAACTTCCGGTCGGCCCTGCGGGCCTACAGACGGACAGGACGATTCCGCAATCAGTCCCCAGAAGCTCACTGCCCCCGCTCGCTCAGCCGGCGGTAGTAGTGCTCCAGGACGTCCTTGTACTCTTCGGGCAGCTTGCCTTTCATCGCGTCGGCGATGTCGTCGCGGACGTACTTGGGCATGCCGGTGGACGTGTCCTCGGTCACGTCGATCTTGCCGATCTTCAGCTTGCTCTGGCGGAGGGCCGACAGCGTCTTGTTCCTCGAGCGCAGGACGTTCTGGTATCGCCCGGCCTCGAGGTCGCCGCGGACCTTGTTCATGAGGATGATCGCCTCGAGGAACCTGAAGTTGGCGTGATCGGAGACGCTGAACTTTGCCCGCAGCCTCTCGGCGCGGTTGACGAGGGAGGCCTGCTTCTGGGCGAGGCGGGGCATCTCCTTCTTGATCTCGGGCGGGACGGGGCCCTCGAGGCCCTCCTCGCCGCTGCCGGAGAACTTCCCCCCGCCGGTCGCCCCGCCCGGGGGCTCCTTGGACGTGTCGTTGACCTGCCCCTTCTGGAACGGCTCGGGCGTCACGCGGGTCGGCGTCCGCCGCCCGCCCTTGCCGACCGCCTTGTCCTCGACGAACTCGCCGCTGCTCTTGCCGCTTCGCCCCTCGCCACTGCGCCCGGCCAGCTCGTTGGTGTTCGGCAACTGGTTGCCCGTGACGCCCTGTGCGCCCATGTTGGAGATGGGCCCGTCCATCGCGTCCCACCCGATCCCGTCGGAGCCGCTGCTGGCCGCCCGGGCGGACAGGTCGTCCATCTCGTCGAACAGCTCCTCCTCCTCCTCCAGCAGGTCGCCGACGAGGTCCTCCATCTCCGTGGGCAGCTCGGGCAGCTCGATCTTGCCCTGGTCGTCGGGGATCGACTCCATCGCCCACTTGATCCGGTCCGGCTCGTCGGGCAGCCACTTCTCGATGTTCGAGACGATCTCCTCCCCGCCGCCCAGCGCGCCGTCCTCGGCGGCCGTGGCGATCTCCGTCGCCTTCTTCTTCAACGCGTCCTTCGCCATCGTGATGTCGCTCTTGACGGCCATCAGCTCCTTCAGGACCGACGGGTTGGCGAAGTCCTGCTCGACCAGCCGCGAGAAGTCCGCGAAGGCCTCGTCCATGAACTTCTCCCACTGGTCCTCGATCGAGAGCAGCTCCTTCAGCAGCTCCTCGTCCTCGCTGTTGAAGTTGTCCACGGGCTTCTTGGTCAGCCGCTCGGTGGCCTGGATGACCTTTTTCTGGTCTTCGATGAACTTCTCGAACCGGTCGCTGAGCTGCTTGAGCTTGTCGGCGGCCTCCTGGGGCAGGTCGTCGGGGTCGGGCTGCTTGTCCTTGGCTTTCTCCCTGTTGGCCAGGGAGGGCATGATGGCCAGCAGCGTCTGGAGGGTCTCGATGATCTTGTCCTGCGTCCCGCCCAGCAGCTCGCAGGGCCTGGCCCGGTCGGCGAAGGCGGCGACCTTGGCGAGGACCTTCGCCTGATCGATGGCGAGCTGGGCCTCGTTGGTCGCCAGGACGGCCAACTGCTGCTGGACGGTGACCATGGCCTTGTCGAAGTCGAACTCGTCGACCAGCTCCCTGATGGCGGCGCGGATGGCGGTCTGGGCGGTGACGATCTCGCCGGCCGTCGCGGCCACCTGCGCGAGCTGCTTGTGCTGCTTGAGGCAGATGCCCGTGTTGACCCGCTGCGACAACTGCATGCGGAGGATCTCCATGAGCTTCTTCCGCAGCTCGTCG
>Ga0180437_10006419_pt1 | contig 15678 bp, 13 predicted proteins | sample SS_ome_4_FD_132410 | JGI IMG/M metagenome (GOLD analysis project Ga0180437, IMG submission 132410) | Hypersaline lake sediment archaeal communities from the Salton Sea, California, USA - SS_3_D_1 metaG | ecosystem: Environmental > Aquatic > Non-marine Saline and Alkaline > Hypersaline >...
GGCTTTGGCATATTCTTCCTCGTCGTCGGCCTGTTGATCTTTCTGCTCTTCGCCCGCGCGGCCGAACAGGGCCAGACGTCGACCTTCGTGCTCAACGCCGCGCGATCTCTCGCGCTGCCGGTGCCCGACCTGGCGGTCCCCACGCTGACCGCCCTGTACGGGCTGGCCCTGATCTGCGTCTTTGCCGGGGCCTGGCAACTGGCACGCGGCTTCCGCAACGTCAACCTGGCGTTGGGCGGTGTGGCCTTGCTCTTCGTGCTCGGCTTTCTCACCTGGGCCGCCCGCGATAACTCGCTCAACCTGACCGGTCTCCTGAGCAGCACGCTCCTCCGGGCCGTCCCCATCGCGCTGGCGGCGCTCTCCGGCGTGCTGTGTGAGCGCTGCGCGGTCGTCAACATCGCCGTCGAAGGGATGATGCTGGCGGGGGCCTTCTTCTCCGCGTTGCTGGGGAGCGCGGCGGCCAACGTCTGGGGCTGGCCGCCGTGGGCATCCATGCCCTTTGGCCTGCTCAGCGGGATCGTCGCCGGCGCTGTCATGGGGCTGCTCCTGGCCGTCCTGGCCGTTCGCTTCAAGATCGACCAGATCATCGCCGGCACCGCCATCAACATCCTGGCGACGGGGCTCACCAGTTTCCTCAGTGCCCGTATCCTGGCCGAGTTCCAGGATCTGAACAGTACGGGCATCCTGCCGCAGGCACCGATCCCGCTGTTGGCCAAAATCCCCGTCATCGGGCCGATCCTTTTCGAGCAGAACGTGCTGATCTACGTCCTGTTCATCCTGGCGACGGTGATCCACGTCATGCTGTTCTACACCCGCTGGGGCCTGCGCACCCGGGCTGTGGGAGAGCACCCGCGGGCGGCCGATACGCTCGGCGTCGACGTGTTCAAAAACCGCTACGTCAACGTGACGCTGGGCGGTATGGTGGGCGGGTTGGCCGGCGCGTTTCTGATCCTGGGTTCGGTCGGTCGCTTCGACGAGCTGATGACCGCCGGCAAGGGGTTCATCGGCCTGGCGGCGCTCATCTTTGGCAAGTGGATGCCCTTTGGCACCCTCGGCGCGGCCCTCATCTTTGGCTTCGCCGACTCGCTGCGGACCAAGTTGGCCATCCTGGAGGTACCCATCCCCTCCCAATTCCTGGTGATGGCCCCCTATCTGGTGACGATGATCGTCCTGGCCGGCGTCGTGGGCGAGGCGATCGCGCCCGCCGCCGACGGCCAGCCGTACGAGAAGCAATAGAGGACAGGAGGCAGGAAGCAAGAGGCAAGAAGCAGGAAGCAAGAGGCAAGAGGCGGAAGCAACGTTGAATTGCGAGGAGTGGGTGGCGGGGGTGCCGGAGAGCATCAAGCAGGATCCGCTCTGGGATTTTCAGGTGTACCCGAAAGCGCTCCTGCTCTCCGACCTGGCCTGGGACGACACCGACCGCATGATGAAGGACCCACGCGGAAGGGTGATCGCCAGGCAACTGGTGGACAGCGTATGTTCGATTTGTGCCAACATTGAGGAAGGACACGGGCGCGGCTTTGGCAAAGAAAACGCCTACTTCCAGCGAGTCGCATTAGGCTCGGCCCGCGAATCCCGTGGCTGGTACTACCGTGGCCGTCGCTTCCTGACCACCGAGGTGCTCAACCACCGTGTCCAACTGCTCAACGAAATCATCGCTGCCCTGGTCCGCTCGTCCGGCCAGCAGCGCAAATACCGCAGGCCCTAGCCACCCATCCCGCCTCTGCCCCCTCCCCCCTGCCTCCCCTCTGCATCTTGCATCCTGCATCCTACGTCCCGCATCCTGCACCCTACCCCCTGCACCCTTAAGGAGTCTCGCATGCCCACCCTGATCCGCAACGTGACAGCCATCACCCTCGACGACCAGAATCCCATCCTCCGCCACGTAGACATCGCCCTTCAGGACCAGCGCATCCTCGTCGTCGGCCAGGCCCCACCGGAGTTCACCCCCGACGAAGTGGTCGACGGGCGCGAGATGGTCGCCCTCCCCGCCTTCTTCAACGCCCACACCCACGCGGCCATGACACTCGAGCGTGGCTGGGCCGAGGATCTGCCCTTCGAGCGCTGGCTCAACGAGAAAATCTGGGTCGCCGAGTCGGCGCTGGAGGAGGAGGACGTCTACTGGGGCGCAGCCCTGGCCTGCTGCGAGATGATCCGCGCCGGCATCGCCGGCTTCGCCGACCACTACTTCTGGATGGACCAGGTCGCCCGCGCCGTCGAGCAGAGCGGCATGAAGGCGCTCCTGGCCTGGTGCCACTTCGGCATCGGGACCGAGCACGAGCTCGGCCACAAGACCTTCGACGACACGGTCGCCTTCGTCGAGCGCTGGAACCAGGCCGCGGATGGACGGATCCGCACGACTATGGGTCCCCACTCCCTCTACATGGACCCGCCCGACGTCCTCCGCCGGTTCGTGGATCAGGCCCACCGCGTCGGCGTCGGCGCGCACTTCCACCTCAGCGAATCACAGGAACAACTCGATAACTCGCTCGCCAGCCACGGCCTGACCCCCGTCGCCCACGCCGCCTCGCTCGGGCTCCTGGACCTGCCCGCGCCCACCCTCGTGGCCCACTGCAACGCCGTGACCGACGATGACCTGGCGCTCCTGGCCGAGAAAGGCACGTGGGTCGCCCACACGCCCAAGACCTACCAGAAACTGGCCATGCAGATGCCGCCGGTCGCCCGCATGGTGGCCCACGGCGTGAACCTGGCGCTGGGCACCGACGGCCCGGCCTCGAACAGCGACCTGAACCTGCTGGAGGTGATGCGGGTGACCGGCCTTGTCCAGAAAGAAGCGCAGCGTGACCCGGAGGCCATGCCGCGCACGCACCTCCTGCGGCTGGCGACCCAGGCCCCCGCCCGCGCGATGGGCTTCGACCGAAGTGGCGTGCTGGAACCGGGCCGCCCGGCCGACCTGATCCTGCTCGACACCACCGCCGCCCACTGGATCCCCCGGCACGACCCGCTGGCGGGCATCGTCTACACCGCCCACCCCGGCGACGTGGCCTACGTCTGGGCCGACGGGAAACTCCTCTACCGCCGCGGGGAATACCTGACCCTCGACCTGGAGCGCATCCGTTGGGAGGCCGAGCGCCGTGCCTTCCGCATGGTCGGCAAGCCCATGGAGTCCATGCGGGAATACCGCGGCTAACCCGACGTGCCGCGTTTCGGACCGCGGGCATCCTGCCCGCCAGCCCGCGCGAATCCCGCGGCTAGCCGCGCGCGTCGCGTGGCGTGCCCTTCACGCAACTCCTTTCCATAGCTCCCAGCCCCCATCCCGGGGCGTACTTCGGACCGCGGGCATCCTGCCCGCCAGCCCGCGCGAATCCCGCTCCCAGGTAGAAAATGCACCGGCCGCATGCGCCGCCTTGACAAATCAGCCCATCGCGTTATAATGTGATCCGTCTGGCCCGCTAGCTCAATTTGGCAGAGCAGGGGACTCTTAATCCCTTGGTTGCAGGTTCGAGTCCTGCGCGGGTCACTCTTCTTTCATAAGGCGTTCGGAAACAACTTCCCAGCTTTGTGCCGCTTTGCACCAAAGCCTCAGGTAGTTGCCTCAGAAACCCTGCAGGAGGAGACTTCCAATGAGCGAGCCGACTCCCGGAACCGGACAAATACCCGAAGCACGCGCACCGCGGAAGCGGGGAAGTGGCGTCGCCATCGCACTCATCATCGCCTGCACCATCATATCGCTCGCATGCATCGCGGCCACCACGGTGACCGTGTACGTATTCCTGCAGAATCCTCCCTGGTAGCATCTGCTCAGCGAGCAAAATCCCTGTGTGCCTACCGCCGCCTCACCCTGCCTGGCAAGCCACTTCGGTCCCAATCCATCTTCCAACCCATCCCAACCCTCCCCATCCGTTCCTATCCTGCAATCCGTGTCCTCCCCTCCCCATCCGCTCCTGTCCTGCAATCCGCGCCACAACCCGTCCCAACCCTCCCCTGTAACAAAACGTAGCCGCACACGTTATACACATAGAAACGGGGGGAACCTGCCCCACTCGACATCCGGCGCCGGACGCGCCGCACCAACTGTTGGCGGGTGCACAAGAGGGTAATTGAACCGTGCGTAGCCCATCCACATTCGAAGACATCCTGGATCACTGCCTCGTAGCCATCCAGGAACAGGGCAAGACGGTGGAAGAGTGCCTGGCCCGCTACCCGGCCGAGCGAGAGGCACTCGAGCCCCTCCTGCACCTGGCCCTCCGCCTGGAATCTGGCCGCACACTGAAGGCGCCGCCGGAGCTTCGCCGCACGGCGGCGGCCCGCATGCGTAACCTGATCAAAACCCGGCCTCGCCCATCCGAGCGGGCCGTCAGCACACCACGCATCCTCGATTCCGTGCGGCAGACCCTGCGCACGGCCACCGCGACCTGGAGGAGCCTGCGCCCGGCCGCCGCCGTGATCGGCGCCCTGATCGCCCTCCTGGTGTTAGGCAGTGGGGGCACCATCTATGCCCTGGCCGCCGCCCTGCCCGGGGACACACTCTATGCGGTCAAAACGACTGTCGAAGAGGCCCGCCTGGCGATAACGCCCAAGAACACCTCGGAAGCCAACCTGCACCTCTCCTTTGCCACCCGCAGGGTCGGTGAGGCCGCCACGCTGGTGGCCAAGGAACGGCCCCGCCAAGACGTAGCCCGGGCGTTGACCGACTACCAGGCCCAATTCGAATCACTCCTGGCCTTCTTCGGCGAGGACAGCAATCTATCGTCAGACAGCCAGGCCGCCCTGCTCGACCGAATGATCGAGCAACAAGCCGATCACGAGAAGAAGCTCCAGGCCATGCGCCCGCACGTGTCGAAGACCACCCGCTCAATCATCGAGCGGGCAATCGTGAACTCGCACTGGGTGCTTTACCGGGCCTGTATCAAGATGGGCGGGGAGAACTGCCAGGAACTCCAGCCCAGCCCCACGCCGGCCCCGGCGCCTACGTCTATGCCATCGCCTGAGCCGCCGGCACCCACGGCGTCGCCTGAATCACCGCTGCCGACCCCGTCGCCCCGGTCGCTATCACCCCTCCCTTCGCCGGCGTCGCCCATCGCCACACCGGAACCGGAGAAACTCACACCCACACCGTCACCCCAACCCCCCACACCGACCCCGGCTCCCACCCTGACGGCCTCGCCCACGCCAACCGTTTGGCCGCCCGAGTGGCCGCCAGGATGGCCCACACCCCCATGGTGGCCCGACGAATGGCCCGATGAGTGGCCTTCACCGGACGACTGGCCGGACGAGTGGCCTTCACCAGACGACTGGCCCGACGAGTGGCCTTCACCAGACGACTGGCCCGACGAGTGGCCTTCGCCGGACGACTGGCCCTCACCAAGCGACAGTCCAGACAACTGGCCCTCACCAGACGAAAGCTCACCCGAACAACCACCGTCAGAACCAGAAATACCGGACGTACCCGACCTGCCTAAACCGCCCAAACTGCCCAAACCCCCAAAGTGGCCGTAACCCCCTTGTATCCTTATCCCTTGTCTACTCCCCCTTATCTACCTCCCCCCCCAACTCCGCCACCAACTCCGCCAGCTCATCCACAATCGCGTGATCCCCCAATCGCTCCCGGGCCACCTGGACGATGCGCCGGTAGTAATCGAGCTGCAGCGCAGCCCCACGGTTGAACCGCTGCCACACCTCTGGGCCGTCCCGTCGCACATCCTGCAACGTGCAGCGGGCGTTGTGCAACGTGTCGGCCGCCTTGATCGCCGCGACCTCCGGAGCGGCCTGGCGCACACAATCGAGCACCTCCTGCTTGCGCACCTCCCAGGGCCGCCGGTTTCCCTGCGCATCCCGCTTGCACTCCGACAGCGCAGCCACGAACCCTGCCACACGAGGCCCAAATTCGGCCTCAATCTCAGAAAGAGCGATCCCCTGGTCCTCGACCACGTCGTGGAGCAGCCCCGCGATCGCCACGTCCATGGAAAAACCGTGGCGCAACAGAATGACCGACACGTGAAAGGGATGCGTGACATAGGGCAGATCGGACGATTTCCGACTCTGGGGACGATGAGCCACCGCTGCCATCCGCAGCGCTTGCTCGTACCGCTCGGAATACCCCCGTTTGCTTTCCACAATAATCTCCTCGTTGTCTGGGATTCCCGATCACGGCACAAATCCTCCACCCTGACCGGAAAAGAAGCGGGGACGGCATGCAAAGCGCACGGCCGCCCCCGCCAGCTATTGACCACCAGGCACTGGACCTCCCAAACATTCTAGCACGATGCATCAGGCTGTCAAGACAATTTCCTCACAATATTTTCTCCGTGTCCTCCGTATCTCCGTGGTGAAAACCCTGACCACAAATGACTTCTCTCCGTCTCTTTCCTCCGCGTCTTCCGTGCCTCCGTGGTGAAACCTCCCTGCCCTGCCCGCTACCTACCCCAATAAGAACGACACAACATACTCCCAGATAACACCCAACCGGTCATTCAGCCGGTGACCCGAATCCACCTCCACCAACCGGACCCGGTCGGGGAAAGCAGCCGCATAATCCCGACTGTTGCCGATCGGCACCACATCATCGTCTACCCCGTGGACGATCATAGCGGGCGCCGAGGGCGGAACCGTCTGCCGGTAGCGGAGACCATCCGCCTGGAAATCATACCGCAGCGGCACCTCCTCCTCGAACGCATGGTGGAAAACCGGCGCGACCCCCGCCTCCTCCCAGCGGCGCAGATCCTCCTCCGCCAGCCCCAGCGACGACCAGGACAGAGCCGGCGCCAGCAGAAGCATCCGGTCCACACCCCCGAAACGATGCCCGTAATTCAGCCCCACCAGCGCACCCAGCGAACTCGCGATAAAACACAAACTCCCCATCTCGCGGTCCAACACATACTGCCGCAGCCGGTTGACCATACCCGTCACCGTCAAATACTCAAAGTCCGCGGGCGTCGGATTGAAATCCAGGGCCCCGAACTCAACCTCGGGGACATCCCCGAACCTCCCCCGGAAATACTCCGCCTTCGTCCCGTACCCCGAAGACGCAAACCCGTGCAAATACAACACCGTCTTCATCCAAATCCCCCCCCGACCTGACAGGTTTCCGCACCTACCACCACCACAACACACCACCCCCATGCCCAACCATCCCCACCCCGTCACCAACCACCCAAACCTGACAGGTTTCCGCACCTACCACCATCACAATACACCATCCCCATACCCAACCATCCTCACACCGCCATCAACCCACTAAACCTGTCAGGTTTTCGCACCGCCCACCCACCCTACTACCCGAACCCGTCAGCTCTCCCTCCGCGAGCGCAACTGACCACACCCCGCCCCAATCGCCCCGCCGCGGCGCTGGCGCATCGTGTGCGGTACCCCGGCCCCGTCCAGCACCGCCGTGAAGGCCTCCATCGCCTCCTCCGACGACGGACGCCCACCGTACCCCGCCGTCGCGTTCACCCGGATCAAATTGACGTGCGCCGGCAACCCCGCCAGCCGGTCGACCAGCGCCTGCGCCTGCTCGACCGTGTCGTTGACCCCGTCGACCATCACCCACTCCAACATCACCCGCCGCCCCGTCCGGGCGGAGTAATCGCGCAGCGCGGCGAACAACACCGCCAGCGGATACCGCCGGTTGACCGGCACCAGACACTCGCGCAACTCGTCCGTCGCGGCGTGGAGCGAGACCGCCAACTTGATCGGCAGACGCTCGTCCATCAGCCGCCGGATCCCCGGCACGATCCCGACCGTGCTCAGCGTCACCCGCCGGGGGGCCAGCGCCAACCCGCGGCGATCCACCAACCGCCGGACCGCGGCCAACGTCTGCTCGGTGTTCAGAAGCGGCTCCCCCATGCCCATCAGCACCACGTTGGTCAGCGCCTCCCCCTCTTCCACCAACTCGCGCTGCACGTGCAGCACCTGCGCGACGATCTCCCCGCTCGTCAAGTCGCGGACGAACCCCATCTGGCCCGTGGCGCAGAACCGGCACCCGCAGGCGCAGCCCACCTGCGTGGAGATGCAGGCACTGCGCCGCCGGCCGTAGCGCAGCAACACCACCTCGACCTGCTGGCCGTCGGCCAGCTCCAGGAGATCCTTCCGCGTCTCACCGCCGGGCGCCTCCTGGCGGGCCAGGACCGGCGGGACGTAAATCACCGTCTCTGCCGCCAGCCGCTCGCGCACCGCCGGGGTCAGCTCGAACATCCCGTCGAAACCCGTGACCAGGTGGCAGTACAAATAATCCCACACCAGCCGTGCCTGCGCGCGCGGCGCGCCCCACCCCGCCAACAAAGACTTGAGGGACTCAAGATTCAGATTGTACAGATTTGTCGGTTTCTCGCTAGCCATCACTTGGAGCTTGTACCTTGTTCCAGCTTGGGCTATAATTAAGTCATGACAAACTTCGGGCAGTAGCTACAGGAGCGTAATGATGACCCTGGATGACATTCTACAAGACATATATGCTCTCGAAGAAGAAATGCGGATCTATGAACGTAAGTACAGTGTGCTTTCGGAGACCTTCTTTGAATCCTATGTGAACGGCGAAGAACCTCCCGAGGAAGCATGGGTACGGGATTGGACCGCGTGGGCCAGCGCCTATGGGCTTTGGCTACGCCGACGCGAACAGTATCGAGCTGCAATTGAGTCCTTGCGTGCCGAGAGCCAGAGCATCGCTGAGATGATCGCCAAGACCGCCCGCCATGAACCCATTCCAATCCCTGCGTGAGTACGAACGCTTCGTCTACACACTGCAACAGAGGTTTCCCTCTATTGCAAGATCCACGCTGGTTGTGGCCCGTCGAGGCCGTCTATTCGCTGAGTTGACCGGTGAGATTACGTTCGCAGATGGTCACCGCCTCGCTACATATGAACGCTTGTCTTGGGACACCGGTCCGCTGGTCATTGAGGGTTACAGCTACGAGGTTTGGCACGGCAACAAGAAGCTGTACTGGTATGACTCACAGCCTCACCCCAATGATCCAAAGCTAGCGAGCACCCATCCCCATCACAAACACATCCCGCCAGATGTGAAACATCACCGCGTTCCTGCCCCGAACCTCAGCTTCACTGAGCCCAACCTCCCGTTCTTGATCCAGGAGGTTGAGACTACGTTGATCACAGATTGAAAACGTCCTCCCTCTACTCCTCAACCACCCGCACCTCAACGTCGAAAACAGGCGGACTCTCGATATTCTTCTTCACCGAGCATAACTTGACCATATTGACCAGCGCCCGGGCGTACTTTCTTGGGAAATCCGGCGGGAGCAAGATCTCCAGATTGATCGCACGCGCCAGGTGGGTCTTGGGGTCCAACTCCACACGCTGCCGGATGTGGATGTCCTCGGCCGGTATAGACCGGTGGCGGCAGAAGTTGAGCACGTAGATCCCGGCGCACGTACCGATCGAGGCCATAAACAACTCGAACGGTGCCGGGGCCGAACCCTCCCCGCCGTTTTCCGGCGACTGATCCGTCTTAACCGCGAACCCATCGAAGGACGCGTCGACCCGCGCGCCACCGGGGAATGTGACGTCCATCTCCATTGCCAGCCCTCCTCTTCTATCTTCTATCCCTCCAGGAAGTCCACGTCATAAACGTCAATGATGCCAGTGTCCACCTTGCCCTGCTCAAACGACTCCACGATGACGTCTATCAGCTCGACAGCCCGCAGATCAGCCAGGACATGCACGATGTATCTGAGAAGTCATATAGCCTGTCTCCCAAATAGGGTATCTTGGTTCTAATGGCCCTACTGGCACAAATGGCACACAAATCGGCGGGCCGGCATCGACCTGACAGGTTTCCGCCGCCCCCCCGCCTCCCGCCAACCTGCCCATGCACGCATTCCCTCAATCCCAACAGCCCCACACAAGACCTGTCAGGTCTGGGCACTCATACTCAGCCACGAATGAATTCGTGGCCTGATACCAGAAACACGTTAAAACGTGTTCAGTGCGCAAGTTGCGTCGAACGCCGTCCGCGCATAAGGAAAGCTGTCAGCCACACAAAGCCCAAAGTGTTATATCCGATTCCAGCGAGCTGTCAACCCTGTCGGCCACCATGGCCGCATTCCAGCCAGACACCGCGCACTTCCCCCTCAACCGCCGCCCCCTCGCAGACTCGCAGACTTGCTGATTTGCCGATTCGCAGATTTGCTGATTCGCTCTTTCGCCTCCCCCCCCAAACAACCGCCCCTCCCTCAGGCGCTGCAACCCGCTCGCAGTCGGTGCCGGGTAGAAATACGTGCCCCCGCCCCAGCGCCGCTCCACCTCCTCCACGTACCCCTCGGATTGAAGAATGACCGCCCGGCGGATCGCCCGCTCGGTGAGGCCGTCGGGGCAGGCATCCAGGACCTGCCGGACGGCATCCGCGAGGCCAGTGCCATATCAGAGCACCGCCCCGAGCAGGTCCACCTCCCACAGCCGCCCGACGACCTCGGACGTGACCGGTTGGTCGGGCAGACACAGCACCTCGTAGGTCTCTGGATCGTAGGCCGCGTGACGGGGAGTGCAGGGACCGGGCGGCGGTCCCGCCAGTTGCCAGCGGGGGCGCTGGCCGGGATCCGCGTTTTCGAAGACCTCGGGCCGGTCCCGCAGTGCCAGGTAGAGGCCGAACAGACCCGCGTCGCCCTCCGCCAACGGCGGCGCGACCAGCGGAGCCAGCTCCGCCGTGGGCCGGGGCTCCTCCAGCGGGACCATCGCCCAGGCGAGGGCGGCCAGTTGCTCCTCCGTCGGAACCACCGCCAGCTCGCGCAGGAACCACCGGCCGGCCGGCCAGGCGGACGAATCGCTCGTCGCCCCGCAGCGCCTCCAGGAGCTGGCTGATCATCCGCTGGCCATGCGCCAGCAGGACGGCTTCGGCATGCCCCTCCGGGTCACTGACGCTGCGCCTCTCTTCAACCACCTCCCTCACCTTTGTGTGCCATCTTTGCGCATCCTCACTGCCCGGCAGTGCCTTTCGGTAAGTGACCGGTCTCTCCAGACCATCTAACTCCATCTTCACCTTCGCTGGCCTAACTGCGATGATCTCCCCGACACGAGCTTCAAACATCTTCGTCTTTGGAACCCGACGGGCAACAATCGCGTGGTCACCCACCCGCCACTCCCCCGCCGGATCCCACAGGCGCACAGAGGCATCCTCCACCCAGGCAGACCGGGCAGGGGCGCTGTCCTCGGGGCCGTGGCGCAGCCGACCCCGCACCACGCGCCGGGCCAGCCCGGTCAGGTCGTGCGCCTGGCCTGTCCCGCGCACGTGCGCCCCAATGCGGTCCAGATCGGCCTGCGTGACCTGGAATTCGTCGATCCAGTAACGGTCGGAGAATGGGTCAATCACGGTGTCTTCCTCCTGGTGGCCAGGATGGCCGCGGTCCGGGCGGGGGCGACGCGCTCCGCGGCCCATTCGTTTGATTCTAGGTTCATTCAGGCTTTACTTACCCAAGGCTGCCACAGCTTTATCGCAGTCTTCTTGCTTCAGGTAAAGGACAACTCCATACCCTTCATTTATGTGGGCAATTCCGCTTGATTCTTCAACTTGGATACCTGCTTGAGATAACTTCCTATAGATTTCAGCCAAAGCTCCCGGTTTTTCATCACCTGTGACGATTACCGCGGGGTAAGGGCCATCCAATTTCAATCCCGCCTTTATAGCCCCAGCAGTCATCTGGGAGCCATCTCGCTGATTCGCTGACTCGCTCATTCGCTCATCTCACGCCACGAACTGGCTGACAAAGGCCAGGTACCCCTGCCGGCCGCCTTTCCGGGTCCACCGGTTGATCGACTTGCGGACGCGCTTCAAGCAGGCCACGATCTCATCCAGGCTAACGGCATCCACGGGAAGGTCCACCGGCGCCCCCTCATCCTGGAACGGGTTCTCCCGCCCCAGCCGCCATTCGCACATCATCTTGACCGATCCATAGACTTCCTCTGCCAGCGGTACCAGCGACGGCGGTGTGATCTCGCGGCCCTTTGCCTCAGCGTTGTACACGCGGGCCAGGGCCTCAACCGCGGACAGAGCCTCCCAATCGGTCATCTCTGGATGGCTGCGATACACCTGGACGATGCCAAACTCGATGTTCTGCAGGATATCCTCGTATCGCTCCTCGAAACTGCCTCCTTCGCGATCGCGCACCGGAGCTGCAAGCTGGGAGACAACGTCCCTCGATAGGCCGCTCGTCTCGGGCGGCGCTGCCTCATGCGTGACACTGGTGAACTTCACCAACGGGATCGGGTTGTCGTCCCCCCCCAGCCGCATGGTACGCTTCTCCTTGGGGACCGCATCCAGATCCACGATGCCTGCCACGACGAACTCGGTACCGGTGTCCCATCCAGGCTTGCCGTACAGCAGATACTCGCTCACCTCCTCCGGGTTGATGACCACGGTGGGGCAGCGGGCGCAGAACCAGCCCATGTCGTTGCCCATGAAGAAGCTATCGGCTTCCTTTTTCCCGCGCTTGGTGACCACCAGGTAGGTGGCGGTATGTGACTGCAAAGTCCCGCCGCACCGGGGGCAGGCACCGGGCTCCTCCTCAAACTCTCGATATACCAACTCGCGTGGTATGGTGACGTCGATCATATCCAACCCTCCCAATTTACCATTTACCAATCTACCGATTTACCAATCTACCAAACCCAAGAGAATGTATGCCACCGTCTTGGCGCCGTAACGGATCGCTCACAATGTACTCCTCCTGGCGGCCAGGATGGCCCCGGTCCGGTAGGGTCTTCACGTCCACAAGGGAAGGGTTCTCGGCGTTCGAGGAATACGAATCAATGACCGAATGGGAGCGCTTCGCTGATGACACCAACGAGTAAGCCACTGTCCGCATTCACCGGCTCAACGCTACTGCCTCCTGAACCTTGAATCTGTTCGTGGCCGCTTTGACCAGCCCAATCAACAGTAGCAAAACAATCGGAATGCCCATAATGTATTTGCCCATCGTAGAGATTGTAGACAGCCAAGCCACGATTGTGGGCTGAGCCGGATAGACCAAGATCATCGTCATGATCCAGATGTTTTCCATCACATCGAAGAATCCCCCAAGGACTGGAACCAAATTCAGTCTTCGCATTCTACTGTCGAGCTTGAAGCCACGCTGGAACAACCACGAAATGGACAAACAGAACATCGATGTGTAGAGGGTGATTAGGATAAAGTCCCCCAGATGAATCCAGATCATTTGGTCACGACCATTGTCACCGTAGGAAGCTACCGCCGAAAATGCTTGTTCCGGTGTGTAGGCAAACTGACCGTCCAAACTCATGCTAACCAAGGTAGGATCAGCAAGGGGTAGGTTGACCAGCAGCACAAACGCCGCGATGATGGATAGAATCAGCCAACCTTTCGCCCAAGTATGGAAGCGGTCTGAAATACTTGATAACACGTTCTTCTCCCTCCACACTGTCAAGTCTCATAAAGTCATACCGGGCAAAGTCTCACTAAGTCGTACCGGTTGAGTCATCGCATAGCATCATCTCGCGCCAGACTTCTGTTGTGAAAGGTAGCGCCAGTCGGCGGCCTGCCCATACGAGACGCCAACTACCAACCTACCAATCTGCCGATCTACCAATTCGCCCATTCGCTGATTCGCTGACTCGCTGATTCGCTCACTCGCTGATTCGCCGACTCGCTCATTCGCTGATTTCCACCCGGCTCACCCCGCTCGGCGTCCCGACCCACAACCCACCATCGGCGTCCTCGAAAACCGCGAGCACCTGGTTGCTGGCCAGCCCGTCCGCCGTCGTGAGTCGCAGCCAGCCGCCCGCCACCGTCGACCGATAGAGCCCCTCGCCCGTGCCGGCCCACACCGTCCCATGCCGGTCCACGTGCAGCAACTGGGCGCAGTTGCCCACCCAGCCGGGCAGCGCCGGCGTCCCCTCGACGGTGTGCCACCCCCTGCGGGCCACGTCATACCGGCTCAGCCCCTCTCTCGTGCCCAACCATACGTCACTCCCATCCAGCGCCAGGGCCAACACATCGTCGGCGATCAGATCGCTGTTGCCCGTCGTGAAGGGCACCCACTCGCCCGTTTCGTAGAAAAAGCGGTTGACGCCCCGGTCGGTGGTCACCCACACCGCCCCCTCGCTATCCTCGGCCAGGCAGTGCACCTCGTCCGAAAGCAGCCCCGAGTTGGCCTGCGTGAACGACTCCCAGCGCTCCCCGTCGAAGCGGCTCAGGCCACCGCCGCTGGTGCCGAACCACAGCGCGCCGTCGCCGGTCTGGACGATCGAATCGACCGCGCTCGAGGCCAGCCCGGCGGGATCGGCCTGGTAACAATGCCAGTTGTCGCGCCCGACGTCGGCACGGCAGACGCCACCGCCCGCCCGATCGAAACCGAACCACAGGGCGCCGTCGCGGCCCTGGGCGATGACGTGGACGGCGCGCTCGCTCAGCCCGTCATCCGTGCTGAAGTGCTGCCATCCATCGTCGCCCCCCGGCGTGTACCGGCTCACGCCGCCGTCCCACGTGAATCCCTGGTAGAAAATGCTGTGCCCGAACCAGAAGGAACCGCCCGTGTCCTGGAGGATGGCGCTGACGTAGTTGTACGCCAGGCCCTCGGGCGCGCGATACCCCCACCACCGGTCGTTCTCGCGGTCGTACCGGCTGAGCCCGTTCCCCGCCGCCCACAGCGTATCCCGATCGTCCAGGAACAGGGCGTAGACAATGCCCGTCAGCCCGTCGGCGGTCGTGTACGTCCGCTGCCCGCCGTCAGGTCCCACCCGCACCAGCCCGTTGCTCGTGCCAAACCACAGCGCGCCGTCCCGGTCGCGCACGGCCGCCTGCGTCCAGGCGTCCAGCGCGCCGCCGCCCGCCCGCCACGTCTCGCCGTCGAAGTGGACCACGCCTGCGTGGGTGGCCGCCCACACCTCACCCGGCGCCCCCTCTACGACGTCTAGCACGTACCGGTACCCCTCCTGTTGCGAGCCCAGCAGATCCATCGGATCGAACCACTGCCAGGCCCCGTCGCCCGCCACCGTGGGGTCGTGGCGCGCCAATCCGCCCCCGGAAAGGCCAAACCAGAAGGCCCCATCGGAGGCTTCCAATATGCACCGCACCCACGCGTCCTTCAACTCGTCGAACCCGCGCCAGCGCCGCCCGTCGAACACCCGCGCCCCCTCCGTCGTGCCCGCCCAGATGTCCCCCTCGCTGTCCTGGTATAGATCGAAGACCGTGTCCGAGCCCAGTCCGTCGCCGGCCTTGTACGTCCGCCAGGCGGCAGACGTCCGCCACCGTTCCCGCCCCGGCCCAAACGCGTACCGGCTCACCCCGCTGCCGCCGAAGGGCCACCCGCCCGTCCCGAACCACAACACGTTCTCGCCCTCCGCCAGGATGGCGTGGACGTTGTTCTCGGCCAGCCCGTCCTCCGAGGTGAACGTCTGCCGCTGTCCAGGGTCGTCCCGGCTCCAGCGCACCACGCCCCCGTTCCCCCCGGTCCACACAGTTTCGCCCGCGACGGCGAGCGCCCCGTCGTGCACGTCGTCGCTGTCCACAAAACTCTCGAACGAATACCCGTAGCCCGCCGGCGACGCCTGGGGCCGCTCGTGCCGCCCGTGGCTCTCCGTCAGCGGGACACAGCCGCCCCCCTCTTCGTCCGGGTCGACCCGGTAGATCTGGCCCCATCCCCCCGTGCTCCGGTCCCATCCACCCGTGTCGGCATCCGTGCCCTCGAAGAACAAATAACGGCCGTCGGCGGACCAGTCGGGGAACCGGTCCACCGGCTGGCACCCGGCCAC
>Ga0180437_10006420_pt1 | contig 15672 bp, 17 predicted proteins | sample SS_ome_4_FD_132410 | JGI IMG/M metagenome (GOLD analysis project Ga0180437, IMG submission 132410) | Hypersaline lake sediment archaeal communities from the Salton Sea, California, USA - SS_3_D_1 metaG | ecosystem: Environmental > Aquatic > Non-marine Saline and Alkaline > Hypersaline >...
ACCCAATGTGCAAAGCACACACAGGGCAACTAACCGCTGAGGGCGCAATGCTGGTGACCAATGCAATTAATGCCATGGCGCCACATGCTTTATAGGCACCATCACATAGAGCTATATGCTGCTTAAATAGCTCTTTCTCCTGCTCAACATATGGCGACACCTTTTGTTTGGGAATCTCACTTGCATGCAAAAAACTATTGAGCAATACAACCAGCATAGCGATCTTATTTTTCATTCTCATATCCTTATTGTCTTTTTTTTGCTTGCGGTAATCTATCTTCCAGCATCGTCTTGTGCTTTTCATAGTGCGATGCGCACTTGCCTAATAATAGTGATGCGCCCAGGCAAAAAGTACCTGAACACATTGCAAAATTTCTCGTGGCCAACTCCAATTGAGTGAGACTTTCATCAGAAGGCTCATGTTTGATATGTTGCACCACATAGGTCAATGGTGCCACCGAAAAACACTGACACACAGCCGCACCCAGGTAAAGACATCCTGCACGAAATCCTAATGCTTCGATCTTTTGTTGCATCTCCTGCTCATACTGCTGTTGCACCTGCTGTTGATAGGGTGATAGATGTTGTTTAGGTGCGTGAGCTGCATGAGCCCAACTACCTAAACAAGAAAGATACATCACAAGTAAACGACCAAGGGAGTAGGGCATAATATATCCTTTAACATCAGTTTTTTTGCATTCTATAGTAACGAGTTCTATGTCACCTGGCAAACGATACCCCTTTTTTGTTCACCAGAAACCTATTTAATTCAGATTGTATTTTCTATTGTTAGTTTTGTTAAGGGACCATAGGAAAAGATAGACAAAATGAAGCAAATGGCCTATTATGGTTGCATATAATTGCTATAGAGCTGATTAACCAAATGAAAGGTAGGTTTTGATCCTGATGTCAAAGAAAAAGCCAAACATAGAAGTACACGTTACCTCACATATCGACAAAGCATTACGCCAACTTAAAAAGAAAGTTGAACGTGAAGGTGTGGTACGCGACATGAAACGTCTTGTATACTTCGAGCCAAAAACACAAAAACGTCGTAAACGCCTGGTTCGTGCTATCAAGCAAAACCTTATGCGCATGGCTTCTCAGCGTTTATTAAAATAACACCATACAGACCTTATTAGCATATTTATGGCACACTCTCGTATCTCCGATATCAAACGCGCACAAAAACAATCTCAGCTTTTAAGAGAGCTCTCTAGCTATTTTCTGCGTATCACTATGGATGATGAGCGCATGAAAGATCTCGTGCTTAACCGCGTTAAGCTTTCTCGAGATAAAAGTGTGTGCACGCTCTATTTTTACACCGCACAAGGTGAAATGCATTTCCAAGAGCTTATGCCTTACTTGATCCTCTATAAGCCATCTATGCGCAAAGCACTTGCAGCATCGATTAATGCACGCTACACGCCACAGCTCGTCTTTAAATTCGATGCCGCATTTGAGCAGCAACTACAAATCGATGCCCTGCTAGACAAAATCAAACAAGAAAATGAAGCGCTTGAAGCATCTGCAGAGGAACCAGAGGAACAAGAATAAGTGAACATTCCATTTTTGGGCATATTATTTTTGCTCTGGGGTTCATTTTTGAATGTACTTGGTTTTCGGTTAATTAAAGAGCAGAGCGTTGTGTTGCCTCGTTCTTATTGCCCACAATGCTCACATCCCATCGCTTGGTATGATAATATTCCGGTTCTATCTTGGCTTTTGTTACGCGGCAGATGCCGTTCATGCAAAGAACCCATCTCTTGGCTCTACCCTTTCATTGAGCTATTAACTGCCGGCAGCCTTTTGCTGTTGGTGCTCTATATACCGCAAACGTATCTACCCGCTTACCTACTCTTTTTTTCTGCTTTGATAGTAACGATTCGTTCTGATCTTGAAACAATGCTCATTAGCCGTTATGTTACGCTTTTTTTGATACCATTTGGTCTATTGTGTGCGCACATGGCATGGCTCCCTATCACTCTCACACAAAGCATACTCGGTACGCTGTTAGGCTATGCGCTGCTTTATACGGTTGCGCAACTATTTTATCTGGTAACTAAAAAACATGGTCTTGGGCAAGGTGATCTTGAATTAATGGCCTTTATAGGCGCCTTCACGGGACCTGAGGGCATTTGGATCACGCTGCTCATTGGTTCTTGGGTCGGCACGCTTATAGGGCTTTTTTATATTTGGTATCATCAAAAGAGTATGCAAATCAAACTGCCTTTTGGTCCATTTTTAGCCTTGGGCGCTATGACCTATGCGCTTCTGCAGGAACACATTCAACAATTCTTGATGTATTACTAATAGATACCATTACTGACTGACATGTGTTCATGGATTCGATACACTTGTCATGCTATCGCATTCCAAGCACTCCAACCTACGCCGGGGCTATGGCGGGCAGGCACCACGAACGGATAATAACAGCACCTTGGCAACAAATGCTTAAGCACGTTGAGCCAATCGACGAGAATCCTACATCGAAAATTTCATCTAAACCATACCAAGGGTACCTACTACATCACCGAAAAACTTATTTCTCTATCCGTTCGTGGTGAGTGACAGATACGCCTTGCATATCTGGTGTATCGAATCCATGAACACATATTACCTTATATTCAAAAGATAGCTTATTAAATAAGAGTGTATTATTGCCCTCAAACACTTTCTATGTTATCATGCCCCTATATATAATTGCATGAAACTATCCTTCATAAGGAATATACCTTCGATCAAAGTTTATTGCGCATCACTTCTTTAAATAAGATCTATAAAGACAAAAAACGAGAAGTGCATGCCCTTGATAATGTTTCCCTTACCATTCATAAGGGTGAAATATTCGGTCTTCTTGGCGTTAATGGCGCCGGCAAAACAACGCTCTCTTCTATTTTAGCAACACTGCATCCACCAACTTCGGGCGACGCGCTCTTCAATGGCACCTCTATCTATGATGAGCTCTATGCGTATCGCAACCAACTTGGCTTTTGTCCGCAATATCAAAATCTTGATGCGCAGCTCACTGTTGAGGAAAATCTTATTTTTGCAGGCCGCTATTACCTGCTACCCAATGAGACCATTAAAAAACGAGTGGATGAACTGATTGCGCAATTTGATCTTGAACGATATCGCACATTCAAAATACATCAATTATCCGGTGGTAACAAACAACGTGTATTAATCGCTCGCGCGCTCATTCATCAGCCACAATTAATCATCCTAGATGAACCAACCGTCGGATTAGACCCTGACATTCGTCGGATTTTGTGGGACATCATCAAAGAGCTCAAGGCAGCGGGTATTACTATTATTTTAACCACACATTATCTTGATGAAGCTGAATATCTTTCTGATCGTATCTGCATTCTGCATAAAGGGCGTGTGCGCTTAATTGAGTCACTCGACACCCTCAAAGCACAGCATGAGCGAAAGAAATTAGAAGACATATTCTTGCAGCTACGCGAAGGTTTTGATGATGCATCTCAATAACGCTCATATTTTTTGGGCTTTAATGCAGCGCAATATGCTTCTGCTTAAAAAAAATTTCATCAGCAAACTGCTTGATGGGTTGTTTACCTCTATCGCAATTCTAGTGGTGGCGGGCTATCTTTTGCCACTGGTTGGCATACCGAGCTATATGATTGGACCCTTTTTTATTAATATTGCACTCAACACGCTCTTTTCCTATGGATTTGCCATGGCAATGAACATCCTCAAAGAAATAAAAAATGGCGGCCGCATTTATTACCTTTTGACCCTACCGGTCCCAAAAAAGTGGGTCCTAGCTTCCTACATTACGAACTTTGCGCTCGAAGTGATTATTATCACCGTTCCGCTCCTTTTGATTGGTGCTTTTGTGCTCGGCGACAAACTGCAGATCATCCAGACCAATTGGCTCTTGCTACCAATAATCAGCATGGCAACTATCATTTTTTTTGGGCTTTTTATGCTCCTTATAGGCATTCACTATGAGCAAAAATGGTTTTTTGCCAATATTTGGCCACGACGTCTTTCGCCTATGTATAGCTTTGGAGCTACCTTTTATATGTGGAAGTCACTCTATGCGTTTGCACCAACCTTTGCACTCATCACTCTGCTTAATCCATTAGTCTATATTAGTGAAGGGTTGCGCAAGGCATTGATCGGCGGCGATCGCTTTCTTTCTGGCTGGCTCTGCTGTGGCGTGTTGTTCGTATGGTCTTTATTGGCTTGTATAACGTTGCAGTATAGTTTAAAAAAACGAATGGATCCTGTATGATGAAATCATTACGTGTATGTGCCCAATTTCTTTATCGCGATCTATATGTATTCAGTTCAGACATTCTTTTTTACTTGAGTAACTACGCATGTATCTATCCACTTTGCTATATGCTCACCTTCGCTTATTTAATGCCTGAAACCGTGATGGCCAACACTGAAGCAAAAAAACTTTTTGTGCTCACCATGCTCTCTGGCAACCTAGCTTTTTTAATGATTAACATGGCATGGAAGCTCGTCTCGCCACTTCTTTATGATATGGAATCCGGCAAAGTTATTCAGTTTCAAATGATGCACCTGCACCCTTATGCAGTGCTGTTTGAGCATGTGCTCTTTTTCACATGTTTTTCGTTCTGTTTTTTAGCGCCATTCTTTGCGGTCGGTAAAATCGCTCTTGGTGATCTGCTTGATATTTCGCACATTAACTGGCCTGCATTACTTTTAATGACCCTACTCGGCTGCTTGTTTACAATTACCTATTGCCTGTGCGCCGTTATGATAATGAAAAGCAGCAAACAGACTGGCAGTTTTTGGGTGCGGTTCACTATTCCACTGACCATAATGGGAGGTTTTTGGGTGCCATGGCATACAGTGAATACACTTTCTCCTCTATTAGGGCGCATTCTGCTGGCCAACCCTTTTGTGTATGCTACCGAAGGCATTCGGCATGCTGTCACCGGCTCTGACACCTATTTTTCAATACCTCTATGCGCCACTATGCTCGTAATCATTTCTCTGGCCTTTTTTACCGGCGCTTGCTGGTTCATGCGAAAAAAGCTAGATCCGGTAGTTTAAATTACAAAAAGGGCAAGCGTATCTGCTTGCCCTTTTTTATGTGCATCAATGTCTGTGCATTACTCTAAATCATCTTGCACAATTTTGACTTCATTGTTTTGATTAATGGTAATGATATCCGGCTCGCCATCACCATCAATATCACCTGCAGCAACGGCCGTGAATGCATCTGCACCGGCATTACCTGTGCTCATTGCTTGCGCCGATGCCCCTAAAGAGCCACCAACGTAATTCGTGCCTTCAGCACCGCCAAAGCCATATGAATAGTGCAACGTCCCTTCTGGCTGCCAGCCGAGCGCTTTCAGATCAGTGGTATAAGTGCCATGTTCTGCACGATATACTTTTTGCGCTGTCGCAATAGCATTGAGATTCATATAGGCTTCCGTTCGCTTTGCTTTAGCTAAAAATTTGTTAAAGCTTGGAATAGAAATCAGAGCTAACAAACCCACAATCGCGATCACAATCGCGATTTCAATCAGCGTAAAACCACGCACCTTCATAATCCCTCCTTTTATTTTTAAGCTTAGCGATGCGTATCAAGCCAAGTCAATCTCATGTGCATGCTTATGCCTCCATGATCTCCTTTTGCCATGCTTTGATCTGCTCAAATGGCACCGCACCCTCACGAATTAAGCGCACCTCATCACCGGTACAATCAATAATAGTGGAAGGCAATCCAACACCTTGGGCATCATCAATCATAAAGTCACACGCTTGTTGAACAATCGGCGCAACATCACTCACCAAAATAGGTGCCGGATGCCCTGCCCTATTTGCGCTGGTTGAAAAGAGGCCAGATACTTGTTTGAGCAAATGCTGCAATCCTTCATGCGCGGGCACACGCAATGCAATAGCCTGCGTAGAACCAATATATACCGGCACCTCAGCTCGCTTTGGCAACAACGCGGTAACCGGCCCCGGCCAACAATGCGCTAATAATGCTTGATAATGTGGCGTGATGCTCACTAATTCTTTTGCTTTTTGCATATCAGCCACAAGACAAAGATACGGCTTTTGCTGCCGCTCTTTTGCATTATTTAACTTTTTAAAGACCTCAGGACTGATACGTCCCATAAGTCCGGCAATGGTATCGGTTGGCGCCACAAACAACCCATCATGCTTAATAAGCTCAATTACTTGCGGATCAGACCAGTCTAGCATCTTACTCATATAACTCCCTCAAAACATTACAAATAGAAAACTTTTCAATGAGCATACCACACCTAACCCTGTTTATCAATTCTTTTTTTGTAAAAAAAGATGCCATTGTTGATTAATAATTGCATGTTTGACAATATTGCCAAAAAGTCTATACTCATATATAGAGTGTAATATGGCAGTAGGGAATAAGGAACTACACTGCATTTTTATACAAACAATAGTATATAGTTGCTCTATCATGAGATTAATCTTTGGAGAACGTCATGAAAACAATCAGCAAGCAGACGCATAAAGGCACGGTGCCTATAGGCAAGCAAAGAAGCTATGCCGAAATCGTTGAATTCCTCGATGCCAATTGGACACCAAAAGAGGTGCAGCGTACATCATGCATTCAAAAGCTCGATAATGCTTTTGGTTCGATTGCAAAAAAATTACATACCATCTTTGTTTCAGGAAGCAATGGCAAAAGTTTGACCATGAACTTTGCTGCACAGCTCCTTGCTCATGAAGGTCTTAACGTTGGTCTTTTTTATGCCCCGCATATTTTGACCTATAATGAGCGTTTTTGTCTGAATGAAGAAGCAATTGAAAATAAAGAATTCACTGACCTTGCAAACGAAGTGATTAATCGCGCTGCAGCAGAAGGTCTAGAGGCCGACACGCTCGACATTCTGACTATGATGGCGTTCGTTTATTTCGAGCGCAATGGCGTGGATGTTGCATTGTTTGAAGTCAATGAGGGTGATGCGCTCTACACTACACAAGTCTGCGCACCAAAAATCACTGCTATTACACGTATTGCAACCAACACAGAGCCTGAATCTGAAACCACAAAACAAGCAATCAACACAATGCTTGAAATTGTGCAACCAGGCTGCCATGTGGTATCTGCAGATCAAAGCAAGCTCAACTTGCAGACTATGCATGACATCACTGAACAAAAAGGTGGTATCTGGGCTATGCCAATTCGTAAATTAGCAACATTAAGTTATCCATTTGAGCAATTGCATGGACGTTGTGCATCACTCGCAGAACGTATCGGCGAAATCTTTATCAACACATTTGTGCCTAAAGAAAAGCGCTCAAAAGATTCATTGCTTGCAAAGCAAAAAGGACAACGTGGTCGTCCAACGCTTGAAGCAAAAAGACAAGCTGAGCTCAATCCTAAAAAGACACTTGAGCAATTCTGGACCGAAACAAGCAATTCACTCGCTTGCCGTTTCCAACTGCTTGAAAAAGAAAAACCAATGACGTTGCTTGATAATGCAAATAATTTGGATGCCTTTAAGAATCTCTTACTCGGTATTCGTTTGCTTCATTACCAACGCCCGTTAAAAGGATTAAGCCTTATCATCGGATGCAACAATCCAGATGTTGAGCTTGATGAATTTCTAAAACTCTTGCGATACTTTTTCAAAAAGACATCTGGTAACATCATTGTATGCCCAGTAGAACCAATGCCGGGCGATCAAGCACAAAACACGTGGGATGTCGAAAAAGTAACCAATGATATCAAGAGCATGAAAATAAAAGCTCGTTCAAGCAGAACATTCAAAGAAGCATATGATCATGCATTGAATTCTGTTGATGAGCGCAATGGTCTTGTGGTTATCGCTGGTTCAAACTCGCTTATTAACGCCTACTGGAAACTTAAAGGCGCTAAAAAGCTCTAACCATCTAACCAAAGAGATCAACTATGTTGCACCAATGTCTGCCATTTTGCATCATTGGTCTTAGTATTGGTTATCTATATGGGCTCTCCTTTATCTATTTTAAAAGGAGAGCCTTTTTGTTTGCACAACAATCAAACACCCCTACCAAATGGCACCTTTTTGTAGCACCTACACTTGTACGCATCCTGCTTTTTGCAAGCGCTTTTTATTATTTATTGCACACTACCCGTGTACATTTTATAGTGAGCCTGTTATGCTTTGTTATAGCTTTTTGGATGACCATACTACGCATAAAGGTCAATCAGCATGACAAACCTTGATCTGCTATCCCAAACACATTGGCAACCGCTGAAAGCGTTTGGTGTTACTCATTCTTTTTTTAATATTCATGCCACCACTATGATCAATAGCTGGCTGGTGGTGGGTATCATTCTTTTGTTTGGCCTTTCAGTACGCTTTATTCTTTCACGCAAAGAGAGCGTGCTTCGTTTTTTAGTGATCAGCTTTGTGCAAGCATTTGCACAACTGGTAGAACAGACGCTCGGTTTTTTTTCACTCCCACAAGTTTCTTTTGTGACCAGCCTCTTTTCTCTTAGTGCCTTATGCACGATCATATCGCTCATTCCGGGCACATCTGAACCGACAAAAGATCTGAACACCACACTGGCGCTGGCCCTTATTTCTTTTTGCTATATTCAGTTTTTTGCCATCAAGGTGCATGGCCTCTGGCACTATATTAAAGATTATTTCTTGCCTATATTTATCATGTTACCGCTGAATGTGATTGGCAAAGTGGCAATTATTATTTCCATGTCGTTTCGTCTGTTTGGTAATACCTTTGGTGGTGCCACCATAGGAGAAATTTATTTTGGCTTGATTGATCAAGCACCATTGTGGGTGAATGCTTTAGTACGCTTGTCTGGTATTAATTTAGTGATCGTGCTCTTTTTTGGACTTTTTGAAGGCTTCATACAAGCATTCGTTTTTGCTATGCTTTCTCTTACGTATTTGTCTAATGCTATTACCTATGAATCAGCAGAACAACATGAAGGTATTCCATGATAGAAACCAGCGGCCAACTGCTGCATTATGGCACCATAGCTCTGACGGTTGGCATCAACTCTATTGGTGTAGGCCTAGGAGAAGGATTAAGCAGCAAGGCAGCGCTCAAAGCCATCAATATTCAACCCTCCGCGCACAATGAAATCACTCGCCTTGCTATTTTAGGCTCAGCGCTAATTGAAACCTCTGCCATTCTGGGTGTCTTTATCGCTTTTTTACTCCTTTTTGCACCGAGTGAAAGTGCTACTCTTTTTTCACATACTGCAGAGATTGGCATCGCTATTGCCATTTGCCTTTCTGGATTCATTATCAGTTTAGCGTCATCACTGCCGGCAAAAGAAGCCTGCCTGGCTGTTGCACGTCAGCCTTTTTTTGCTGATAAAATTTTCCGTTTCATGCTCATTACACAATCGATCATCCAGACACCATTTATTTTTAGTTTCATCATTGCCATGTTTATCAAAAACAATGCTGCCCACGTTGATTCCATGGCACAAAGTCTGCAATTGATTGCTGCTGGTCTTGCCATGGGCCTTGGGAGCATTGGCCCTGCAATTGGCCTTGCACAGTTTGCACAACAAGCAACACGTGGCCTGGGTGTGAATCGACGCGCCTATAATCAATTGCTTTCATTCACTCTTGTTAGCCAAGCCATTATTGAAACACCCGCTATTTTTGCAATGGTAATTTCTCTCATGCTTATTTTCTTTCCAAATAATCCAACGCTCCTTGATAGCATTGCCTATCTTTCAGCGGCATTATGCATCGGTCTTGGCACACTTGGCTCAGGAGCTGCATCAGGAAAAACTGCCTCATCAGCTGTGTATCAAATTGCACTGCATCCAGAATTACAAGGTACTATTGGTAAAGTGAGTATGTTTGCACAAGGCTTGATTGATACGTGCGCAATCTATACATTTATTATTGCTGTCTTATTAATTCTGTTTAGATAAATAGAAAAAAAGGAACATGAAGCACCCCATTCCCGTTGTCTATATCATCACCAAATTAGAACTTGGTGGCGCACAAAAAGTATGTCTTTCATTGCTTGATGGCCTTGAAGAGGATATGCACACCATGCTCATTTCTGGCACTGATGGCCCTTTAGTCCAGAAGGTACAACAAAAAAAGAACATTTATTTGCTTCCCTCATTAACGCGTGAAGTCGGGCTTCGCGGTATCATCAATGAACTATGTTGCTTTGTTGATCTGATCAGACAATTACGCACACTCAAAAAACAACATCCGGACCTCATCGTGCATACCCATAGCACGAAAGCAGGCATATTGGGCCGCTGGGCAGCGTTGTTTGCTGGCATCAAAAGGCGCATGCATACTATTCATGGCTATGCATTTCACGATCATCAACCATGGCTCATTCGCTCGCTCATTATGGCTGTTGAATGGTGCACAAGCCTTATTACCACACATTTTGTTTGTGTATCAAGTTATGATGCAAAAGTGGGCAACCAACTCTTTCCTCGCTTTGCCCAAAAGCATACTATCATTCGTGCCGCAGTTGACTGGGAACAATTTTATATACCCGCACGCAGATGCGACTTTCCCGATGAGCAACCTTTTGTATTTGGCACCATCGCCTGCTTTAAAAAACAAAAAAACATGTTTGATTTGCTTAACGCTTTTGCCTACACACATAAGCAATATCCGCAGGCTCGCCTTGAAATTATTGGTGATGGCGCATTACGCCCTGCCATCGAACAGTGGATAACGGATCATGCGCTCCAAGAAGTGATTACCCTTCATGGATGGCAACATACAGTGGCACCCATTATGCTCAACTGGCATGCTTTTGTGCTCAGTTCATTATGGGAAGGATTGCCCTGCGCCGTAGTGGAAGCACGCTTATTGAAATTGCCCGTGATTAGTTATGCCACTGGAGGCATTCCAGACGTTATTAAAGATCAAGTAAATGGCCTACTGATCGAACAAAAAGATTGGCAAGCGCTTGCACACAGTATGTTGACACTCGCACGCCAAAAAAGCTACCATCAAAGACTCAGCAACCACCACGACGAGCTGCAAGACTTTAACGATACTCAGATGATTGCATTGCATAAAGAACTCTATCATAAGCTCAGCAAAAAAAAGAGGGAAAAGCATGTATAACAGCATAGTTGAGGCCATTGGTAATACCCCACTTGTCAGATTCAATGCCGCAATACAAGGCACGTTGTGTGCAAAGTTAGAATATCTTAACCCCGGCGGAAGCATGAAAGATCGTTCTGCCCTCTTTATGATCGAACAAGCAGAAAAAAAAGGTCTGTTGCAACCTGGCGGCACCATTATTGATGCTTCTTCTGGCAATCAGGGCATTGCGACCGCCATGATCGGTGCCGCAAAAGGGTATCGCGTTATTATCTGCGTATCGGAAAAAATAAGCAAAGAAAAATATCAGACCTTACTCGCATATGGCGCCCAGGTACACGTATGCCCTAACACTGATTTTCTTGAAGATCCACAGAGCTATCATAGCCGCGCCGTGCAACTGCATAAAGAAACGCCCAACTCGTTCATGCCGAATCAATACTTTAATGTGGCGAATGCACAAGCACACTATTCCTTGCTTGGCCCTGAAATATGGCAACAGACCAATGGCATGATTACGCACTATTTTGCTGCTGCGGGCACTGGCGGAACCATTAGTGGTGCAGGCCGCTATTTAAAAGAACGAAACCCAGCTATTAAAGTGATTGCCATGGATTCTGTGCACTCTTACAAAGCAACCAACGGCTCACCTAAACCGTATAACATCGATGGCATGGGCATGGATTTTAATTCTCCCGTGTTTGATTATACCGTCGTAGATGAGGTGCTTTTAATCAAAGATAATGACGCATTACCGCTCCTTAAAACCTTAGCGCACGAACACGGCTTTCTGGTCGGTCCAAGCAGCGCTGCAGTGGCATGGGGCGCGCAGCACTATGCTGCCACGCACTTTACAGCGCATGATTGTGGCGTGATGATCTTTGGCGATTCTGGCCGCGCTTACTTGAGCAAGCATGACTATATACCTGAATGTGACAATATGCACATACAGCAAAAATCAAAACACCCTACCCAGAGCAACTTCCCATTAAAATAATACTACTTGCATCAAAGCGCTTTTTGCATTACACTTTCTTTCTTTTTAAAACATACCCTACTAATAGGAGCATCATATGCAGAGCGCATATTTTTCGTTATTACTGCTGCTGAGCGGATGCATTACGCATCACATGTATGCCGGACATTTCCTCTCAAACAACCCCTTTAATCTTCTTGCTTCTTTACAAGAGAATGTCCAGGATCTCCTAGCAGAAAGTGATGATGAGGAGAGCTTTTATAGCTCAGACGATGATAGTGATGACATGGCAATTGATTTTAATATTGCATCGCCTTCTCGTTTTGCATATAAAATCGATACGTTCCTAAAAAATGGCGGAGATCCGAATTTTGTAGATCAGGGGGGAAGAACGCTTTGCCATCTCGCGGTGGAACTCGATGATGTAGACGCACTAGAACTCCTTATTGCTCATAAGGCTGAAGTGAATGCACCTCACCCACAAGGCATTACGCCAGCGCATCTTGCGGCATATTTCAATAACGTAGCGTCACTTACACTCCTCATTACACACAAAGCAAAACTTGATGCTGTTGATATTAATGGGTTTACCCCTGCGCATAGTGCCGCTCAAAATAATAGCATAGGTGCACTCAAGCTCCTTGCTGCGCATGGCGCTCCCGTTGACACAGGCGACATTAAAAAAAGTACACCGCTCCATTGGGCTGCCGGCATGGGGCACGTTGCAGCTACCGATGTACTGCTTACCAATGGTGCTGGCCATTGTGTGAATTGCATTGATGCATTAGGCAAAACACCATTGCATCGTGCTGCGGGTGTGAGCAGTAAAGTCGTAAAACTGCTGTTTGATAGCGGTTTCATTCGTCGCCATACTATTAATAAAATCGACCACGAGGGGTCAACACCACTGTTATATGCCGCAAGTGGTGGACGTCGCAAGGCGATGGAACTCTTGATTGCAAATGGTGCATCAGTCAATCAACGTAATAAGGCAAATGGCAGGACGCCGCTCTTATGGGTGCAACGCATGACCAAAGGCTCTTATGAAAAAGGTGGTCGCATGATGAGCAGAAAAAAAGGACTCAACATGATTAAAACATTGCTTGATCATGGCGCTAATCCAACCATCAACGATTATGAAGGCTACAGCCCACTCTATTGGGCTCTGCATACGCAACGTGCTGAAGAAATTGCACTCTTGCAAAGCTACATACACAATTAATGTACAGTAAAAAAGGGCCCCTGCGAGGGCCCCTTTTTTTAAACTGAGTCAAGACTTATGTTGCTCAAATCGCTTACTAATAGATTGATACACAAAAGAAACCAGTATAAATATAAGACCGATAACTAAAAAAGCAATTATGCGATATAACGTCTCTTTAAACGAAAACACCAACCAAAAGAGCGAATATAACGTAAGCCCAACCAAACCAAAGCCAACATATCTAATAGCCTTAACACGTTTGATTAAGCCCACAAGAATAGCTACCACCGATGACACTGCATAATACATCGTCTTTAAAGGCATCTTCATCGCCGCTAGTGCTTCATCTTTTTGATGGAAGAAATACGATTCAATTGCAGCTAGCCCCCACAAAAACAGCGTAACTACAGCACCAGCTGGCAATAGTCTGCGTATGATCATGTCCTCATCTTCTGATAAATGATCTGCATAGTGTTGCGTGAATAATGCCGCTGCAATAAAGCCTATACTTAATGCACCAAAAAGAGCATGTGTCACCATCGGTGAGACTGTAAAGATATAGTAATGATAATGCAATGCGAGATTACCCAACACAAACATAGTGACTACATAGCTCATGACACGCCATAATAGGAGCGAAGCATACAATCCAATGCAATAGAGTGTCATTGCATATGCCGTGAGACCAACAAGCTGATAGTCATTATGCCATACGGGACTCATAAACCAACCAAAAATGGCCGCGCCTCCCGCTAGCTGCAACACCTCACCCATTGATGGAAGACCTAGTTTATTGTGTACTACCTTTTTGCTCTGAGCAATATATGCTCCAACAAGATATGAAAGCGCTGCACCTAAGATGGTAATCGTCCATGTGATCTTATTATTGTCATGCATGAATGACAAAGAAAACAGTATATGTAATCCGGCAATGGCCCATAGCCCTATCGCACTCATGCAAGCCATATATGATGGCGCAACATAGGTTCCAATTGCATAAACAAGCAAAGCATAGCAGGCTAAAAAGAGTATGCGTTGATAGCCAACAAAATAAAAAAGGCCTGCTGCAGCGACACTACTAATAGCAAGGACTACAAGCGTGCTGCTTAATGCATCTTCTTGTTTTTTAACATGACGATAGCCAAGATAGAGCAAGCCATATGCCACGGCAAAACCAAGCGACAACAACGCGCCCAACTCATACAATCTACCACCCTCAATCGCCCAATCTGGATATAGATAAAATAGTAATCTATAGAACGAATACCCTGCACTAAAAAGCAAGCTAAATGGGGCAAATGAACAAGCTGTACGCAATAGGCCAAATAGATAAGGAACCAAGGTAAAGCACGTAATAATACCCGCGATATAAAGCGGCATATAGACATTAGAGCTTAAAAGCGAAAAATGCATCGCTATAAAAGCTGATATTGTGGCCAATATGTGCCATTCATATAAACACGCAAGCACCATCGCCAATAAGAGCATAACGAATGTATATATGGTATTAAATAAAGCGAATGCTGCAGTATCAAATAGATAGACGGGCAATAGATAACTACCAAGCAATGCCAGCAAAGCGACGACTTGCGAACGATAACGCACCGCAAAAAAAGCTCCTGCAAAACCAATTGCGGCACAGAGCGCAATCGCCACAGTGGTGCCAAACAATGCATAGATCACATGCCCATAATACGTGGCCCCATAACAAAGCGCGATGCCACCGCCCAAACAAGCATCGGTCCATTTATTTTTTTGTTGATGCAATACTTCTGCAAGACCGATCATTAAACAACCCGTGCCCATGGCAAAGGCAAAGCGTATCATAGGGCTGATCAATCCTTGATCAATGGAATATTTCAAGCCAAAGGCTGCCCCAATGAGAAAAATGACTACCCCAACAATTTGCAACCCATACTTGCCCAACCAAAATTCAGTATCCTCTGAGCCCTTTTTTTTGGGTGCTTCTTTTGGTTGTTTATACAATTGTTTATAGGATGCCTTTGGCGCTTCCGCTTGTGACCTAGGAGCGGCTTGAGCACGCGTTAGTGAATCTTCAGGCCGCTCTTTTTCTTGCCCCAATTTTTGCTTGATCAACTCTAAAGCATATTGTTGCTCCTGCAGTTTTCTTTCCAAAGACTGCAGATAAAGCAACATCTGTTTCTTATCCATAAAACCCCTTATATAACAAATAAACGCACATTTTATTTTGCCAAACAGTATACATGAATATCTGTATTATATAAGGAGTATATACCCCATGCATGCACAAAAGACACATAATGGGGAACAAAAAATCTTCAGTTGTAATCAGAGCACCTATTCATATTGATATTGCTCACGCAACGCATGCACCACTTCTTGGTTTGCAAGCGTGGTCATATCACTTAATGGCACATCATATACAATCTCTCGCAGCAGACGACGCATGA
>Ga0180437_10006422_pt1 | contig 15659 bp, 28 predicted proteins | sample SS_ome_4_FD_132410 | JGI IMG/M metagenome (GOLD analysis project Ga0180437, IMG submission 132410) | Hypersaline lake sediment archaeal communities from the Salton Sea, California, USA - SS_3_D_1 metaG | ecosystem: Environmental > Aquatic > Non-marine Saline and Alkaline > Hypersaline >...
CTACAATCAAGCTCTATATTCTCTATATTAACAAGTAACTTAAATAATTCAATTACATCAGAATTTTCTTTATCACACTCTAAAAAAGAAACAAATTCTTTACAAAATTTCTCAAACTCAATATAACAAACATAATAAGTATATGGATTTAAACTGTATATATGACTTACAAATTCAGACACACCATCTCTATGTCTATAAACCCTAGATGGTAAATAACTACACCTATCCATACCATCAGACTCATCCTTACTTTCAGAAGAATCTATACAAGATAGATCATCAATATATCTTTTTTCTGCTATACATTTACGACCTTTTGATAAATAATACTTTTGACAATCTCCAAACTTTTTCGGTAATCTATATCTAAAAATACCAGGAAGATTATGATTATCACCACTAGATAAACACTCGTTATAGACTGAGTATAATAATATTAAGCCTTCTTGGTAAAGATCTTCTACATCTAACTTCCCGTCGATTTCAAACTTTTTAGCTAAATGCCAAATAAACACACTAAGTTCTTTTATCCAGTCTTCAAAACTTTTATTCTCGACATTTTCAAAATTTTCAACTTTACAAAGATCTTTACCTATATCCACAACTACTCCTTCTTTTCTGGTAAACTTTTTTGGGAGTGTGATTCTTCGAAGAATCTCACCACTAACTCTCCTGTAATATCCCCATCCTGCATGTTCTGATAAAAATGAATAACGGTGTTTGAAAGGTCAATCGACAATGGGACCTTAGATGTCAAAAAGAAATAACGTTGCCCATTTTTATCAATTTTACTAACCATCCTCATTCTAAAGCTCTTCATAACGATCTCTCCTATAAAAGTGATACAAAGTTGGTATTAAGTCAATACCTTTTCTTTAACTAGATCAAAAAAGTTGTAACTAAAAGATAGATCAACTAAATTGTTGAAATCAGGAACACTAGCTGGGTCATCATCAAGACTATTATATTTAACAACTCTCACATTACGACATCCAAGACTCGACAACCGGGTAGCAAGGGCTAGGGATTCTTGCTTGGCATCGGCATCAAGAGCGACCACATACGCCTTAAATCGCGATTCTGTGAGCCTGAGGATCTGTTGTTGAGTCACGTTCTTCCCATAGGTTGCAACACAATTTTTCCCTCCTCGTATCGCAGAGATTACACCTTCAACTATTACAACAGTATCGTAATTTCTTGCTATTGCTAGACCATATAATTGATTGTTAGATTTAGCCCCAATCGGATTACGATATTTATTTCGATGGCCAACATAAGTTCTAGCTACCCAATACTTCAATATATTATTTTCATCATAGTCTGGAAAAATGATTCTCCCAGAACCAGCATAATATCTCCTTTCTTCATATTTAATATCTTCAAGATTTTCTGTACCAAAACCTATTTTATATAATGCTATTTCCTCATCAGTAATACCTCGATCTAATAAATAATTATGTGCTTTACTCCCTCTTATTATTTCCATATAATCTCTAGGTAATTCTACTTCAAAATTAGAACTATTATTCTCCTTTCTTCCATATTTAATTATTTCTTTTATATTCTTCCAATCACTTACTTTTACGTTACTAGATTCTAAGTTAGATCCTACAATTCTTTTTACAGGTCCTTTTGATCCACATCTATGACAAAAATATAGTTTATTATTGATATTTACATATAAATGAAAATTATTATCTTTCCTACCAATGACCTTAACACAAAATGGACAGCAAAATGCATACTCATTATAATTATTAAATTTATACTGTCCTAACTTTTTAATCAACAATTTTAACATGATTAATACTTTCTAACTTCCCAACACAAAGTGTTTCTTCCAACAATGTCCCCAACACAAACACTATAAATACTTAACTCAATCACATGATCTGGAAACATTCCGCAAATAACTTCAAAATCTTCGTATGATGATGGTGTCATTAAATATCTAAACATCAACAAGGTTCGATAGCCAGTAGAGTATAATCTCTTTTCTCTTAATGCATCTCTCATTTGTAACTTTACATCAGAATACATAAAATAGTGTAAGTTATCAGCTCCATTCCAATACTCTCCTTGAACTAGAATACTTTGATCTGGAGCCTGTTCGTTTATTATAATTCTATTTAATTCTCCTCCATCTTTTAATATACAATTAATCTTAAGTAATACATCTTCTTTCTTCAAGTTATAGTAACAATACTTACCGCCAATAGATCCCAAATATCTAATAACAACTAGGCCATTAAATCCACTTTCAAGATACTCTTCGTATGATGACCATGTTCTAAGCTTGTTACCATATAACCCACTAGAATAAGCTGTATAATATATTCTCTTATTAGTTATATCAAATTTAGGAATCATAATAACTCTACAATTATTCTAGGTGTCCCATCATCATTAACCTTAGTAGTCTCACCTATTAATTTATATACCTCAACAACCTTCCATGAATTATTTAATACATTACCAACACAAGCATTTTTAATTCTAACCCATCTAATAGTTTCTTCCACAATACTTGCATTAGTCGAATCAGGTTGCACAAAGTAAGAATTTAGGGAAAGACTTCCTATTATGGACCTCTGTAATTTACACTGGTAGTACTTAGACATTAAAGCATCCATTTACTATCAATTTTACAAAAGTCATATAAGAATTTTACAATATCATCTTCAGACATACGTATCATCCTATTATTTTCCTTATATAACGACCAAACAGATGACCTCATACCATTATAAGGTTGTTGCCTAATAATTAGAGTTACTCGTTCATCGACTACTTCTACAACATTTTCAACACAATCTTCAATAACAATAATCTGTTCAAATATTTCAGTAGATAAAAAATTGTTTAACTCAACACACTTATTCTCAGTACTATACAATGGAAAATTTACACCCCAATGTTCTAAAAATTCAAGAGTACATTGAAAAACATCATTACTTCTATTAGTAAGATAACAAACCTCATAATTACATTCAGATGATAATTGATCATATTTTACATACAAACATTGTAATAAATTTAAATAATTATAGAATGGGGTTAATTGAGAATAAAATTTAGGATTATTAATTAATTCATTATAAAAATCACAAACTTCCTCAAAACTATATGCAATATTATATCTAACATTATACCAATTTTCATTAATCAATTTATATAAAAGTTCATAGGTCTTCTTATGCCGGACTATATCGTTACGATTAATTAATACATGAAATCTACCCCAAACAGCCTTAATAAGACCGTTGATAAAATCAACCAACACACCATCAATATCTGAAACAATTAAATTCTTTTTCATGATCTATCTCTCCCAGCTTTTTTGTTCAATGTCTCATTCTTCTTTCTTGCTCTTTTTTTAGCTATCTTTTCTTTTTCTCTTTGAACTTCTAAATATTCCTTTTCCTTTTGTAACTCTTCATCAGTCATTTGTCTAAAGTAACTCATAGAAAAATCTGATTCCATATGAATCAAATGATGTTTTCTACCACGCCGAACCTTCTCTACCCATAATCTTGATTTATTCCTTTTGTATTCATTAATACTTTGATTCAAGCTAGTAATTCCATCAGCTTTATATACCTTCTTCCAGCTATCGGCTATGTTATCCATAGTAATATATTCTTCATCACCTTTCGGTGCCCATCTATTAACTTGAGAACCTACCCAACACAACGAATTAAATTCAGATATTATATTACTAGTATTATCATAAATAATACCCATATTTTCATAATCACTGGTATGAACTCTTTTCATCTCATCAGGATAATCCAAAATAAGAAGATCTATATCAAAACATTCCTTAACTTTTAGCCTATATAAATAAGCTCTTAACATACTTGTTGTAAGTGTTGCAGCTGGATAGTACTTTATCCTTAAATATTTATCAGTACACCTATCAAGAACCTTCGACTTTTTCTTGTATTCATCAGTATTATTAATAACATCATCAATAGAAAGATAAGTCAACCTAGACGCATATCTTAGCTGAACATCAATTTCATCTAAGTCGCCTATTGTCAAATGAACAACATTAAATCCGTGTCTTACAGCATTAGCTCCCACATTAACCAACCATTGGGACTTACCAATACCGGGTAATCCTAAAACTGCCCAAATCTCTTTTCTACTAGGACCACCATAAATAGCATCATCTAATTTAGGAATTCCAGTAGGGATTTTACGTTTCTTATTAAATAAACCTCCTCTATCAATCAAAGAAGGTAGTTTAGAAAAGTTACCGAATAACTCTGACCCTAAACTAGCTGTATCCTTACCTACTTGTAAAGCATGATTAATCAAATCAAATGCTTTATCAAAATTATTACCCTTTTCTATAAGATCAACAATCTCCAAGACAGATTTTTTTAAAGCCTGTTCCTGCGCAAATTTAATAACTCTTTCTTTAACAGATTGAGAATCAACTAAATTTATATTATATAAAATATCAAGTTTATCATAGATAGCATCAACAGTTTTTTTACTAGTTTTATATTGAGAATTAAAGTCACTTAATTCCTCTATATAAGTAGCTTTACTAGGAACTACCTTATATTTAGAAATATAATTAATTAAAATTCTAATTATAGATGTCAGATAATCATTATCAAAATATGAAGGATTAATTACTTCTTCATAATCTAATATAAAACGAGGATCCTGTAAACACAATGCAGCTATTCTTTCCTGAAACTCTTCGCTATAACCATATTTCTGTTTTGTCACAATTCAACATCCTTAAACAGTTATACAATCAATACCAGTTACTTCCTTAATCTCATCCAATGACTTATAAATATAACCCTCATGATCATAAGTTTCTATTCTATAATTAGACTGGCTACTTAAAAAAACATGTTGACCGTCATAGAAGTCAAAGATATATACAAAATTATCTTTTTCTTTAGGTCGCATACCTCTACCACAACGTTGAATACTCCTTCTATATTTCTTCATTCCTGCTGCTATAATAAGAGTATTAAATGATGGAATGTTTACACCCTCATCAAAAACCTGTGTCGCTACAACAATAACCTCATTATTTTCATTAACATAATCAGAAATTTCTTTAATATCCCAATTATTTTTAGATACCTTATCAGACGGCTTATAAAGATATGAAGTAGATCCACCTTGTGTAAATAATGTTTCTATTCCATAACAATCTGTTATTTTCTTACATAAGAACTTACCGTGGTCTTTTCTTGCTACAAAACATAATACTTTATACTTATTAATATAACAAGAATACGATAACTTACATATTAACTCATTTCTAACTAAATTTTTAACTACTCCTTGTTGATAAATTGAATGCCAATAAAACCCAGGTATCTTTTTAGAATCCACATCTATTATAGTATAAATAGGTTGTGCTAGATATCCTCTATTGATTAGTTGCTTTGCTTTAACATTTTGTATAATAGGACCAAACAACCCTATTAACGCTAAATCTGAATAAGAATAGCAATTAGGATCTTCTCTAACTGTTCCTGTAAAAGCAAAACGATATCTAGTATTAATCTTCGTACAGATTGTCGTCCATGTCCTAGAACTAACATGGTGGGCTTCATCAACAATAAGTAACTTTCTATCTTTAAGCTTATTTATTTGATTGTATGCTGAGTCTGAAGTTGCTATACAAATAGGCTTATCTTCTAGCTTATAACCATCACCTAATCTTGAAATAGAACTTTCTTCGAATCCAACACTAACAAATTCATTATACATTTGTCTTAGTAAATGAGTTGTAGGTACAATACAAATAGCAGAGTCTACTTCACTAACATAGTTCAAAAAATGATAAATAATAGCCGCTATAATAACAGTCTTACCCCCACCTGTTGCTATTTGAAAGACACCATGTAAACGATGTAGTGCCTTTCTAACAGATGATATTTGATAATCTCTAAGTTTCTTTTCTATTAAACAATTCTCATGAATTGTTACTTTAGAGGAATAACTAAGTTTATTTAATAATAATGAATAGTCTATATTAAGACCATTATTTTTTAAATAGTCTATTAACCCAAAATAAAATTCATTATCATTAAATAATAAAGAACCATTTTCAAATTCTAACAAAGATCTTAACTTAACTAATTCATCATTAGTAGCTTCTACTATTTTAACAACAATATCTTCATAAGTAATTTTCATAACTATCTTAATCAAAATCGATTTCTATTACAAGGAAACCTAACAATAAAGATATCTCGCCGTTTTCATGATCAAAAGCTATACCCAAACCTACAACACCACCATCAGTTCCAACAGTAATCCCGCGTTTTAACTTCCTCAGACAACATACCAATTGTTCTAACATTATTCACCTCCAATTATAGAAACAATATCACTGATTCATTTTATTAAAGAGTGTAACCATCCTCCATACTTCATATCTAATATTTCTGGATCTATACCAAAATTATCTGTAACATATTTAACACCATAATTCTTAGCAACTTTAAATGTCAGACATAAGTATTCATAAACATCGTCTGTACATTCTGAACATATTCTTTCTGGTGGGGGATAGTCTTTTGTGTAGATAAGGACTGTATCAACACCTACATCTAATTGAACCACAATCCTACTTACGTTGAAACTTATAACGTCTTTCATTAACAGCTCCTATCGTTCAAAACTGTAATTACAACCGTATTATGCATGTTTACACAATCTTTCTAGTTTGTCAACTACTTTTTGATTAAGTAATAGGATTATTTAAGATCTATCAGTTGATTCAAAAAATGAATTAACTTCATTCAACAATTTAGATAGCACAGGTATATCTTGAGGTTTCAAATTAGCTCCCCTGACATAATTATCTCTAACTTTTCTAAATATAACTACATCATAAAAAGTAACATTAATATATGCATTTTCGTAAATACATACTCTAAGATACTGATCCTTAAACATTCTAACTAATCTACTATATTTTTTCTTCATTACTTCTTTTTTCTAGTTCTTTGTTTTAACCTCTTTAGCAAACCTTTAGTAAATGCTTTAGTTTTAGTTTTTCTAACTTGTCTCACAACAGAAATATCTACCTCCTCAGTTCTAAGAGTACAATAACAATAATTACGACAAACTGTATCCCCAGCCTTTGGTGTTGTTGGTAATGTATCAGCTGTATATGGATTGTTTCTTGCTAGTTCAACACAATCTGGACAAGGATTATCGCTCTCTAATGTCCAATAAATAATTGTGTCCTTACCTATTGTCATCATATGAGATGATTCGAAAACAGATCTTAGGGATTCAGAATAATTCTTTACTCTTCTATCTACTTCTTTAAATAAAATATTCTTAGTTTTTACTTTATCTAAAAATTTATTAAAATATCCTAATTCTTCCTTTACATATGACTTTACCCATTTTTTATCGTTTAAAGTAAGGTCATAAAGAGATCCGTTAGCTTTTACTAAACCTGCTGATTTTGTACCTAACTGAAAAATCTTTGATACAATTTCCTTAAATAAAATAGAAGATCTAGATTTAAGACGAGTAAAAGTAATCTTATCATTCATATAAGATCTTATATTTTTACTCATCGCACTTCTAAAGGACTTTATCTCCTTTTCTAATCCTTCTTTTGCTTTCTTTGCATGTGCTCTTCTACTGGCCTTAAATCTTTTCTTAGACGCTGCTCTCTTATAATCAGCATCTTTCTTCAGTCTCCCATAAGGCGATGCTGAAATAAGACTCTTAGATTCAAGAATAGCATCTTCAATAATTTCTACATGCTTACTAATCACAATAATAACCTATTAAAGTCAACTTTCCATACTTAATAATAACTCTAATTCATGATCGTTCATATCATCAAGATTCTTAGTTTTTAAACTTTCTAGATAATCTTTAATTCTTTGTTTAGCTACCTTCACATAATTAATTTCTTTTTCTATACCAACGAATCTTCTATTATTTTTAAGACAAGCAATGGCTGTTGTTCCTCTTCCAATACAACTATCTAGAACAAGATCACATTCATTAGTATATGTCTTAATCAGATATTCAAATAAGGCTACCGGTTTTTGTGTAGGATGTACTGTTTTACCTTCTGATGAAATATCTATTATTTGTCTAGGATAATTTGTCTTTGTTTGATTATACGAAGCAAATAAAATTCCTCAAGTAACAACACTAGCCGGTTCAGTTATAACACCTCTCATTGAGTCACTCAATGAATTATGTTGTAACAAATTACAATTCTTAATACCTTACGGATTATATGTAGACTGTTTATTATAAAAAACTAAAATATCTTCAATATTCTTTAATGACATTTTCTTTGCGTTTAAATGCCCAGTAGGTCTAGACTTTTTCCATACCCAAGAATATTTTAGATTAACTAGATTTGATGAACCCAAGACACTAGTAAATGGTTGAGATGCTGTTAATACAACAGCAGAATTATCTTTAATAATTCTTTTATACTGTTTCCATAATCTATCTAAATCGATTATAGTATCCCATTTACAAGCTGTTGTTCCATATGGAAGATCACACAAAATCATATCTATCGATTGATCTGGGATCTTTTCCATTACTTTTAAACAATCACCTAACAATATTCTATTTTCTAATTGATCAATAGATAGCATTATTCTTCATCAGCAGGTTCTTCAGGCTCTATTTCTGGTTCTTCTTTCGGTTCCTCTTCAGGTTCTTTCTTAGGTCTAGGAAGAACCTCCCCTCCTTCCTCGTCACCCATACCAACATCTTTGGGTACTTTCTTAAGAAATTTTCTTGCTTCTTGATCAGTAAACCACATAACATTTTCAAGAATGTATTCCGTCCAATCATACTTATTAAGGTTTAAAGTCTCTCCTAAAGCTGAAAGTCTTTCCGCAACGTCAACAACATTCTGCCATGCTTCTAGTTTATTTAGTAACTCAATAAGCGAAGGTGGAACCATAAGAACATTAAACTTACTCTTATCTGGATCCATATTAAGGTAACTAAGATGTATCTGACACATCCTTGTATAACCATTAATTACTGATCTTTGAATAGACTGTACTGCTCTTGCCCATTTAATTGATTGCCCAGAAAGACTTTGTTTATGTTCGACGTCACCTTCTCTTCCAAAATATGCTTTAGGTGCTCTTAGAGAACCAAATAACTTATCATCAAAATGATCTATATCTACTATATCACTAACATTAGTCAACCCAGGAGTTACTTCGACTTTACTATTTTTGTTTTCTTTAGTTGGCCAATACTCATTAGCTGTCCATGCAAAAGGATCAAATCTAGAGTCAAACCTACCAGTAGCAGGATCCACATAATTAATTCTACCACTAAGAGCTTTACGCCATCTCTTAAGAATTTTTATTTCCTCTTCAATAGGAGATCTACCAACATCAATATAATATGTTTTACGATCAAGAGATCTTGTTAATCTCATAATCATCAACAGATCATCTAATATCTTTACTTGCTTGGCTATTCTATCTGAGGATGCTAAGACACTCGTACCATATACATTATGTATTTTTTCATAAGGTAAACGTTTTTTACGATAAATTCTAAAATGTATTATATCCCATGGCTTATAAGTAGGTTTAATAGAAAACACATCTTTCTTATCACTAATAGCAGCAGAAACCTTTTGTTGATAAGCAGGTAAACTTTTTAGTTCTTCAAATCCTATTAATAACCCAGTCTGAGTTTCAATTCTTTCTATGTCTCCCGGATCTCTCCATTTTAACGAAGTTATACCATTCCTATTATCACCAAATATTCTTGCACAATCATCACCATATTTAGCAACATCTCTACAAGTACTTTCAACTGTCTCTTCAGTATTTAATCTATTATGTAATAAATCATTAAGAGTATCTTGTGTTTTCTTATCTTTCGCTTCAACCCAAATAGTTTTTTTAGTTCTATTATCCATCTGGGTAGCATCTTCAGCATATGCATCTAAAATACTAGAAATATCAACCATCTCATCCATCGCGTTATAGACATCGTATCTTTCTTGTCTTTTCTGATGAGATAAGTTCATAACATCATAGTACAAAGTTGCTGGATTAACAACATTAGGATCAACATATTGATTATCAAGTTTACTTCTAGGAGAATCCGAAGTACTAACTTTTCTATCTAACCCAAATAGTTTCTTTAATCTAGATGTAAAAGACATTAATTTAATTTACCTTACATTTAAGTGTATATTTTCTTCTTCCCATTTTAACTTATCTTCGCAACTCATATCATGATTACACCAAATATCTTCAATAGTACATTCACTATCAGGATCAAGTTCATAAATACAATCTAATTCCTTATACGCATCAATATTTGTCCAACCACAAAAATCACAAATAACTCTAATCTTCATTGGTAACTAAACCTTTCAATTTAGGAAATTTATAATTATCAGACACACAAATTGCTATAGGCCAAACACAACATATCGATGCATTGTAATGGACAGGACAATCAATACTATGATTTTCAGGAGGTAGTTCTTCAGAATTCCTTCCAACAGACATAACCAATATCTCCTCATCCTCAATAGACAACTCACTCCTTCTTATAATCTCACTCAAATTAATTACTTTCATCAATAATACCTCACTTCCCAAATTACATGGTTTCTACCTTTCAAATACCCAATAGAACGATTAAACACAGAAACTTCTACTACATGATCTGGAAATCTATACATTAATTCTATAATATCGTCATAACTAGAATAAGATAAGTATTGTTTAAGCAAATTTATAGTTTTTAAGCCTACTGACTCATAACAATCTCCAGGATTATTACGAAATACCTTACCCATTACATCCTTAACAAAAGTATACTTAAAATAAAAAAGATTATCAATACAATTATAAAGTAACTCACCTTGAATAGTCCTAGAATGATCTGGAACATCTTCAGAAATAACTAACTGATCTCTTCTTAAATTATATTCAACTAACTTCTTGTTAAATATACCTTCTAATTCATTAGGAATGATACCGCAATGTGCACCGAATCCAGGCACATTCCTTCCTCTAATATTTACAAAACCTTTATACCCACTGACCAGTACTTCATCTGGAGAATCCCAGATCATAACTGTATTACCAAAATAACCACTCCTTAATAACTTATACTGTAACTGTTTGTTTGTTACTTTCATTATCTACAAGCTTGTGTCTTAACAGTTGGTTCCTTAACAACAGTTGTTCCTGCTATCTTTCTATTAGCTAAAGTTAATAGGAAATTTGTAGGATCTAACAATCTACTTGGAGCAGATCCACTAGGAAAACCTACCCAAGGCTGGTTTGTCTTACCAGAGGAATACATCTCAAAATGCAACATAGAGCTACGATACATCTTACCAACTATTGCAATAGGTTGTCCAGCTTTTACTGTAGACCCGTTTTGACCTGTAGACTTTTTAGAATCGTTTTTACTAGTGTTACCCCACGGGGAAACTAAGCCAAAACGATCCAAACTATTTTTATCAACCTCGCCATAATTAACTATATAACTACCATGATTAATGAATAAAGCAAAAGTATTTCTATAAAAATGATAAAAACTAACTATTGTTCCGTCATCAACAGCTAAAACAGTATCGCCTTTTCTAGCCCTAAGATCAATCCCTGTGTGTGCTCTAGACCCTCCTCCCCTCTTATACCCGATCCCTCTTGGATGAGGCCCAGAATCGAATCGATAAACTTTAGGGACCAAACCATTGTCAAGAGGCCAGACAGCCCTTACAGACGGTTCTGGGGCCTCTGAAGGCAATGCTGAGGTCACATATCTTTCGTCTCCTGGGATCCAATACCATGCCCAGCCTCCGTCAGGTCCCTTGAGGTTCAGATCGATAGCTTGCTGTTTTAAGCTTTTCATAGTTACACCAAAGTTAAATTAACTTAAAATCAATGTCTTTAACTAAATTATGTACATCAATATTTAACTCAACAACATTATATGGGTTTATATTGTTAACCGTTACTCTATCTTCCATAAGTGAACCTTCATAATCTTCTATGTCAAAAGATTCCTCAAGTTCTTTTTTTCTTTCTAACACGTTTTCCTTATCTAACCAAACACTATTAACAAACACCTCGTAGTATAGTGCTTCTACTACAATATAAACTTTCATTTGAAGTAACAATTTATAACTCCTTTCAAAATCAATCGATCACCAATTTGTAATATCTTCTCCACCTAATTCAATCTTAACATTTTTAACTTCATCGCCCACTTCCAATTCAAATTTTAATGAATCTGAAACAGTACTCTCAATCAAGTCAAAAGGAAACTTACTTGCTGAAGTATCTCCTATAAAATCATCTTCTAATTCTTTCATACATTCCTCAGCATTTTTTCTAGAAAACCAAATACTATGAACATGAGTAATACCAAACATACGATTCAGAATTACATAAACTTTCATTTTTCAACCCTTTCAAATTTGTTCAACATCTTCTTGTTTATTACAGCTACTCTATCACCATGAAAATAGTCGTTAGCATCAAAGTTAGTATTCCTATAAATAGGTTGCCATAAGATCCTATCACTATTTTTAGGAACATCACTATTACTTAAATTTTCACATAGTCTAACAAAATTAGGATTAGGGCAGTCACCTACAAACCTTCTCTCTTCTAAAGTAAACACCCAAACACTAGGATCATCTACAAACCGAAAACACCACATTATTTCATACAACTGATTGTCTTCTTTAGAACGGACATATTCACCTGGTCTAAATCTTAACTTAGGAGGCTTAGAACAACCTTTAGTTTTACCAAAAATTTGTGATTGTGCTTTGTGTAACCAATGATTACCTTTCAACATATTAACTATCACTCCTTTTCAACATAACGTTTGCAAGCAATAGCATCATTAGAGTATACCCTAACAAAACCGGAATCATCTATATTATAATTACAAATACAAAAGACACCTTGCTTATAGAGACAGGTACCGCAAACTTTACCATTAGATTCTTTCACAATCTCCCTAACTATTCTATCCAAAAAAGACTTATCTTTGTCACTAATTTTTTCTAGCCTCTTTTTTAAGTGACCAAGCGAAATAGACATAGTAACCTCCCAGCTGTTTTATATTCTTACTTCCTATACCTTTTTCTCAACCTCTCAATATCTTTACTTGTAAAATATTTTAATCTTCCTTCAGTATATTCATACATAACTGAAGACTTCTTATCATCATGATCCAAACAAAGAACATGACCAATTTCATGCCTAATTGCTGTTTCTAAATTATTTCCAGTAAGACCACTTCTCATTTTAATATGAACAGAAAGTATTTTTCCATCATTTTTAGTATTACTATGTATAATAGTTGTTCCTCCACAATTAGTACTTAATTCACTAAGCTCCTTCATCTCTATTAGAACATTTATAGTACTATCGATACCATCTAGATTCTTATCCCATACAATCATAGTATTTTTAATAAGCTTAAAACCAAGTCTATCATTTAATTGATCAATAACAGTTACAAACATACTTAAATAGTTAAGAGGAACATCCTTTGTATAGGCAAACTGAAGAGGAAAATCTAACTTATCATAATAGTATGCACGACCACCATCAATCAAGAAACCGCGATCATACTGAGTAACCAAACCATAAATAACAGATCCAACTATTACTAACAAAAGAACTGAAAACAATATCAAATACATCTTAGCTCTCTTTGCAAAATCAATAAACTTCATTTAATTTTACCTCATCTTATCTCTTTTATTAAAACACCACTTAATAGCTTCTGATAAAGAGTTACTTATATTATCACCCTTACTTACAACTTCTAAGTATCTATCACTTTTGATTCCCATCTACCTTTCTCTATTATATTCTTAATAGTATCTGAATCAACTATAGGTCTTTTAAATCTAACTAAGACTTCTATATCAGATGTACCACAATCATATGTAATAGCATATTTTAGGTAGTCACATAATTCATCTACTTTCTTCAAAGAATCAATAGTTATACTTGCTTCAGCAACTGTTGTAACTTCCTTAGTCACTCTATATCTCCTTTACAACTGACAAGATAACATCTTTAATGAATAATCAACAGATTTCAAAGTATCGTTGGATCCGTTAGAAATATTATAGTTGTTCATAAAAACTTTATCCTTAGCTACTTCTGGACTGATAAGACAATTAAACAAACTTTTTATTCTAATATCAATTCTTCTTCCAACTAAATCAACTGAAAGATCTTGTCTAGGATTCTGACATAATGAATTAGGAACAATATAATTTATGGTACGAGCATAGATACCATAAATTATCTCACTATCATCTATACTGAAATGTAACTCAGAAGAACTGGGATTAAAACATTTGATTATATCTCTTACCAAAATATTAGTTAGAATCATAACAACAATCTCCTTTTCAATAAAAGTAACTTTCTTCGTACTACGTACTGTGTACTACTAGGATCGTGATCTTTATTTATTATATATATATATAATAAATATAAATAAAAAAATTAGATCTAATATATAAATAAAAAGGGGGCTAACGCGATCCTAGTACTCCTACTACGAAAATTATAAGTATTTGTGTTACAATGTATCATATTAATTAATCTCTTTTTCAGCTAATTTTATATTTATATCTAAACTATACTTCCTTACTAATTGATCTTTATTAACATAAATTTCATCATTACCTATAACTATCTTTATACATTTTGTTATTTCTACAAAAGAATCTATTTTCAGTAAATTATTATTAACTAGTAACTTAGAATTAACAACAAATACTTTTCCTTTTCCATTATATGTAACAATTGAAATCATGGATGTATTTAATTCACTATATCCCAGATGTTGTAATACAGTACACTTAACATAGAACACTTTTCACCTCAATTGACAAAAACCTAGACCCAATAACGAACCACTAACATTTCCTAAAATAAAATTAAAATAAGGATTCTTAAATAATCCACTACATTGTTTCTCAGTAACTGATTGATAGATGTTATTTTCAATCTTTCTAGTCTTTTCACATAACTTTAATTTAGCTTTTTCAGTTTCTAACTTTAAACGATTAACTTCATTACACTGGTTGATCCTAACTTTGAGTTGTTTTTCAAGATAAGTTACCTTTAACTTCAGTTTATTAATTTTTAGTTCAAAACCTGAAATTAATTTAGCTGCATCCTCGTTAGAAAGAAGATGCCCACTAAAAGGAGCCTCTTGTCCTTTCTCAAGAAATAATCTATTCTCATTCTTTTGTGGTATTGAAAGAGTTAAGATACTGATCGAGCTTATTGCCAGTATAATTATGATCATTAATACATTTTTTAAATTCCTTTTTGTTTTCTTCATTGATCAAACTCTCATTTTTCTGGTACCAATCTTCAATGTCCATCAACTGTTTTCTATATTTATTCTCTATTTCTTTAATACTTTTCTCATAGCGTATTCCTATATTAACTAACTTTTCATTGTGTTCTTTTCTAGCATTAACTAATTCACATTCTAATTCATTTACTATTTTTTTATTAAAGAATTGCTTAATAAAATAAGCTAAAATAACTATTATACCAATAACTATTAATATAAAGTGCCAGTTCATTAGATCAACCTCTAATCATATTTAGTAACTTTAATAAATC
>Ga0180437_10006423_pt1 | contig 15658 bp, 31 predicted proteins | sample SS_ome_4_FD_132410 | JGI IMG/M metagenome (GOLD analysis project Ga0180437, IMG submission 132410) | Hypersaline lake sediment archaeal communities from the Salton Sea, California, USA - SS_3_D_1 metaG | ecosystem: Environmental > Aquatic > Non-marine Saline and Alkaline > Hypersaline >...
ACCGCCACGGGTTCAGCTTCATGCAGCGCGGACTGGGCCGGAGCCGGGTCCGCGTCGACGTGCGCCCGGCGTGCGCCGGCGGCGGCCAGAAGGGCGAGCCCATCCGTTTCGAGTGGACCCCCGAACGCCGGGACATCCGCAGGCGCATTGAGGGGGCCTGCGTCAACGACAGGGACGTGGAGGAGCTGGTCGCCGAAGGCTTCAGCGAGGACGACGTCCTGGGGGCCATGTCGGAGCTCGGATATACAATTGGAAAAGCTAAAGACGGCTCTAACGAGTGGTGGCCGCCGGAGCGAAAGGAGACAGGATGACGACAGGATTGGAGACCGTCGAGGCTGACCTGTGCCGCTACGTGACGGCGCAGGGCAACTACCGTAGCCGGACCCGGAGCGGACCGGTTTTGAAAGGCTACAGGCTCGGACAGCAGGCGGCCCGGGAGCTGAGGATTAAGGAGCACGCCGGCAAGTCGGTGGTCCTCAGGGTGCCCATCGTGTTCGTGCAGGCGCGCGTTGAGTTCCTGGGCGGGCTTCTGCGCCCGCTCATCCGCGAGCAGGGCCTGGACGAGACCGTCAAGCTGGTGACGGCCACCCACGAGGCCATGCGCAGGGACCTTTCCGGGTTCTTCACACATGAGGCGACCCGGGCGAATGAGAAGGCGAAGAAGAAGGAGCGCGAGGCCGGCCTCGGCAAGTGGTCGGAGCCGCTGGCGTTCTTCGTGCCGGACATCGGCACGGTGGTCCGCCTCAAGGAGGACTGGACGTTCCGCCTGTATTCCGAGAGCCGGAACAGGGATGCCTTTGACGCCGTCGGAATGGAGTACAATCCGAGAAGCCACGAGGAGCTGACCATCAAGGCGGGCTCCGCCCTCAAGGTTGACCGCGTCTATATCCGGAAGGGCGCCAAGGAGTACAGCTCCATCACCTTCAACGTCCAGAAGGGCCCGGAGAATGTCGCCGTGGCTGCCGGCCGCGAGCACGTGTTCAAGAAGAAGGGCGTCCGCTTTTGGGCGAAGCTCAGCGACGTGAACAAGATGGTGGTCGAGGTCGACAAGGCCACCCTGGCGGAGAATTGACCGATGGCACCAGAATCGAACGAGTCAAAATCAACGCCTACAACTCCCAGCGGGAAGCAGGGCAACGCGTGGCGCGTGATGACTCTGCAAGAGTACGGGCGTGACCGCAAGACGTTCGGACCGCACCGAGTAGAACTGCGGTACGGGGTGGATGGCTGCGACGAGTCGGCAGAGATACATGTGTTTCTTCTGCCCAGCAGGACGATAGTGGCGACAGGTGAAGCGGTCTGCGTCTCGGTGTCCAAGGCGACCATCCTCAACGAGGGCGGCTCGTGCTTCGAGAAGGCGTGGGAAATGATCGACAAGCAGCTGGCCGAGGACTATCCGGGGCAGCACGTCCGCGAGGTCGAGTTCTTCGACGCCGGCGAAGCCGTTGAAATCAAGTTCCACTTGGCGAAGGTGCTGCCATGAACCCGGGCGAGCTTGGAGTCATGGCGAAGGCGTTCCTCAACCGCAAGGAGGACGTCGTCCAGGCGCTCATCAAGGACTTAGACCAGTGCGAGACCATGGCAGCCGGCTGCGGGAATGTGCTGGACAGCTGGGGCAAGGTCGAGGGCAACCCGGAAAACCTGGCCAAGCAGCTGAGGACGGCCGTCAAGAGCGTCAAGGCGCTGAGCGCGATGAATCGGCGGCTCGTCATGCTGCTGATGGTCTACGTCTGCGGCGACCAGTTCAGCTCGGACTCGGCCCGTCTCATGATAAAGCTGGGTCGTGGAAAGGAGGCTCTTCAGGACCTTTTTGAGCAGAAGCTGAGAGGTGGTTAGTGAGGCTGGTGAGGGCAGTCGTCGACGACACGGGGGACGTTCACTACGGGGCGTTCATCTCCGTCGGCTCCGTCGAGGTGTACGTGCCGGCCAACTCGACCAACACGCCGGCGTCCCTGGCTGAGCTGGACAGGCGCTACCAGGCGGGCGAGATACCCCTCTCGGCCACGCTCAGGATTGCCGACATTACACCCAGGTCGCTGCGTCGGAGGCTCCGCGGGTGTAGAATACCAGGAAGGAGAGTTCTACCATGACCAGGAAGTTTGCCAGGGTGAAGGGCGTTTTGCACTCGTTTTTCGCGCCCGAGGTTCCGGACGTCGCGCTCTGCGGGGCCACGCGGTCTTCGCGGACCAAGCTGTACGACGAGCCCCCGAAGGGCGTCAAGAAGTGCAATGAGTGCGAAAAGCTCTGGAAGAAGGCCGAGCGCGACAAGGCCGTCGTCATCGAGATGCAGCCCGGCGACCGGGTCATCCTCAGGAGCGGCGCCGGGTACGTCGTCGAGGAGGTCGACGAGAAGACCATCTACTGTAGGAAACCGAAGGAGAAGGCATGAACAAGGACGATGCGTGGGCGTGGATAACCAGCTGCGCCGACAAGGATGGACGGCGTATCACGCAGTTCGAGGTGATGGAGGGCCCGAAACGGGGCAAGAAGCTGTTCAAGGGCAACATCATGCTGAAGGTCAGGACGCATCCCCAGATGCCGCCGCAGCAGGTCCCGTTCGAGTTCGACTTCCCCGAGGGCAAGACGCTGAACTGGTGCAAGAAGAACTTCGACGAGGAGTCGAACAAGGCCGTCCAGGAATGGGAGGAGGCCCAGAAGAAGGCGCAGGAGGAAGCCCGCAGGCGGGTCCAGCCCGTCCAGGGCGGCGCTCTGCTGGGGGCTGACGGCAAACCAATCAATTAAGGGCGACTGATATGGACTCAGTGACGGTGAACGTGGCGCAGCGCCTTCATCTACGCCGCGGTGTCCAACGGGGTCACCGGGCCGTCCGGGCCCCAGGGGCCGTGCGGTCCCGTCGGACTCGACTTTTAACCCGACAAGGGAGATTATTAGATGGCAACTGAGACGGTTACGACCGAGCGCTACGTGGTGCGCAGGGCGATGCACCTGGGGGCGCTGCGGCGCGAAATCCGGGTAGACGACATCATCGAGTGGCAGCCCGAGACCGAGCGCATGAAGCTGAACGGCATGCAGGTCGACGACCACCTCGCCGGCACGTCCGCAAGCGAGGCCATGCGCCAGCTGCGGGCGTTGAGTGCCAGGGACCCCGACCGTCCGGCCATCGAGATGCTGGAGATGGCGTCGGAGCAGGCCGAGCAGGCGGAGGGGCTCGCCACGTCGACGCTTTGCGTGCTGCCCATCCTGGGCTGCCTGAAGGCGGCCGGGGGGCACATGGAGGAGGCCAAGGGCCTCATCGCCGAGATTTCCCCGGTGACCGAGCAGCAGCGCGAGTTCCTGGAGATGTTCGAGGACCTGATGATGGCCATGGGCGGCATTCCGGAGCTTGAGTCCCGGGCGCACGACGACGTCCAGGTCATCAACGGCTGGCTGAAGGGGCGCGGGTTCGACATCCAGCTTCCGGACGAGGGCGACCCCGAGGGCTTCGCCGTGGCGAGCATCCTCGACATGCTGCTGAAGTGGCTGCACGAGGGGAGGCGGACCGGCATCACGGGCGCGACGGGGGAGGAGTTCCCCGGCGTCCGCGTGGACGAAGGGGTGACCGTTTCCCACCTGCCGGCGGTCCACCCCCATCCTGTGGCGAGGGTGGCGACGAAGTCGGGGGACACGGTCTGCATGAGCATGGTGGACGAGGTGCCCGGCGGCTTCGCGGGGCTTTTCCTGAAGGTGGCCGACCTTGAGAAGGTCAAGGCGACCAGCCACATGCACAAGGGCGTGTGCTTCCCGATGGTCGACCTTGACGAAAGGCCCGACATCACCTGGATTCAGGGGTTGCGGTTCGGCCACGACTACTACGTCAAGACCGCGATGCAGCAGACCAGGTTCCGGATGAACGAGAAGGGCGCGAGGGCGCAGAGCGCCGCGGCCATGACTATTGTCAGGAGCTGCGTCAGGCCCAGGGTGCAGCCGCACGTCATCGACAGGCCGTTCCTGCTGTGGATTCGGCGCGACGGTCTGGAGTTTCCGCTCTTTGCTGCGTTGCTCTGCGAGGACGCATGGAAGGAGCCGAAGGAACTCTAGGGCGGGTTCGCGTAGTCTGCAAAGAGGCCAGGGCTGTGTGCTCGTAGAGGAGGAGGCGGATGCTTCCGATTGAGCCGGAGTCGTTCGACGCGATGAAGGCCAGGTTCGCCCTGGCCGTCGCGGAGCCGGTTGACACCAACGAGGTGCGCGAGGGCTTGAGGCCTCCTCCGAGCCGGGACCGCCGGCACGTCTTCGACTTCGAGGACGGCATGCGCCTGGTGGTGTCGGTGGACAGGGTCATCGACAAGGAGTTCCTGCACGTCAGCGCCAGCGGCGACGAGCGCTACGCGAAGTCCATCAAGGACGAGGGTTTCGAGGGCTTGGTCGAGGACGTGATGCTCAGGATTTGCGGCCTCCTGGGCCGGCAGCCCGGGAACAACGTGAAGGCGTTCATGACCAAGAGCGTCCTGCACATAGTGTTTGAGGACGCCTAAGATGAAGGATTTGCTACAAGAGGTCCAAGAGCTGGAGAAGCTCATCGCTCGTGAGCAGCGCACGGTTGACGTCCACCGTAAGAGTGACGCGGTCGATGAGGACGGCTGTTTCTGGAGTGAGCGCCGCGTCAGGCTTGACAGCGTCGAAAAGCTCATCGAGTGGCTGACTGAACTGTTGGAAATCAAGAAGGCTCGACTCTCGGTCGAGGTGTTTATGCAGCAGGACTACGACCTGGAGCCGGACGAATCTGAGCCGGAGGAGGACGCCGGCATGAAGTGCGGCCGTTGCGGACACGGTCCGCTGGAAGAGCGTGGCAGCCGGATAGTGTGCTTGAACTGCGGATGTTCCGCCAAATGGAATCTGGATTTATGAGCAGGAAAATTGAGAAGGGGCCCGAGGCGGCCGAGAGGCTGATGAAGGAAGTCGAGGCTTTGTTCGACATGACGGTCGAGCAGCGGGAGTGCGTCCGGCGGGCCGTGGACGCGTGCACGGACCCGGCCCTTCCGGAGCGGACCTACCAGGACCTGTACGACATCGGCTTCATGATGAACTGCAAGGTGTCGGGGCAGCCAATCGAGGCCGAGCACCACACCGACGGCGACGGCAACCCGGACGGCGGATGGGCCGAGGGCTGCGGCTTCCAGGTCCGGTGGCAGAGGGGGACGCTGGACCGCGACTCGGAGGGCCATCCGTGGAACGGCGCCTTCCCGGTGACGGTTTTGGAGGCGGTCATGCAGCGCCTGACGTATTACCAGGGCGGCAAGTTCTCCTGCCGCGAGAACGAGGAGGCGGTGCTCCACATCGGGAACGCGATAGCCGCCTTGAACAGGAGGCAGGTGGCGCGCTTCGTCAGGGGCGTCCGCGACTCTCACGAGGATTAGGGCTATAATTTTGAGCGTTTTGGGCATCATTGGCATTTTTGGCACGAACAACCTTGGAAAGGGAAGGTGAAATGAACGAGAGGAAAATGGCGAAGGACATGCTGAACGAGGCAATCAACGGCTCCTTCAACGAAGGCGACTCGCCGTACAGGGAGGAGCTCAAGGAGCTGTTTTTCGGGAAGCGGACGAAGGTGGAGAAAGACGGCAGGGAGGTGGTCGAGTACAGTGGCAGCCTTGTCGGGCTGGTCTGGTCGGCGGGTTACAAGTACCTCGGATACCGCAACCGCAAGAAGAAGGTCATCGACCTGTTGCTTCCGGGCGAGGTGTGGTTCCTGGCCGAGGTCCACCGCCGCGTGTGCTCCGACCTGGAGAAGATGTATGCCGAGAACAAGCCGAACGACCCGGGCTTCCGGGCGGCGCGGTCGGACGTCGTGTCGCTCGTGGAGATGGACGCGGCCGTCCTGGAGGGCGAGCTGAAGGCCGCGGGCAGGTGGCTCGCGGCCCCGCTGCCGGCCGCCGACGCGGCGCCAGGCAGATTCGTCAGGGTGATGGGCTGCTGGATGCCGCCCGTCGGCACGCGGCTTCTTGTTGAAACGGATTTTTTAAAGTTCGTTGAGGTCGAGATCGTGCCGTCCGAAGGCGTCGAGGGCGCCCATTCTCCGCGCTACGGCTTCATGACCGTCGGCGGCGAGCACTTCATCGGGGCCCTTACGGACCTGGTGAGGCACTGCCGGAAGAAGACCGTGCCGGCGTGGGACGTCTGCATGACCCACGCCAAAATGCTGGGCGGCGGAACGTGCTCGCCGGCGGTCCGGCGCGTGCTTGAGGGGGGCAGGGCGAAGTTGCTGCGCTCGACCAGGGACGGGGCGATTCCGAAGGGCGTCGTCACCGCGTCGCAGGGCTGCCCGTTCCCGTGGGAGAAGTCTTTGCAGCGTGTCCGGAGCGTGCGCGAGGTGTCCGAGGAGGCCGCGGGCTGGCTGGAGACGGGGAACCCGGGTGTGCCGCTGTCCGAGCCGGACCCCGGTCCGGAAGAGGCGCGGCCCGGGCCGGCGGGCTTGCCGGGGTCGGTCCCCTTTCGGGCGCAGGGCGGCACCTACTGGCAGGCGCTGCGCGACGGGAACGTGGTCTGGCCCGGCCACGTCTTCGGCTCGCAGAAGCTGGCGTCGAGGTTCGGAGGCGACGCCAGGAAGGTGGATGTCATCGTCGACGATGACGGCAACCGGCGCATCATGGGGCCGGTGGTGGCCCCGGTGTTGACCGACAAGGAGGCCGACGACCTGATCGAGAACCGGTTGAGGAAGTACCTGTCGGCGTACAAGGACGACGCGAAGAACCTCCGGGCGACGGTCGCCCGCGGCGCCTCCATCGAGTTCGACAGGCACATTGTGGAGATGCACAGCGTGCGCCAGGCGGCCAAGGCCGTCGGCTATGCGCCGAGGCAGGCGGCCAATCATCTTGAGAAGCTGCTGGAACGCCAGATGAGCGACAGGCTGCGGGACGTCGGCGGCGTGAAGTTCAGGGAGGGGTCGCTCAATGGGGGCGCCTGAGTGGGCCGAGCGCTTCCTCGCCGAGGCGGGGGTCGCCGACGTCGACCCCCGTTCAGGCGAGCCCGTGGCGTGGGGCCGGCGCGTGGTGGAGGAGATTCCCGAGGACCAGTTCGACATCCTGCGCGGCCGCTGCGAGATGGCCTGCGTATATCCTGACTGGTTCCTCGTCGAGAGGCGCCTCCAGTTTGCCGACCTGATGATGGCGCACGGGCCGGCGCGGGCCGTCGGCCTGGGGCCTGGCGGCGGCTTCAAGTGGGTCCGCTTCGAGGACGGCTCCACTTGGGGGCACGGGCAGTTCAGGAGCGGCGCGCTGCACCAGCTGGAGGTCAGCCCCCGGATTCTGGTGAGGTGCGACAAGGACGGCAACGAGAAGGGCAAGGCGCCGAGGATACCGAGGCGGACCGTCGTGCGGACGTCGAGGCCGAGGGCGCAGCCGAGAAGGAGAGGGCGTTGAAAGGATGCTGCGAGGCGTGCGGCGTCCCGGCCCGCGGGCGCTACTGCGAGGACTGCATGAGGGACCCTCGCATCGCCGGAGCCGCCGGGCGTATAGTTGGGAAACGGAAGAGGTGCCGAGATGGCAGGAAAAGAGAAAGACAAGCCCAAGGCCGTGGAGCTTCAGGAGCGCGTCGACGCCGTCCGCGAGGAGGCCGCCGCTGAGGGCCTTGCCGTCGTGGTGACGTGGATGGACGAGTACGGGGGCCACCAGTCCGTGACGCTGGGGCAGACTGACAGGGTAAGCATAGGAGTAAAGGAATGATGGAGAGCTACGAGTTCAAGTGCGGCTCCTGCGGGGCGCAGTATCGCTACGTTGGCTTCAAGACCGGCATCGGCAAGACGCCGGAGCAGCTCAAGCAGATGGCGGACGAGAGGCACGTCTGCCGGGAGTGCGGCCATGACGACCGCGAAGGAGGCGAGAAGAGCGAGCATGGCCTGGACATGTCGCCCGGCGCGAATGGGGCGGCTAAACTGGCTGCTGAATGCGCGGCGCCTCCTTCCGAGAAGAAGGCCTTCGAGGTGCCCGTGGTCAGGAACTCGTGGGGCACCATGCGTATCCGGGTGGACGCCGTCGACGCCGAGGAGGCCAGGCTGCTGGCCGTCGAGCGGGCCGGCAACGAGGTCTTCGACGAGGACGGCTCGGACTACTGGGCCGACGTTCCGGAGGAGGTCGACGCGTGAAGGGTGCGCGCTACAGGGAATTCGCGGAGGCGCGGAGCCAGGACTGCTGGGCCAGTATCGCCAACATTCTGATGTTCGAGGGCGACTGGCCGGACGGTTCCGACGCGGAGCTCGCCCGGCAGGCGATTTTCAGTTTGCTCAGTTTGATAGAGGAGGCGCGCGACACCGTCAGCGCCCTTGAGGAGTTTGAAAAGCGGCAGAGGGAAAGCGAATGATAAACATCAAGGCAAGCACCGGCGACGAGGTGACCGCTAAGAAAGTCAGGGTCATCACGGGCGACGGCCGCGCGGAGGCGACGAGCAACGAGCAGCTGGAGGAGCTGGGCGGCGCCATCGCCGAGGGCGAGGCGTTCGTGTTCAGCGTCGACGGCAAAGGCGTCGCCATGCACCCGGTTGAGAGCAGCAACATCGGCCACCTGGGCTGGTTCAACGACGAGATGTTCGTCACCTTCAAGGGCAAGAAGGGGTTCACCCTCTACGGCTACGCGGGCGTGAGCGACACCCGGTTCGTCGACCTGGTCAGCGCCCGCTCCATCGGCCGCCGCTTTGGCCTGATGAAGAGCGAGTCGTTGAAGGATTACCTGAGGTTCTTCTGATGAAGTGGGAGGTTAGGCGACAGGCCGTGGACAACGAGAACGTCGAGCCGACCGTCGACGATGCGGATGCAGAGCTTCTTCTTAGCGAGAGAGTAATGGTGGCGCTTCATCCCCTCACCCCACAGCGCTTTTCCAAGTTGATGGGGGCCATCCAGGACGGCCTCGTACTTGGCAAAAAGGCGCTTGTGGTTCAACGCCATGACAAAGTCGGGCTGCTGCCATACAAGCTCAAGGAGACGGACGTGAAGGAGGAAAAATGAGACCACGAGTGTTGAGGCGACCCCCGGAATCTGAATTGGGCATCGAGACGGAAGAGGACAAGGCCAAATCCATCGAGGAATCGAGAAATGGGCTTCAGGATGTGCTCGACATGCTTGAGCGTCTTGAAGCCTTTGCTCCGGCCGAAGGCGATGCCATCATGTGCAAGCAGTGCGGAATGCCGTGTTACGACGAAGACGATGGCCTCAGACGCCGGGCCTATCCGGCTGCCGGTGGCGGCGTGATTTGCGAGGACTGCATGTTCGGATGAGAATGCTCAAGGACCATTGCCGGTATCGGGCGCGGAAGCGCGGGTCAACCCACATCTTCTCGCGGTGCGGCCTCTCCGAGTCGCTGTGCGGAGTGGGCGCCGTGGCGAGTTCCGAGGACATCGGCGCACCGACGAAGAGGCATCCCCTCTGCAAGAAATGCGAGGCCATAGCGGACAAACGGAAGCTGTGGGGCGGAGAACTCAAGGTCGAGCCGTGTCCCAGGTGCGGGAATGAAGGCATCGAGCTTTTCAACTGCGGCTACAGCTCGTTCAACCCGGGCGGCGGCAGGTGCCCTGACTGCGGGTTCGAGGTGCAGGAGTACGTCAGCTGGAACGACGGCGACGGCGCAATGGCGAAGGTTTGGAACCGCGGCGTCAAGGCCGAGCTTGACAGCCCGGTGAGGCGGCTGGAGGAGAAGCTGAAGGCCGAGAGGCTGAAGGCCAGGCGCCTGCGCCGGCAGTTGCGTGACCACGGGCTGGAGCCGCTGGAATGAGCGGCTGGCCCAAGACGGTGGAGGGCGCCGCCACGCGGGTCCTGGAGCGCCTGAGCGCCGGCGACGTCGAGAGGCTGGCCGGCATGGAGGAGCGCGAGCTCGTCCGGCTGCACCACGGGCTGGGCCGCTGGATAAGGAACAACCTGGGCCTGTGGCAGGGAAATCGCGAGCTCAAGAGAGCCACGGGCAAGATTCACCCCGATGACGCATCGGGCGTCATCATCAAGGCTGCGTGGAGGGCCGCCAGGGAAGGCGGCCGGGCCACCGCGGCGGAGGAGAAGGTCGAATGAGGGTCGACGTCATAGACGAGCCGGAGAGCGCCGTCCAGAAGGAGCGGTTCCTGGACGCCTGCAAGTACATGGAGGAGCTGGACTTCGAGGCCGTCGCGGCTGCCGAGGCGGAGGGCGACGTCCTGTGCCTGCGCCTGAGGAGGGCTGGCGGCCTGTCCACGTCGCTGGTCGCGGTGCCGCTGAAGAACGCCAGGGCGGTCCTGGCGGACCACATCGAGACGGCCCTGGGGCGGATGCCGAACCTGCCGCAGCAGTGGCCTGCCGGCTTCGTCGAGATGGGCGAGAAGCCGCTGACGCCCAAGGTCGGCGTCGGCGTGGTGGTGACCAGGGAGGACGAATCCGCCCGGAAGGAAATCCTGCTGGGCATCCGCAAGGGCAGCCACGGCGCCGGCGAATGGAGCGTCCCGGGCGGCCATCTGGAGCTGGGGGAGACGCCCCGCGCCTGCGCCAGGCGCGAGCTGATGGAGGAGACCGGAATCAACGGGTCCGGGTTTTCCCGGCTTGGTTGGAGCAACGACGTCATGCCCGACGACGGCCTCCATTACGTGACGCTGTTCCTGCGGTGCCGCGTCCCGTCCGGCACCGAGGCGCAGCTGAAGGAGCCCGACCGCACGGAGGAGTGGCGCTGGTTCGAGTTGTCGTCGCCGCCGCCTAACGTGTTCGCTCCGACGGCCAAGCTGCTGGGGGCTGTGCGATGAGGCTCGCGTTGAAAATGACAGGGAGGACGCTGGCGTGGGTGCTGGGCATCGTCGTCGCCTCCTCCTTCGCGGTCCTCGTCTGGGCCATCCTGTTTCCTTCGTACGACCCGGAGTACGGACCCGGAACCAAGAGCCACTACATCAAGGTGCGGCGGCCGGCATGGTGCGTGCGCGTCATCCAGGTCGAGCACGACAAGGAGACCAACGACGTCATGGTCTGGTACGAGGCGAAGGACGGCACCGTTCGCGCCGCCCTGTACCTCTGGGACCAGGAAGAGGGATACAGGTGATTCCATGGACCCGCTGCAGCTGATTGGCACCGCCGGTGGGATAGCGGGGGCGCTCCTGACGGCGTTCAGGCGCCCGTGGCCCGGCCACCTGGTCTGGCTGTTCGCCAACGGCTGCTGGGTGGCGCATGGGTGCGCCTCGGGGAACTGGTACCTCGTGTGCCTGTTCGGCGTCTACTGGGTGCTCGCACTCGTCGGATGTTTCGCCTACTGGCCGAAGAAGTTGGAAAACTCCTGATTTTTCAGGAAAGGGTGGGAATTTGCCTTCTTCGCGCGGTAGTTGGGCAATTCAGCAATTAACCATGACGAGAGGTCCGCCATGACCGGACGCGCTGAGCTCGTAGCCGAGGGCCGCTGGACGCGCAGCGTCAACCGGGACGGCCCGGACAACATCCTTTTCTAAAAGGGCAGATGAAACTCAGGCGACTAGATGGAATGTCCTGGGCGCAGGCGGCGGCCTTCATGGGTCACAGCTGCCACGCTTTCGCGCTTGAGACGACCCCGCATGAGATTGAGGCGGCCAGGACGGCGCACGGCCATGGGCCGGAGGCGGGGGCCGCAGTGGCCGCCGCCTACCGATTCATGGAGAAGCACGGGCCCGTCAGGACGGCATGGATGGCGGCGCGCCTGTACGACGAGATCGCGCCGCCCCGCTGCGAGATGCTGTCCCGCGTGAAGGAGGGCCTTTGCTGGGCCGGGACTGACTGCGGGCTGGACGGATGCGGGTGGCCGATTGGGCCTCCTCCCGAGGGGCGGTCGAACAAGAGGGCGGGCCTGGCCAACGTCATGTTCGCGATAGCCGTCCGGGAGCTTGCCGACGGAAGCACGAGCGACAATGTCGCGGCTCTGGCCATCGCGGAGTTTCTGGACGAAGGGATGGGGGCGAAAAGCTATAATCATAACAAAGAGGAAAAAGCAACTTGATGAGAGCGACGATGTTGAACGTCTTCCACAAGGCGGCGGCTTACGACCGGGGCGCCTTCACGGGCCTCGCGGAGGAGGGGGCCGATGCGCCGGATTGACGATGCCCCGTTGCCGTCAGACGGCGACGCCCCGCGGAGCGACCACCGTCAGAAGACCTACGTGGCCGAGGCGGACAGGGCCGTTGCGGACAAGTGCCCGGACTGCGGCCGGCCGAAGGCGAAGAGCGCCGCCGACGCCGCCCTGGGCTGGTGCCCCAAGTGGTGGGCGCTGTACGACGGCGACGCGCAGGAGGACTGCAAGAGGGCCGCCGAGAAGAAGGCTCTGGCCGACTCGGTCAAGCTCATCTGCCCGAAGTGCGAGAGCCGCGACCTGACTGTCATGTGCGACCACTGCGACTGGGAGAACAACGGCTTGAAGGTCCAGCGCATGGCGATGCTTGAGGACGCCAACCGGAGGGCCAACGAGGCCATCGGCAACCAGGCTGAGGAGCTGGGTGGAATCATTGAGAACCTTTCCAAGTACAAGCGCGCGGCGGAGTTCAGCCAGATGGCCCTCATGGAGGAGTCGAACGGCCGGGTGTCGCTGCACGAGACGAGCGAGGCCGCGGAGGCGGAGCGTCAGCGGACCTACCAGGTCATCAACGAGAACGTGACCCTGGGCGTCAACTGCGAGCGCATGCGCAAGGCGCTGGAGTGGGCGGCCGCGGCAGAGCCGAAAACCTCCATTCGGGACTTGGTGCTCGACCTGCGGAAGGGGGCTAAGCATACCCTTGAAAACCTGCTGGAGAATTCCGACAGCTGGACCGACGATGACCAGCCGCTGCCGGAGGACGAGCAGATTCGGGCCGCCCATCCCATGGAAACGGACGACCATGAGACGTATGAGGAGGCCTTGCGCATGGTCGGGGCCAAGCGCTCCAAGTACGCGCTGGTCGACCTGGTGAACTGGCTCCTGCGCCGCATCAAGGAGCAGGATGAAATCATCGAAAACAGCGGGAGGCCGTTCTGATGAAGGTGGAAAAGAAGTCGCTGGCGGTGCGGCACGCCTGCTGCAGGAAGTCGAAATGCGCTTGGAACCGTCCGGCGTTCGAGTTCGTGAAGGTGACGAACGACCGGTGCGTGGCGTCGGATGGTGCCGTGCTCATCGAGATATTGAACGACGGCAAGCCCGACGCGGTCGAGTCGAAGGTGATGAAGCTCTCCGCCGAGGCGGCCAGGGCCGTGCGCAAGGTCATCGACAATGGTGACTGCGCGGAGGTCACCGAGGCCGAAGGCATGCTGAGCATCAGAAGCGGCGACGGCCGGGAGGCCCTGGCGCCGGCGGCGTCCTCGGATGCCGGAGACTTCCCTGACTACGAACAGCTGTTCCCGATGTTTCCGGAGGTCCTTTTCCGGGTGGACCCGGACGTGCTGGGTCGAATCGTGAAGGCGGCGAAAGAGGCCGGCGTCGATAAGCTGGTGTTCCGCCGGGACAAGCAAAATCCGGACAGGCGCGTCGAGGTGCGCAGCGGTGACAAGAAAGTGCGCATGCGCGCCGTGTTCCGGGAGATGAAGGATTGATGGGAGTCAGGATTCACAAGGTGCTGGGCTTCGGGACGGACCGGCTGGCCGTCAAGGACGGCAAGCTGGACGACCCCCGCTTTGACGTGGACCGCTCGGGCTTTTCAAGAATGTCCCCGGGCCGCGTGGACTCATACCGGAATGAAATCATGAAGGCTTTTGCCGAGGAGTTCGTGGACGCCAGGGCCGAGCGCCTTTTCGAGTACGCAAAAGAGGAGGTTCAGAGGCTCGATTCTAAGAACGGCAGCGCGACGGGTCCGCCGGGCGTGCCGATGGGCGTCTACTGCGAGCTGGAGAACGAGGCGCCGGCGATGGTCCTGGTGCCTCCGAACGTCGAGGGCTGGGTGCGCGTGGACGACGTCATCGACTACCACGAGCACGACGGCAGCGCGCTGTTCAGGTACTTGAAGGTGGTTGAGATTTTCCCGCTTGCCGGCGAGATGCGCCGGTACAGGGGCGAGCGCCGGTTCGACTGGGAGCCGGCGACGATGGGCGGCGCGCACTACAACCTCATGGTTGGCCGCTGGGACCCGAACATGAAGCCGCTGGCGTCGGGCGACGACCTGGACGACCTGCTGGAGAACTGGCGCCCGACGCTGCCGTGTATAATTCTGGCTTGGATTCAGATGCAGGAGCAGATAACGGACAAGAGGGGCTTCGCGGACATGCTGCGTCCCTGCGTCTACGTGTATTGGAGTTGAATAATGGACCGGAAGGAAAGAGCCAGGGGGGTCTTGGACGAGCTGCTGGCCATCGCCGCTCCGGCTGAGATAATGGCAATGGTCCGCGACAGGGAGGCCCCCACGGGGCCTGCCGTCGGCAAGCAAGTCATGCCCAGGGTGAAGGGCAAGAGGTTCCGCTGCGAGTGCGGCGGGACGGTCTTCACCGAGGTGCACGACGGCATCCTCCGGTGTAACGGATGCAAGCGGGAGTACGAAGGACAATGAAGATTACGAGGACCGAATGGACGGTCGTGGGGGCTGCCGCCCAAGGAGGAAGCAAGTGGAGCTGACGGACAGGCACCTGGAGAACCTAAGGGCGCTGAAGGAGAGCCCGACGGGGCTGATAAGGTCGAACCTGCCGCAGCCTCGGCTGGTGAAGGCCCTTGAGAAGGAGGACCTCATCGAGGTCTGCGGCGGCGACTGGATTGCGACGATAACGATTACGGACAAGGGCCTGCGGGTCCTGGAGGACCACGATGCCGAATTGTGACAGGTGCGGCAAGCACCGGGCGCGGGTGACGCGCCAGAACCCGACCGGACAGGCTGGCATCTTCTGGTGTCCGGTCTGCACCGGCGAGGAGTCCGAGCCGGAGTCCAAGGGCCGGCACATGACCCCCGAGAAGCAGCTGGAGCTGTGGGTGGCTGGCGAGAGCGTCCACAACGACGCGACTGGCGAGTGCTGCCCGGACTTCTCCTGCTGCAAGCCGGACCTGCTGTGGCCGAAGGCCGACCGCGTCAAGTTCGCGGAGGCGACCATCTACGAGGACGAGGACACCAGGATGTCCATGATGGCCAGGAGCATCGAGGCCCTGGCGAACCGCGAGTTTCCCGGTTGCGACATCGAGGTCTCGCCGGAACTGCGAGGAGGAGACGGGTGACGGTCTTCCTGGTCATACTGGTGATTGTGGCCGCCCTCTACATCAGGGCGCGCGTGAGGCCGCCTGTCTGCCGCTGGCCGCGCCGGCCGGAGACGCCATGCGACGTCCACGTCGGCGACTGCGCCTACAGGGTCTACCCGGGCGAGGCGGTCGGGATTGCCCGCCGGATGCACCGCGTGGTGCTGGAGGGCAGGGCGCGCGGGCCATGGCGAGGGCCAGGCGCGAGAAATGGGGCCACTCGTTCTCCCCTCGGACCTTTTCGTGCTCGAAGTGCGGCCTGTCCATGGCCGACTTCCAGATGGCCCCGGAACCGGAAAGGAGGCCCTGCGGTGACAAGACCGATTCCAGAGGTTGAGCAGCTTTGCCGATGCAGCAAGTGCGGGGCCGAGACGACGGCCATCCCCGACGCCACGGGCAAGTGGGACTGCTCCGAGTGCGGCTGGCGGCACTACCCGTCGAAGGGCGACCACGGGACGCATGTCCCGGTCCGAGACGAAAAGGGCCTTGGCAAGCGCCAGAAGGAGGTGCTTGAGCTGCTGAGGGAGAAGCCGATGCGGGTCGGCAGCGTCATGAAGCTGGGCTACCGCAAGCACGTCTTCCACCGG
>Ga0180437_10006426_pt1 | contig 15654 bp, 7 predicted proteins | sample SS_ome_4_FD_132410 | JGI IMG/M metagenome (GOLD analysis project Ga0180437, IMG submission 132410) | Hypersaline lake sediment archaeal communities from the Salton Sea, California, USA - SS_3_D_1 metaG | ecosystem: Environmental > Aquatic > Non-marine Saline and Alkaline > Hypersaline > Sediment...
CGAAACGAATTAACGGCGATTACGCACACGTGGTCGCTCCCACGAAAAATCATCAACCTGGCCAAAAGCCTCATGACGCTGGCCGCCTAACCTGACGCCGTTTTCAGAAAGTGCAGAACGGTCGTAAAGTCCGTTGAGCGTCTTGTCCTCGCCTCGGAGTTGCGCCAGCACCTCCAGCACGTCCTTTTCGGATAAGGTGCGCGACTCGCCGCCACACGATGTTCGTGTCTGCCAGTTGGCCGAATACCTCTTGCCACCCTTGAGGGCTCGCACGACCAGGATCTGATCGAAGTCTATCGCCGGGTTAGCGACCAGCAGTGCTTCGCGCTTCAACGCCTTGAACTCGTCGGAGTTGGGATCCTGCAACTCTTCCAGACGTTTGAGGAATTCTTTGCCCTTGGGGTAGTTGCCGCCATACGTGCTGATCAGGTATTCGATGGCCAAGCGCAGCGACTCGTGGTTGCCCTCCCCGCTGGCCTGGTGCCCCAAGTTCCGGTCGTTCAGCGGGCCGTTGAGGATACCGCCGTTCTCCTCCGGTTCTTGAGCGAAGCAGAGAGAAGTGGCTGACAGCAGGAACACGGCGATCGCACGGACAATCAAACTTGTCTTCATCTAAATCGACCTTATTCAAGAGACTGCAAACATCAAAGATGCTTGCGGGATCGTGGCGGGGGAAACGGCGTGCTTTCGAGACGAGGCGAACCGGACGGTCGCGGCGTCCAAAAAGCTCATCATTTGGGGCGAAACACTTGCCCCCATTATGGACACAGCAAACCCTGCTTGTCTAGACCAAGACGCTGTTTATCCGCGATTTCGACATCGTTGGAGCTTCCTCTCTATTGAACCTCTATTGATGTCTGCACAGTCAATAAAGGCTGTCAGCGGATCAGTTCCCGCTTGTAGACGTCGCCCGGCTCGTCGAGTATCTGAATCACGTTGATGCACTTCCATTTGCTGGCGTTCACTTGCCAGACGACTCGCGACTTGTCCCGCGTGATCTCGAAGACATGAGGGAAGTCGCCGCTGCCGTACCCCGTTCCATGGCGGGTGTTGGTGATAACGAGGTTGCCGTTCTTCAGGACCTGGAACGCGCAGATCATGGAGATCTTCAGGTTCAGGCGGTCGATGTCGTCTTCACCAAATTCCCAGATCACATTGGCGTCCTTGTCGTATTCCACCAGAAAGCCGCCCGTGCCGCCGCGTTTTTTGCCGGAGATCATGGTGTTGCCGTTGGGAAGACGCAACGCGGCGAAGTGACCGTTGGGGAACGTGCGGACGACCTTACCGGCGGCGTCCCACTCGAACGTCTTGTTCATGGTCATGACCACGCCGAGGTACGTTCCTTCCGGCGTCTTGCGGAACTGCCGGAAGGCGTGCCCGATGTCCCGGCAGCCGGCGAGTTCCAGCCGGACCCGCGTGGTCTCCTTGCTGTTTTTATCCAGCTCGATCGCGTAGTGCTCGTCGGGCGCCGCGTTGTAGCCGATCAGGAACCCGCCGCCGGGCAACGGCTGACAGGCGTGGTTGCTGCCATTTCCGGGAAGCGAGTACTCCCACAGCGCCCGCTTGTCGGCGTCGAGACGGACCACTTGGCGGCCCTGGGCGTAGACGATTCCGCCGTCCGGGAGTGCCCAGGCGTCCATGCAGGTCAGCTCCCACTCTATCCGGTCGTCCTGGTCGACTATGGCGATGGACTGTGAGTTCCAGCCGGTCTTGAGGAAGCGATGTCTGACTTCTCCCGCCTGTTGAACTTCGGGCCCGTCGGCCATCGCCGGCGCGGTTAAGTACAGAACACCCAACAATCCCCACGTTTTCCAACTCAAGACCTTCACATGCTGCTCCCTTCTGTTGATCGAACGTTGGACATCATGAAGTTGGTGAAGTCGAGTCTTCCCTCAGCCGTTACCGGCCATTCAGGGTCATTCAAGGCAAAGCAGCCTTCCGTCACGGGTCGAAAGATACAAACGGTCGCCGGCGGCCGCTATGCCGTTCCAAACGGGTGGCGAGGCGAGTTTTACTCGGGCAACGGGCTCGCCTGTCTCCTTGTCGAGGATCTGCAACTGGCCGCCTGCGCGTCCTTCGAAGTTGGCCCAGGGGTCGTCCGGTTGGATCTCGGCCGGTGGGCCGGCCACGGCCAGGTGCTTTGGGCCGACCACCATAGCCCACGGATACAACGGGAAGTGAAAGTGCCGCCAAAGTGCCCGTTCCGGCGCTTGCTTCTTGACGACATCTGGACCGCGAGGATCCGTCGTGGTCGCGCGTTTTCTATCGGCTCTCGACGCAGTCGCGAAGAGGATCGTGCCGCCGATTTGCACATTGGGATTGGCCAGCCAACTGGGGCCGTCGCCGTCGAGGCCGGCGATGCGGTCGGTTATCCCCCCGGCCGGGATATGGAACGTTTGATTCGCACCGCCGGGCAAATTGGCCGCCGCGACGTACGCACGCGAATCATCGAACGCAATCAGGTTGCCCTTGCCCTTCGGCGTACTTGAACTGAGATTCCAGAAACCCCGTTGAAACCAGCGTTGATTGGCGAAACCGCCGTCCGCCACGAGCGTCGGCCCCGTGGCGGCCAATTCCCGTGGTTCAACGTCTTTCACGGGCGGTGTCAACGCGAGTTTCCGCTTCCGCAGGTACACGCTTTCGCCGTCGGTTGTCAGGATATCGGATAAGGCGCCGTCCGGCAGTTGTCCCGTGGTTTTCGTCTCAGTTTGCATCTCTTCTATGTCCTGGGTGTCCAGGATCTTGCCGCTGGCCACGTCCAACGCATAGGCGCAGACTCCGCCGTCCAACAGGGACGTTCGCCCCGCGACGAAGTACGCTGTGCCGCCGGCCACAAGCACACTGCTACAAACGGGCCAGCAGCTTTCAAGCTGCCCGAAGGCGACGACGCGGCGGTCGACGGGCGCAGCGCTGAATTGCCAGACCAACTCGCCGTCGGTCGCTCGCAAGCACCAGACGCGAGCATCCCGACTACCGAAGAGCACGTATTCTTGCCACACCGTCGGCGGAGAATCGACGCGGCCGCCTGCCGTGAATGCCCATGCCCGCTCGCCCGTGGCGGCATCCAGCGCGATGACCTGGTGTGTGTCTTCCGACGCGACAAACACCTTGCCGCCGGCGATGGTCGGTGCGGACAGCGTGCCCCCGAGCTTGGCCTGCCACGATTGTTTGGGCGCCGATGGAATCGGGCTGGTGGCCATGGAACTCCGCATAGCATCGTGGCGGAAGGTGGGCCAGTCTTCGGAAGACTGAGGACTGAAAGAAGAAGGATGAACCGTACCGTACGCTGGCCCCTTCTCCAGCCTTTGTTCATTCACCCTCCCGCCTTCGTCCTTCCGCAATTCCCCCGCCGCCATCGCCAAGAAGCCGCGAGGTTGGAACTGCATGTAACACTGGCAATGGTCGGGTGGACGGTAAAACAGCCCATTGCCGAGCACGTGTCCCGACCGGCAAGCGGTCCGCAACCAATGGTTCAGAGTAATTTCACCCGTCTCGAGGTCGACGAATTCGGCCCCGCGGCGGCCGAGCACCGCAAAGTTCACCGAGGCTCGGTTCGGATAACAGCGATGATGGTGGCCCACGTCCAGCGCCTTGCTGATCGAGTGCACCGTCTTTTCCTTACCGGTGGCGGCGTCCAGGCCGATCAGGTTCGTCATCTTTCGATCCGGCAGCCAAATGGTGTCGCCGATGGCGAACAGATCGGGCCATTCGATGTAGGCGATCGGCGTCGCCTTGTCGTACCGCCACAACTCCCGGCCGGTCGTTGGATCGAGCGCTTGCAGGGTCGCGGCCCCGCTCTGCTTCATCGCCCTAGTGCTGGGCAGGTGCAACACGAACAAGCGGCCGTCGTGGGACACGACCGTGTGGACGTTTTCGCTCGCCAACAGGTGATAAAGACTGCCCACATCCAACCGCTTTTCGGGCGTCTGTTCGAGGAAGAGTCGATCGATCCGCCACATTTCCTTGCCGCTTTCGCGATCCAGGCCGATGACGTGCCGCTCGTCGATCAGGAAGATGCCCGTCTCCGCCGCGGTTAGATTCAGGTGCCGCATGGAACCCATACGGTCGATCTTGGCGGCGCTTCCCACGAACGGGCCGGCCTTCCATAGAACCTTGCCCGCTGCTGCGTCGATCGCCCACACCTGTTTTTGGGAAGTTGGCGGCAACTCGCCGATGGGCTCGGGCCGCACTCCTTTGCCCGGCCACGGTCGTTGGGGCGAATCGTTGACGACCACATACAAGACGCCATCGTAGAGCACGAACTCGTCGGCGTAATCGGTCCCTTCGTAGGTCATGGCCGACTGACCAGTGGCGGCGTCAAGAGCCGTCACCGGACTGTCAAAGCCGAGAGTAACGTAAACGCGGTTGCCTTTGGCGACCAGGCGTTTGCGCACTTGCAGCGGGTGATTGAACCGCGCCGCGTGGCTTTCCGTCCAATAACTCCACGCGTGGGAACCCCAGTTCCTCATGTCGCGGCGCCACAGCAGCACACCGTTGAACGCATCGCGGGCCACGAGTCTCCACTGGCCAGGCATGCCGGTAAAGCCGACGGGTGCCTCGTCGATGATGTAAAAAACCCGGCCCCCCGAGGTGACGGTTGCGGTAATGCTCGGCTCAATGCCGTGATGGCGCTGGAAGATCGGTCCCGAGGCCCACTGCAAACGCTTCGGTGGACCGACCCACTCATCCTGCGAAACCATGTTGCCGGCCGACGAGTATCGGAAGTGGGTCCACTCGTCGATGTCGTCGGGCCACGGTTTGCGGAAGACGCTGTCAGGCATTAAGTGTCGGGTGGCAGCATCGACCGTGACCGCGACTCCTCCGGGGCATAACACCCGCTCGATCTCTTCACGCGGCACTTCACCACCATCACGCGACACAACGATCAGATTGACCATGTTTTCCGCGTACGGCAGTCGCGTACCGTCGAACCGATCGACGGAAACCGGCCCGTACAGGCCAAGGGCCTGAATGTTCCGGCGAGCCATTGTCACGCTTGCGGGGTTCGTGTCCAGCTCGTGCACGAGGAACCGGTCACCGTCGGCCAGTTCGGCGGTCAGCCGACCGTCGCCGCAGCCAATGTGAACGATCACTCCGCCGCCCGTTCCGGCGGCGCGAAGAATCTCGCTCGCTGATTGGGCGTACGCCGCTGAGGTAACGCTCCAACACAAATTGCACCAAAGCAAACAGGACACGGGCCGTCGGATACAGTGGGTCACGTTGATGCTCCTTGGAATCGGCGGGCGTTTCTGCTTGGATGTACTGACGCCCGCACTACGTGTGGGATCGAGTTTACGCCGTACCGGCCTGCCCCGAATTCATGGTAAGTGATTTACGTTTCCGATTCCAGTGGTGCTGCCTTTGGGATACACGGCCCCGTCTTTCGCAGACGGGCAAATCGTTCTGCTATAATCAATGACTGCGTCAAGCTGCGTCGCGTAGTCTCTCGGGAAGTAAATCGAGATCGACCTCTGACAACAGGCGGGCGTCTCATCGTCCCCAAGGGCACATACCAATTGTCCGGTGTGAGACTGAAGTCGAACATCCATCTACTGATCGAAGCGGGCACGGTGATCAAATCCTTCTGGCCCGGGGGAAGGAAAGAGACGGTCTTTGTCATGGACGCCGAACTTCCACCCGGAAAGAATGCCTCCACGGAGGACGAGAAAGCGTTCATCGAGAACGTCAGTATCCGGGGATTGGGCGGACGGTTCACGGTGGACTATTCAGACCGGCCCATGCAGCAAGGGCACACCGCCGTTGCTTGTCGTATGGTGCGGAACTTCCTGATTGCGGATCTCGATGTGCAGGATAACTTCACCACGCACTGCGGAATCTACCTGGTTCCCACGGGCTCGACGGCCAAGGACGTGAATGACTGGCCCGTCTCCCGGGCGACCGACGGCACGATCCGCAACTGCCGCATCTTCAACGCCAGTCCGGGCTATGGATTGGTCCAGCTTCATGGCGCCCAGTCGGTCTATTTCGAAGATCTTTACGCCAAGGGCGGCGTCGCGCTCCGACTCGAAACCGGCGCGGTCGGACCTCAGACCGCGGTTTACGACGTCACGGCGAAGAACGTCACCTGCGAGGACGGGCGGTGTGCTGTTATGTTTGGCCCGCACAGTGCGGTGAATGGCGTGGTCGAAGTCGATGGGGTGGTCTCCAAAAGCTGTGCTTACGCCGTTACAATTGGGCTGGGAGGTGTGAAGGTCGAACAGTTGAAGTACCAACCTGATGCAGAGGATGGAAGCTTTGCTGCCGAAAGCTACGTCAAAGATATCCGTGTGATTTTCGGAAGGCACGCGCAGATCAAGACGCACTCGATCCTCGCCGTTCCGACGTTGTACTATGACGACCTAAAGCTTAGGTGGTTCGACAAATTCTTCGAGGGGCCGTCGATCGCAGCGGTGAAGGATTCCACACAGGGGCACTATCACGTCCGCATCGAGAACGTGACCATGGAAGGCTTCCAGTACAATGCAGACAAACCGATCTTGACCGCGAAGGACGATCGACCGGGAAGATGAGCCGAGGAACTTCGCAAATGGAAGGCAGTACACAAATGACGACCGCAACCGCAGTGCCTATCGCTGTCGCCCCGCTGCCGCCGAGCAGTCTGCTCTCCGAACAGAAGCCCAACATCCTTTGGATTGTCCCGCTTTGAAACGCAAGCTGCCGCATCGAACTTCCGGCTCCACGTAATTCGAATTCGATATCCAGACGATCGGATGAAAGGACTTCGAACAAGATGATGGAAATGAAATACCAGAGAATCCTTGGCGCCATGCTCCTGCTCCTGACCGTCTCACCGCTGTGCGGCAGGGCCGAAGAGGACAAGGCCGTCCTGGCCAAGAAACCATTCACTGTGGCGTCAGCCGAGTTGAGTCTCGTTCCCAAACCGCACCTTGTCAAATCGCTTGAGGGGCAGCCCTGGCAACCGGGCGCGGCGATGCGAGTCCGAGTCCCGGAGCCTATTCCAAAGGCAAGAGAGCATCTCCAGGGTTTCGCCGGCGCGTTGGAGATGCTGGCGAACACCGATATGCGATTCGTCGACCAGACGGATGCAGCCGATCTCGTGGTAGTCGTTGAGCGAGCATTGGCGGCGGACGCCTATATTCTGCGGATCCGTGCCGACGGCGTCCAAATCGAGGCCTCGTCATTGAAAGGCATCACTCATGCCACTGCGACATTACTGCAACTGATCGGCCAATACAGCGACACCGCAATTCCTGCCCTGGAGATTCGCGACGAGCCTGTCTGTAGCTATCGCAACTTCATGGTCGACCTGGGACGCAATCCTCACAGCCTGGAGTCCCTGAAAGAGACCCTCGACCTGCTTTGGTTCTACAAGGTCGATTCGATGCAACTTCATCTGACGGACGACCAGCGGTTCGCCTTCCCTTCCAAGGCTTACCCGAAGCTGATTACCGAACGCGGCAAGATCACCTGGGAACAGTTCGCGGAATTGGAACGATACGCACAGGTCAGAGGCGTGGCGATCATCCCCGAACTGGAGGTCCCCGGTCACTCGGGGATTGTGCGTCGAACCTACCCGGAAGTTTTCGGCAAATCCGCCACCGACCTGGCGACCTTGGAAACAGCCCGCCAAGGAATCAAGACGTTGCTCGACGAGATGATCGAGTTGTTTCCCTCGTCGCCGTACGTTCATATCGGCGGCGACGAGGCGGATGGCGTGCCCGTCGAGTTGCAGCGAGCCCTCATCAACGACCTGCACGCCCATTTGAAGGCCAAGGGCAAGCAGACGGTCGTTTGGGAAGGACCGCCGCTTGGAGAAGGTGACAACAAGGTGAACACTGAAGTGATTCATCTGAACTGGCGGACCATCAATTTCCCGGCAGACAAGATGCTGGCGGCAGGCTATCGCGTCGTCAATGCGTCGTGGGCTCCGCTCTATATTGTGGACCACTACCCGCGCACCAACCTCACCGTGGCCTCGCCGCAATACGTCTTCGAAACGCTACGACTGACGAAGTTCCAACACTTCAACCCGGGCATGCCGACGTTCGCCAGACCGGTAGTGACCGAACGCAGTGACCAGCTGATCGGCTTCTGCATGCCCTGGTGGGAAGGCCGGGATGAGAATTATGCGAGGATGTGTTTTTCTCGGGTGATCCCCATGGCCGAAGTCGCATGGAACCACGACCAAGAGCGGGATTACCAGGACTTCGCATCGCGATCCACGGCGACGGAAGCCGTCCGCCAACGAGCGTTCTATCCAGTGGACATTGTCTGCGACGGACTGGCCGTCCCAGAAGACGGAGTCTTCCACGATCAGACGCAGGTCTCTCTCGATAAAGGCGACCGTTCCGGCGAGATTCGTTACACGCTGCACGGCGGCAAGCCCAGGGCGAACTCGACGCTGTACCAGGAACCGCTAAGCATCGACCGATCAACGATCGTCCGGGCGGCTCTATTCGAAAACGGCAGACAGATTTCCCATGACAGCCGAAGGATGCTGACATGCGTCACTCCGGTCATGAATCTGGCGCTCGGCAAGCCCGTCACCTCCAATCGCACGTCGGGAAGTCCGTTCTCGATTGGCCGTCTGACCGACGGTGGCACTGGGGTGCTCGATTACTATCTTGGCTATCCGTCGGAGCCTGAACCGGTCGAAGTCACCGTGGATCTTGGCGAATCGAAGATGGTCAATCGCATCACGATCTTCGCGTACTTCAATGGACGAGCCTACCCGTCGCCTGCAGAGTGTTCCGCTTCCTTGATATCGAAATGGAGAACGCCTTATGAAGAAGCCGCAAAGATTACTTGGCCTGTTTCTGGCAGCGCATCTCACGCTTTGCACCGTGCCGTCAGCGTACGCAGCGGGAATTCCTGAGCGGGGCGTGCGCAGCGTCACGCCGGCTGGACGTTGGCAGGACGCGCTGGTCACCGGCAACGGGCGGATGGGCGCCATGCTCTTCGGCCAGCCGACCAGCGAGACGCTGGTCGCCAACCACTGTCGGCTCTACTTGCCGCTTGGCAACCGGGAGATTGTGCCTGATCTCGCGCAATACGTCCCGCAGCTGCGTGAGATCATCCGCGAGCAAGGTTACAACGCGGCGATGAGCTTCTTCCTCGGCAAAGCGAAAGAGCAGGGATATCCCGGTTTGACGTGGACCGACAAATTCCATCCGGGCCTGTTCGTCAATATCCGCCAGCCCGCCGATGGTCCAATCGTCGGCTACGAACGGACGGAGAACTTCGCCACTGGCGAAGTCATTGTCCGGTGGCGCGACAACCGCGGTGAGTTTCATCGTCGGCTGTTCGTTTCTCGCACGGATAATCTCATCGCGCTCTCGCTCACCGGCCCCGCACCATGCGAACTTGAGTTTCCAGCCATTGAGCACGAATTGATCGAGTCACAGCAAACGACCACGCCGGACTGGGTCACCTGCCACAACATCTACATGAAAGGCAAAGGGGGCTTCGACACCGCGGTGCGCGTCATTCGCAAGGACCAAGGCCGCGACACGCTGGTGCTCATCCGCATCGTGCCGTGGAAGACGCCGCTGCGGAAGGAACAGAGCGAGGCGTGGGCGTATTCGCCCAACAATCCGGACTTCAACCGCCAGGGCATCTTCAGGCCGGCGCCCCCGCTGGCGGAAAGTTCCGTCGTCGCCTACCGGGCGGCGGACGAGGCGAAGACGTTGCTGCCGCAATTGAAGGACTCGCTCGCCGGTGTGCCCACCGATTACGGCGCGCTGTTCGCGCCCCACGCGCGGGCACACGGCGCCCTGTTCAATCGCGTTGCCCTTGATCTCGGCGGCGACGCGGACCGCGCGAAGACGGTCGAGGAATTGCTCGACTTCGCCAAAAACGAGAATACGCTGCCGCCGGCGTTGATGGAAAAGATGTATGACGCGGGCCGCTACATGGTCATCTGCTCCGCCGGCGAACTCGCGCCCAACCTGCAGGGCATCTGGACCGGCTCCTGGAAGGCCCCGTGGTCGGGCGATTTTACACTCGACACCAACGTCCAAGCCGCGATGACGTCTGCGTGCAGCGCGAACCTGCCCGACCTGATGCACGGCTACTTCCGCCTGATGGAAGGCTTCTATCCCGAGTGGCGGCTCAACGCGACACGCATCTATGGCTGCCGGGGTTACTTTACCAACACCCGCGCGTCGAACACCGCGCTCGAACTCCACTGGGGAAACTGGCCGGGTGTGTTCTGGACGGCTGGCTGCGGCTGGCTGGCGAGTTTCTACACCGAGTATGCCGACTATACGGGCGACCGCGAATTTCTCGCGAACCGCTGCGTGCCGCTGCTCAAAGAGATCGCCGCATTCTACGAGGATTTTCTGAGCGAGACCGACATGGACGGCCACGCCGTTTTCATCCCGTCCTACAATCCCGAAACCGGCTGCGGCGTCGACGCGACAATGGACATTGCCGTCGCGCGCGACGTGTTGATGAGCCTCATCGCCGCCTGCCGCGAACTGAACGTCGAAGCTGAAAGCCTTCCCCGGTGGGAGGCGTTGCTGGCGAAGCTCCCGGCGTATCCGATCAACGACGACGGCGAACTTCCCGAATTCCCCGGCAGCAAGGTAAACGCCGGGCACCGGCATCATTCGCAGCTCTATCCATGTTACCAGAGCTTCGACCCGCTCTTCGAAACCTCGGCCGAACTGCGCATGGCGGCACAAGCGACCGTGCGAGCGAAGATCGCTGCCAGCGACCGGGGCGGCAAGGGCAACCAGCAGTCGTCGTTCGGACGCGTCCAAGCCGGCGTTTCGGCAGCCTACCTGGGCATGGCCGAGGAAGCCTACGGACGCTTGAAAGTGATGGCCGTCAAACGTTCGATGAACCCGAGCCTCATCACCTCGCACGAACCCAATGGTGCGATCTTCAACACCGACGGCAACGGCGGGATCCCGCAGATCGTCAGTACCATGCTCGTCTTCAGCCGACCCGGGCGACTTGACTTGCTGCCCGCGCTGCCAGAAGCATGGCCCAAGGGCGAAATCCGCGGGATCCTCGCACGCCGGCAGATCACAATCAACCGGCTGGCGTGGGACAGACCGGCGGGAACCGTTCACCTCACGTTGACTTCGGGCATTCAGCAAACCATCTCGCTTCGCCTGGGTGAGAAGCGACAGGAACTCGCCCTGACCAAAGACGAACCTATCGAGGTAATACTCCAATGGTAATGCGAACCTGCAATAGACGGAGAAACAACATCATGAGGAGCCTGATTGGTACCTTCTTGTTGTGTATTGTCGTCTGTACCGCGGGAACGGCGGCCGTATATCGCGGGCGGTTCACGCCGGATGCGGAGTACGTACTCAGCGGCCGCCTCGCGGCCGACCTGCCGCCGCTTCCCCGTGTGCCGTTCAGTCTGGAGGCGCCCGGTTTTCGCGACGATCTCCTCAGCCAGGTACCGCCGGTGGGCGTGCACCCCAGGGTCGTCCTGAGCCCCTGCGACATTGACGAGATCAAGGCCAACATTGCCAAGGGTGAGGACGCGGAAGTCACCTTTCGTGTATGTCTCCGCGAGTTGCGCAACAAGGCGGCCAACCCGAAACCCATGCGGGAGGATTTCGGCAATGCTCCCTGGGGCGGCATCGGGGTGATTGCTGCCAAGGGATTACTGGCCCTGTTGACCGATGACCAAGACCTCGGTCGCGAGGCAGCCCTGTGGACCGTCAAGCACGCACGATACCTAGAGCCTCGCATCGATCTCCTCAATACCCACCCCGACGCCCGGGCCTTCAAGGATGATTTCTATTACTTCAGCCGAGCAGGCGTCCGGGTCGGCGGCCTCGACTATACAACCGCCTACCGTGAGGGTGGCGCTGAGAGGGTGCGCGAGTTGGCCGACGAGCGTGTCGAGTTCTTCGCCGAGGATAACCAGTGGGCGTATACGTCGCTGGGTGCCGAGTATGACTACTGCGAACCGTTCATGACCGATGCCCAGCGTGATTATGTCCGTTCGGCCATCCGCCGCGCCACATCCGGCAAGTACACCACCGGCATGGAGATCCCAGGGCACTTCTTCATCAACAATCACATGAGCATGGAGGCTGAGTTCTATACCTTGTTGCTGTCCATCGAAGGTGAAGAGGGATTCGATGTCCGCGCCGCCGAGCAATGCGTCCCGCGTCTGATGGATAAGCTCACGTACGACATCTCGCCCGACGGCATTCTCTACGAGAACGTCAAGGGCTTCATCCCGCTCTATCCAATTTACGCCGCCGGCCGGCGAGGCCAGCGCAACCATCTCAAGCACGACCACCTGCGCACCTGGTTCGAGGCCAAGGCCCATGCCTCCGAAAACATCCAGAACCGCTATTTCCAGCGCGGACGCAACCGTCCCGGCCTGCGCCTGCCGGAAGTCGGCAAAGGGAATGACGATCCACGCTTCTGGGTCCTCGGCGCCGACAGCGGCCCCGGCGGACACGCCGCCTTCGTCTGGGGCTGGGTCCTGAAAAGGCTGTTTCCCGAAGACCCGATTATCGACTACTGCTACAAGATCGGCCTGCAGACGGCCAACTTCGATGTGTTCGACGGCAGCGACGATGAGACCAACTATGGCGGCAGGATCCACTACAACACCCGCAACCTGATCGACCTGATGTTGCTGTGCGCCACGGACGGGGCCCGCGATGGCATGGGCAACGTGATTGACTATCAGCAAACCGGTCTGCCAGAGGTGCTCAAGAAGAAACCCATGGCCTGGAAGGACATGAACCGGGGCCTGGCTCGCGTGCGCAGCGGCTGGGGCAAGGACGACATCGTCATCAGCTATGAATGTCGCAGCGACGTCTATTACGGCGGCCACGAGACTCCGGAGCAGGGCGACTTTCGCTTCAGCGCCAACGGCGTCCTCTGGAGTCCCTATACCGGCCCCTACATGGATGCCTACTTCCGCAACATCGTGCTCGTGGACGGCTATGCGGGCGTCTACCAACCCACCCCGGGAAAACTTCTTGAAGTAGCCAACACGGACGCCGCCACCATCGTCTCCGACGCCACCGAAGCCTACCGCTGGAAGAAGCAGGAAAAGAACTTCTACCACTGGCACGGCATGCTGAAGACGGCCCCGCAATTCACCGACTGGCTGCGCAATCGCGGATGGCGCATGAACCGCGACTGGGAACTTCCCTTCCAGCCGCACATGAGGGAGTTCTACGATGGCTTCGCCCATCTCGACTGGGGCCCCTGGCACGGCGAAACCCGTGGCCCGGAATACTACGAGCGCTGGAACGACATGGAGTATGTCTTCCGCACCCTGCACATGGCACGCGGTAAACGTCCCTATGTACTGATGGTCGATGACCTGAAAAAGGATGACGCCCCGCACCAGTACGACTGGAACTTTGCCCTGTCGGGCGATGTGCGGTTGTACAAGGCCGATAGCGCCGCCAAGAATCGTCACCTTGAAAAGGGCACCGACGGCGCTATCGGAACGGATCTGATCTTGTGTTTGGGCGATGCTGCCCAGAATCGCAAACCGACATATGGAAACTTGCCTGACATCGGATATGAACCCAAGGCCGACGACCCGATGCTGCTGGTGCGTGTTTTGTGGCGCAATACGAGCTTCCCTTACCCGCTGCCCTCGTTCGAGCAGACCTGGCAGTTCAACCGGATCAAGATTCCGGCTTATGCCGTCGAGCCGGAATTCAAGGTGTTGCTCTATCCCTACCGGTTTGGCGAGCCGCTGCCCTTTACCCGCTTCAGTGACGACCGCAGCGAGCTGCTGGTCAGCTTCGACGGCCAGCAAGATACCTATACGTTCCAGCGCGGCGCCGGCGGACGGACGGTCTTTGCCATGCAGAGCAACGGGCGGCCGGTCGTCACAACAACCAGCAGGCCGGCGCCGCCTGAGCTCAAGAACATGGGCGGGCACACCCCCGACCGCAATCTTCCTGAATCCGAACAGCGGAAACGCATGCTGCATTTTGCCGACCGTCTCGACGTCGCCCTGGTCAACCCGGCACCTGGCTGTGAAATCCGCTACACGCTGGACGGTTCCGCGCCAACCGAAGGCTCGGCCCTTTACGCCGGCCCGATTCGGGTCACGAGAGACTGCGAGTTAAGAGCCGTCACCGCACACCACGGTTGGGTGTTTGACGAAAACACCAGTGAGCCTCTTGCCGTCGCTTGTCGTCGAATTCCCGCCTCGCCCCCGATACGGCCCGCTGCCAGGCAACAGCAGGGCCTGGCGTGCGAAGTATTCTCGATTCATCACACGATCTTCGAAGAGGACAGCGGCGTGTTCACCGGCCACAAGAACATGCTGCCCGAACTGAAAAAAACCGATCGCCTCGCGCTGGTCGCCGTTGACGGCTTCACGATCCCGCCCATTGGCCCGAAAGCACCGAAGAGCGAGATGCACAAGGCCTACTACCGCTATCGCGAGTTGCTTCACGCTCCGGCCGACGGTGTCTACCGGTTCCGCGTGTTCTCGTGCGGGCCCGTTCGCATGACCGTGGCCGGCCAGGCGGCGCTTGACGTCACCGGTCCGTACGGACTCAGCCAGAAGTACCGTTACGGGGAATGTGTTCTGCAAGAGGGTCCTCATTCGATCGAACTGACCGTCTGTGATCCGGTCTTCTGGAAAGGCGACTCCTTCATGGATCAGCACGTCGACGTCCGGCAACCCGGCCATACGGACTATCATCCCGTTTCCGACTCGTGGCTGACACGCTCTGCCACGCAGCAACTGGAAGCCCCGGTGGACCTGACTACTCGGGCCACTGCCGTGCCCATGGGGGTCAGCGGCCTGAAGCCGGGACTGGTCGAGGAGTCCTACGATTGGTCCGACCGCGTAACACCGAAAACGGCGGCCTTCGTTGAAGGCAGCGCTACCTACGTCGTTCCCAACGACGGGCTGCCGGCGGAATTCCTCGACGGCCTCAATGAATCGACTCCGTATCAGTGCCAGCCCGTGTGGAGCCTGGCCGGCAGCGACAACTTGAATCTGCTGACCCGTTACGTCGGGTTCTTCCGGGCAGTCCAGCCGGGCGACTACGCATTTCGGACGGATCCGAGTGGCGCCAATCGGCTGACCATCGGCAAACAGGTTGTGGCGTGCGCCAACATCCAGGGCTATGAGCCCGTGGACCTGCTGCGCCTCGAACCGGGCCTCTACCCGCTCGAGTTCGTCAACCTGTTCGGCTCGAGCGAACTCCGAGTGCGCAGTCCCGGCAACGACGAATTCCGCCCGGCCGTCCCGGGACAACTCGCCCGCGCGACCGAACAAGAGGTGCTGCCCGACACCCGCGGACCGGCGGCCGTGATTGACTTCGATAGCATTACTGACAATGTCGTGGCGGTGCAGTCAGAACGCTCTCTCACCGCCCGTCTTTTCGGGGCCGAGCCGGTCGCTACACCATTCGGCCAGGGTGTCGCCTTCACGGGTGAGAATCCCCACCTCGAACTCAGCGGACTGCAGTGGCCTGCACCTGCCTGCACGGTGTCCATGTGGCTGAAGCGCGGCAAGAGCGGCGACAGCTTGGCACTGCGGGGCATGCCCAACAAGTTCCAAGTACGCTTGCGGAGCAGGGATGCGGTGTGGGCGAACTACCACCGCAGTCCAGATGCCGTACACGTCCAGGCCGGCGAAAAGGCGGCCAGCAACGAGTGGTTCCACCTGGCCGTCACCTTCGGCCAATGGGTCAAGGTCTA
>Ga0180437_10006435_pt1 | contig 15639 bp, 15 predicted proteins | sample SS_ome_4_FD_132410 | JGI IMG/M metagenome (GOLD analysis project Ga0180437, IMG submission 132410) | Hypersaline lake sediment archaeal communities from the Salton Sea, California, USA - SS_3_D_1 metaG | ecosystem: Environmental > Aquatic > Non-marine Saline and Alkaline > Hypersaline >...
CCAGCAACTTCAAGCAAAGTTGGCTAAAGCCCAAGAGGAACTGAGTAATATCACCGTGGAAGCTACCAGCGGAGGTGGTGCCGTCAAAGTGGTCATTGATGGACATCAGAAGGTTCATTCCGTCGAGATATCTCCCGAGGCGGTAACAGCGGAAGACGTTGAGTTACTGCAGGACTTAGTCATGACTGCTGTTAACGAGGCTGTTGCCAAGTCGCAGGAGCTTGTTAGCAAACGTCTCAGCAGTCTGACCGGCGGTCTCAATATTCCGGGACTAACGTAGTTGGCCGGCAGCTGTCAAAACCCCCAGTGGCTTGTCGCAATGCGGCACACAGTATGAGATAAACGATCAGAGCAAATGAGAACTGTCGCGGAACCCATATCCAGGCTAATTGAGGAGCTCAATAAGTTGCCCGGAATCGGGCCGAAGAGCGCTAAGCGGCTGGCTTACCACCTGTTACGCAGCTCTGATGAAGAAGCTAAAGCTCTGGCTGAGGCTATTTTGACGATCAAGGAGAAGATAAAGCTTTGTTCCGTTTGTTTTGACAGCACTGATTGTGACCCCTGTCGCATCTGCCAGGATAGCGAACGTGACCATTCCAAGATTTGTGTTGTGGAGAAACCTTCCGACATCCTCCCGTTGGAGCAGACTGGTAGATATGATGGCGTTTACCATGTGCTTCACGGAACTATCAGTCCCACACAGGGTATTGGGCCCGAAGACCTGAAGGTGAAGGAGCTGCTGGCTCGCCTCAAAGACGGTTCCGTAACAGAAATCATAGTGGCAACCAATCCCAACGTAGAGAGCGAGACTATGGCCATGTATCTCCAGCGGCTTATCACGCCTCTGGGCATTCGGGTCACTCGCCTCGCTCGTGGCTTGCCCTTTGGTGCCGAACTGGAATACGCCGACGATCTGACCTTGGGGCAAGCACTGGAAAACAGGCGCGAATTCTAGAACAGGTAAGCCTCTCGAATACCTCTGGGGGCTAAGTCACCGGTTTGTTTGCTATGAGTTTATGAAAAAGGGGGGTGGCCGCTGCTAACGCCAGATTTGCCCGCTTTCTTGCCGATCCAAACAGGCCAGCGAATTTGCCTGCCGGTGTAGCGCGAGCTATACTGTAGACTATATCAGTTCGCACACAGTCAGATTGTTGCACCGCTTCAGTTGTCGTTGAACAAGGAGGAAGAATGAGAACAAAAGAGCAGTATATACAGGGCCTAGCAAAGATGAAGCGAAACGTCTACTTCGATGGCGCTCCAATCGACCGTACAGATGAGCTACAGATGGACTGCATCAACACCATCGGCACCACATTCGACGAAGCCGCCAAGCCAGAGAACCACGATTTGTGCACCGCCATCTCTCACCTCACCGGCGAGCGAATCAGCCGCTTTACCCACATTCACCAGAACACGGATGACTTGCACAAGAAGCAGGACATGACGCGCATGCTCTGTCAGAAGGTAGCAGGCTGCATTCAGAGGTGCATGGGCATCGATGCCACCAACGCGGCCTACAACGTCTCCTACGAAGCGGACAAGATGAACAAAGGCGCCACACAGTATCACGAGAACTTCAAGAAGTGGCTTACTCGCTTCCAGAGCGAAGACCTGGTGGGCTGCTGCGCTCAGACGGACGTCAAGGGCGATAGAATGGCGAGGCCTGCCGATCAGCCAGATCCTGATGCCTATGTACGGATCAAAGAAAGGCTCAACGACGGCATCGTCGTCAGCGGCTGCAAGCTACACATCTCCGAGGCATCAGTTGCCGATGAGATACTGGTCGTGCCGACCCGAGCGTTGCGTCCCGAGGACAAGGACTATGCGGTCGCCTTCGCTATCCCCGGTGACTGGGATGGACTAAAACAGGTTGTCACCATACATAACCTCCGGCCCAGGGAACACTTCAAGCGTGGCTTCCTGCCCGGAGCCACCGATTCTTACATGATATTTGACGACTGCTTCGTGCCCTGGGAAAGGGTCTTCCTGGCTGGCGAATGGCAGCACGGAGGTGTGCTAGCTCTCCTCTTTGCTCTCTTCCATCGCCACTCCTATTCAGGCTGCAAACCGGCGCTTGGCGACGTGCTATTGGGGACCGCAGCGCTGGCTGCCGAAGTGAACAACATCCACAAGACCCCCGGCGTCCGAAAGAAGCTGGCTGATATCATCATGGTGACCGAGCTGGGCTATGCTGCTGGATACACGGCTTCTGACCTGGGCAAGCCAGAGGTCTACATACCCGGGATAGGATTTGTGCCGTATGGCCCCGGGTCCTACATACCCAATTCGATTTACTGCAACGTCGGCCGCTGCCTGACAGGTGAGGCAGTCTATCACGAGACAGAGATGCTTTGCGATATCAGCGGCGGCGTGGTGGCTACCTTCCCGCACGAGAAAGACTTCCTGAACCCCGAGACCCGCGACTTCCTACTAAAATACACCAAGCGCAATCCAAACATGCCCGTGGAGGACCAGGCACAACTCTGGCGTTATCTGGGTGATGTGCTGTGCTCAGCGACCGGAGGCATACACAATATCGGCAGCTACCATGGTGGGGGCTCGCCTATCATGGAACAGATTGCCATCACTACCCAGTACGACGTCGACTCCAGGAAGAAGCTTGTCAGGCACATCGCCGGCATGAGCGGTGGGGATCCTGATGCCTTGAGCAAGAAGATGACGTCGCCGGGCAAGACGCCGGCCAAGGTATCCAAGCGGTGACTGGGTAGGCCTACCCCGGAATCTAGAGGACTTTCCACTAGCCCACAGCCTGTTGCAGGCGGCTCGGGAACGACCGGCAATGTGGATCCCGTTGAGCGGCGCGTTAGTGTATCGTTCCGGTCAGGTAGATTATGTCAAGCAAACACAAGTGTATTGCCACCCGGTCTGAGCCCGGTCCCTTCAAGTCTCTGTACAACCAACTACGGTTTTGCGCCTTGATCTCCAGCGTTCAGTTGTGTTACGTTGTATGCAGTCAGACGCCATCCAGCCGGTGAGACACCCTCTCCTCCGTTATCCCCAAAATGTCAGCGATCTCCTTCTTGGTCAGCCCTTGTTTCTTCAACCTGAATGTGTCCTCTGTCTGCTTAGCCTTCTCCTTCTTTCTGCCAGCTATCTCTCTGACCTCGACAATGTCTCCTATCTCTCTTGTTTCTACAAGCCCCTTCTCCGCCATACCGGCAAAGATCTTCTCGCCCTCTTCAGTCCTGATCACCACAGTTGACCATCCCTCAGCGGAACCGCCGCTGCCGATGGCGATATCGGCCAACTCGGCGGCGAAATCCTGGCAAACGAGGCAATGCCTGGGGACACAGCTCTTAGCCTCCGTTATGGGAAAAGACAGCTTGTTACCGGCGGCATACACGTTGAACTGATCTGCTACATCCAGTTTATCTACCTGGCTGATATCGACACCCTTTGCTCTGATTTTCTCTGCTATGCAGGCATAGTCGTAGTTCTCGCGGCAAAACAGCCCTATGGTGAGTTTCACAGACGATGCCAGTGGTAGGCCTTTGTGCTTCAGGTATCTTATCGACTGTATATGGCACGGGGAACCTACGACACAGATGTTGCTCAGCCCACGGTCAACGACAGCCGCCCGCAACTCCTTCAACACGGGCACCGCGCCGTACTTGGTGCCGGCTGCACGGACAATCTCGTCTCTGGTCCCAGCAACGCAGGCTACGGGTGCCCAGGCGTCACTCCCGACTACCAGCGCCCCATCAATGAGGCCTCTGTCCAGTGCATAGAGCAGCAACGTGGTTACCACTCCACCGTTCTGGCAAGTTCTTTCAATTTCTGTATCTTTTGTCCTTGCCGCTACAATACGCCTGTATAACCCTATGCTTTCCTTTCTGCCCCAACCCACAATGCTGCCCTCTATATCTTTTATGAGGTCGTGCCTCAGCATATAGCAGGCATCGTAGCAAGTGTGACAACCCACGCAATCCACCGTACGCTTGGCCCGCTTCGGCCTGTTTTCAATAAGCTTGATATGAGAATCGGGACAGGCCGTGATACATGCCCCGCATACCGTGCACTCTCCTGTGTCTATTATCCTGGCTTCTAAGTCTTCGTAGCTGGGCATATGTTCGTATCCTGCTCGGAGAACGGCAAACCAAGCTATTTTATCAGACACACTCTCGGGATGTCGGACTTACCGTGGCTTGAATTGCAGGTAGCCGATCTTGATGAGTGGCAGCTGTATGTCCGACAGGCACAGAAACGGATGCCTCAAGTATATCCTGTTCTCGGGAGTCAAACCGCAGAATAGGAATCCTGGAGGTTGCCCACGAAACGAGGCCATGCACGTGAACCCCACATACTAGACACCGAAACCTATCGGCTCTACTTCAGCTCCCCGCTGGCCTTCATCTTGGCTATCTCTTCTTCTCTCAACTGCCTCTTGAATAGCTTCAGAGTGACAGTGAGAGGTAGCTCTTCCCTGAACTCAATGAATTTGGGCACAGCATAAGCTGGCAGCTTCTCCTTGCAGTGGGCGATTATCTCTTCTGCCGTCACTTTGCCCCGGAACTCCTCTTTCAATCTGATGAAGGCCTTTATCCTTTCGCTGCCTGGGCGCTCGGGATCAGGAATCCCGATTGCCACGGCATCACCAACCGCGGGGTGTTCGTACAAAGCATCATCAACCAACCTGGTATAGACCTTGAGCCCGGAAATATTGGCCATATCCTTAATGCGGTCTGTGATATAGAAATAGCCATCCTCTTCCATTTTGACCACGTCACCGGTGGGCAACCAGCCATCAACAAGCCCTTTGCCCACCTCAGGCCAATAGCCAACCATTATTTGCGGCCCACGAACCCATAGCTCGCCCTCTTGTCCCGGGGCAGCCTCCTGGCCAGTGTCCAGGTTCATTATCTTCACGTCCGTATCCGGCACTGGTATTCCTATTGAGCCGAACTTCTCGAAAGGCATGAAGCCCGTGATTTTGGAGAAGGATGAAAGATTCAGGTGTGTGCCACCACCTGTTTCCGTGAGACCATAGGCCTCAGTTATAGGCACTCCGGTCTCCTTCCTGAATTTCTGAGCAATCTCGGGGGCCAGGGCTGCGGTTGTGGACACAAACATCGTGGTAATCCTGCCCAGTCCGGCAGCTACTAGCCGCGAGTATTGAGTGGGCACACAGGCACAGAAAAAGGGACGATACTTCGTCAGCATCTGCGCCAGGGTGTCAATGTCTCTGGGGTCCGGAAGCAAATATCCTTTGAGCCCCCAGTAAACACCGAACTGCATCATTAGGTGCCCGTAAGCATGAAAAAGCGGAATCGGTATCATGCCGGAGACTTTGCCCCTGATGCCAACTCTCAGGGGCTCATACGCCCACGCCATCTGGATCACTGCCACAACACGATTGTAGTGTGTCAGCATCACTCCCTTGGGAAGGCCTGTGGCGCCCCCAGTGAACGACAACACTGCCAGGTCTTTCGTTGGGTCAATATCAACATCAGGAGCATTGGGCTCATGGTCTGCTATCAAATCACGAAACTGGTGGGCACCCGGCAACTGTTCCAATGCTGGTTCTTCAGATGAATAGTCCATCACGGAGGTCACTACCACGTTCTTGATCCTGGTCTTGTCTTTTATTGAGTTCACCGTCTCCAGAGACATCCCAGTGCAAACAACTGTCTCAGCTCCCGATTCACCGATCTCGTAAGTCAAGTCAGCGGCCTTGTGCATGACGCTGCACGGGACGTGGGCTGCCCCGGCCTTCATAATTCCGAAGTCGCTTATCATGAACTGCGGACAATTCGGCAGAACGGTGGCTACTCTATCGCCTTTCTTAACACCCAGGTCAGCCAGTGCGGCAGCCAATCTGTCGCTGAGAAGCTTCATCTCGCCATAGGAGATTTCTCTCCCCAGATAAAAGCAGGCAGCTTTGTCAGGAAACTCAGCCGCCGTGGCATCTAGCAGGCTGTGGACAGTGACTCTAGGATAGGGCTCCTTCGTGAGCGGAAGCTTATACGGCCCCATCCTGTATTGTTTTAGCCAGGGTTTTTCAGCCATAGTCACCACAACTTCACCCCCTATATCCTATCGATTACATAATCCAGATTCAGTTCCTTGAGCTTTTCCGGCGTCGGCTTTCCGGTCTTTTTGTCCCAGCCGCGCAGCTCATAATACACATCCAGCGACTCGTCCAGTTTCTTAACAGTATGTCCCTCGGCAGCACCTTCGGGCAATGGTTCCTCGAGCAATCGTTTGGGCAGAGTGTCGTCTGCCCTGGTCAGGCCCTCCCTGACGTTGAAAGCTCTGGCCAGGTTATAGACTCTCTCGCCAATCTTTCTGAAATCTCTGACGCTGAGCTCCCAGCCAACACAGTTGGCTATCATGTCAACCCAGTCCTCGGCGGCCAGTGCCATGCCCATGAACTTGCATGTCCCCATACAATCAAAGACCGTCAGGGCGTCCTCGAGATCCTTCACCACCTTGGCCTCCGCAGGATTCTCCACTATCCAGTCTTCGATTTTACTATCTTCAACACACAGAAAAGGCGTGTCTACAAAAGCCGGCCCTTCAACATAAGCAGTGATGTGGTCGCCGCCACGGTTGGCCGTGACAAATGCCAGACCGCATATCTTGGCTGCCCTGGGGTCATAAGCTGGCAACTCGAGTCCTTTGACGTGCATGGCAAATCTGTCCGCGCCTTTGTCCAGCTTTGCCGCCACTCTCTTGGTCCCTTCAGCCAAGAGATCACCAATGCCCTCCCTTTTGGCTATCTTGTGTATGAGTCGAACGACAACGTCCGCGTCACCGAATTTCAGCTCCAGCCCGTCTGTTTCGGCCTTGGTCAATATCCCCTTTTCGTAGCACTCTATGGCAAAGGCTATGGTACTCCCGGTCGAGACTACGTCCAGCCCGTAGTCATCGCACAGGTTATGTGCAAATGTCACTGCCTCAAGGTTGTCGAGAGCACACATACCACCGAAGGCGCCGATTGTTTCGTATTCCGGCCCCTCACCCTTGCAGGCATAGGGCCCGCTTTTCACCACACTTACCCGGCAACAGCTGATGGGACAGGCATAGCAATGCTTCCTATCGACCAGGAGCGTGCTTTCCAGCGTGACTCCACTTATCTTGTCTATATCCGGAACAACGCCGGTCTGCCAGTTTCTGGTGGGAAACCCTCCCCTTACGTTCACCAGATCGGTGACCATGGATGTCCCGTAGGTCTCAAGGGTAATCTTCAGCAGGCTCTCATTAACCAGGTCATAATTCCTTTTCGATATTTGGCTGAAGGCATCTTTGTTAGCTATTTTGATCTCCTGCGTTCCTCTGACAGCCACCGCCTTTAGGCGTTTCGCCCCCATCACTGCCCCGAGACCACATCTCCCGGTAGGTCGGTGCACATCGTTGAAGATACCGGCATATCTAACCAAGTTCTCACCAGCTATGCCAATACAGGCAACATTGCACTCCTCACCCAGTTCTTCTCTAACCGTCCTGTAAGTTTCACCAACACTCTTGCCCCACAGGTGCCCGGCGTCTCTGAGTTCAGTCTTGCCGTCATTCATTACCAGGTATACCGGCTTGGGTGAAATACCTTCGAAGATAATCCCGTCGAAACCTGAGCTCTTCAGATAGACTCCCCATGTACCCCCTGAGTTCGCCTCCCCCCAGAAACCGGTCGCAGGCGATTTTGCTACTACACAATATCTTCCCGCGCTTGGTGATTCCGTACCCGTCAGAGGTCCAGTCATGAAAATGAGCCGATTATCGGGTCCAAACGGGTCAGCGCCTTTGGGCACTTCGTCGAAGAGATATTTCGTTGCCAGTCCGCTGCCTCCTAGAAACATCCTGCAGTCGCCCTCTTTGAGAGCCTCTGTTGACACTTTGCCGTTCGTTAAATCCACCCTGAGTATCTGTCCCATGTAACCGAACATGATTGTACCTCCTTTTATGAGTTCACACGTGCACTGAAATAGGTTCCATCACTTCTCAAATTCCGCCTTGACGGCATCCATCCGCCGCACACGGTGGACTGTCTCAAACGGCGTCTGCGTCAGATTGAGGACCCGTATCAATACTTTCTCGTCAGGTGCCTCCCATTCACAGAAGTGCTTGTTGCCCGCGAAATCACAGTAACTACACCTCCAGGCGACGCCTTTTGGCATGTAATTGGATGCGGCCTTGGCGCGCGCAATCAGCTCCTCCTCCGTGAACGGTGCCTTATGAACAACTATGAAACGGGGCATTTCCCTTACCTCCTTATAGTTCAAAGCCTCTTAATGTCGGCGCTATGGTTCCTGCAAAGCTAGAAATCTATGCTCTTTCCCTCGTATACGTAGCCGAAGAATCTTTCGGTCTCTGCAACGCTGGGTATTCTGGCAGAAACAATCAGCGAGCCGTCAGCCATGACATTATCTACCAGCTTCTCCATCACCTTATTAAAGCTATCCAATGGGATGCCCGTTTCTTTGATGCTCAGCGGCTGATTGATCTCACGAGCCAGTCCTCGTATAGCTTGCGCCAAAACCGTTGCCGCCCTTTTTCCTTCTGGTACTTCCAGCTTGATAGCGTAAGCTATCTCTGCCCAGAGCTCTTGTCGAGCTTCATTGATGAACTCAATGGTGTAGGGTAGAAACAGGCCAACCGCTCTGCCATGGGGGATATGGAATAAGGCTCCCAGGGAATGACCCGCAGCATGGGCCATAGATGACAGTGCATTAATGAAGCCAATACCTCCGATGCAGCCCGCATTATGCATTCTTTCCCGGGCTTCCGTATCGTTCCCGTCTTTCACCGCCCTAGGAAGATACTTGAAAACAATCTGCATAGCCTTGATACAGAGCCCATCGGTGAAGTCATTCTTCCAGGCACAGGTGTATCCTTCGACCGCGTGAGTCAGAGCGTCCATGCCTGTGTCGGCCGTGATTTGAGAGGGCATTGCCCGTGCCAGTTCCGGGTCCACAATAGCAATGTTTGGAATGACCTCTCGGTTGATAAGGCTCAGCTTTCTTTGGTCGGCCGTATCGGTGAGCACTATCGCAAAAGTCGCCTCGGCGCCCGTGCCCGAAGTTGTGGGAATGCAGACAAGCTTGCACTTGGTCCCCAACCCCAGGTCCGAAATAAATGGGTTTATCTCCTCCGGTTTTATGTCCGGTCTCTCATATTGCACCCTCATTGCCTTGGCTGCATCCATGACGGAGCCGCCACCCACAGCTACAACCAAGTCCGGCCCGTACTGATTCATCACAGCCACACCATTCCGTACCGTCTGCAGCGAAGGGTCGGGCTCGACCTCATCAAAGACGGTGGCTCGTATCCCGGCTTGGGAAAGCTGTTCTTTGACCCTGCCAACGAGACCAAGACTCACAATGTTTTTATCGGTAACGATGAACGCCGATTTGCCCTTCAATTCAGCCAGATAGCTCAGTGCATCCTGGCCAAAAACCACCTGGGGAGCCACAAAGTACCACATAGCTATTCCCTATGGGCAGACGCGTCAGACTTCTACGACAACATTGTGTCAGTACATGGCACGCACCGTCTGCCTGCTTGCGACTTCAAACCGCGTAAATATCTAATCAGGAAACATGGTCTCAAATGCGGTCGCGCAGTTGACCAGTTCCACGGCCGCCCTGGGCATCTTCATGATTTGAGCCATATCACCCTTGACCTTGATCTTGCCAGTCATCATAGACTGGACCGGATCAACTTTTTTGTCGAGTATTTGCCTCCAGTTGGAGAACGGACCAAATATGCGATATTTCGGAGACTTCTCATTTTCGTCTGTAATCGCGCGAGCCTCTCGGCACTCGCCATGCCACAGGTCAAGGTACATGATGTGCCTGTCCTTGTGCGATGCGTCAGGTTCCACGACAAAGTAAATGTCTCCTTCCCAGTTCTTGGCGGACTCTTTGTACGCCTGGCTGGTTTCCAGCGCTCTTTTCAGTGCATCAAGCCATTCCTGTGATCCAAACGAAATAGCCATTCTGACCTCCTCCTGATGAATTTCGGCTCTCGATTATACCATTTCTACCTGCTCGGCATATGTCATATGGGCACTGCTACACCTTGTCCCGAACGGGCTTCACCTATATCGAGCGCTCGGTGATGATGCCCTCTGCCTATTTCACTACCATTATTCTGGAAATCTTGAGCAATAGCAAAGGATTGCCTCCGGACTTCAATCTGCCGGTGAGTATAGCCACTATCGGATTGAGTTGGCCAGCGCTAATGTGTGCCAGGTTCTCAAAACCGGCTTCCATGTACGCCGTCGGCTTGGCTATGGCATCATTCTGTAGCTCAAGTCTGCCTCGATCGAGATGTAGCGTGACAGCTACGCCTGACGTGGCCTCTCTGATGACCACGCTTGCTTTCACCTTCTTAATGCTCTTATACTTCTCAGGGTCCTCGAGGTTTGCGTTCAGAATCTCCTTGAGCATTGCCCCCAGGCCATTCAGTTCTTCCCCTTCCTTCCCCCTCACTTCGATCATCTTCAATGTACCTCCCTTTGATGGTATCTCGTTCAGGATTTCTTCACCAATTTATCCCTTCGCAGTGTATTATATTATAATTGTCGGGACGATAGTGAAGGTATCCTAGTGAAAAGCAACACAGCTGACAAAGAGATCCGCCAATTCGTTGCCGAATCAGCAGAATCACATGTTGCTCCGGATGGCAAGGCCCATCTTGTTATCAGCTTGAAGACGACGGCGTCAATTGTCAATTCGAAAGGAGCGCCGGCCAAAGAGGTGGAAATAGCAGCATTGAAGCAGGGCATTATTCCCTGCCGATATCTCCGCAACATAGGTACAGTCGGTCTGGACGGGCAGATCAAGTTACTGCAATCAACCGTCGCCGTGGCGGGGGCAGGAGGGTTGGGCAGCACCGTTATCGAGTTGTTGGCCAGGCAAGGGATAGGACATCTGATCATAATTGACAACGACTGCTTCGCAGAGGAGAATCTAAACAGGCAAATCATGTCCACGGAAGAGAACTTTGGCCAATACAAGGTCATCGCGGCAGCAAAGAGAGTAAAGCAAGTAAACTCGGCAACTACAGTCACTACATTTCAGGAAAGATTGACCAGAGACAATGGTCAAAGTCTCCTTAGCGGCGCCCGGGTGGTAGTTGATGGCCTTGATAACCTGTCTTCACGAATGGTGGTCGAGCAGATTTGCCGCCAGCTGGCGATACCCTACGTTTATGCCTCGATAGGCGGCTTCAACGGACAAATCATGACTATTTTCCCCGAGGACGTGGGGCTGTCTTCCCTGTATGGGTCATCCTCCGATATGATGCCTGAACAGGGTATAGAGACTAGGATCGGTAACCCTCCTGCCACGGTAGCTATGATTGCTGCATTGCAGGTTCAAGAAGCAGTGAAAATCATCGCCGGAGTCGGTACCCCTATACGCAACAAGATTGTTATGGTCGATGCCAGGGAATGCACTATCGATAGAATCGAACTAGGAAAGTAGGAAAATGGCATTAATCACGGTGCGCTTCTACAGTCTATGGCGTTCTTACCTGGGCACAGATAACACCACTTTGCAGGTTGACGACGTACAAGACGCACTTGCTCAGCTCGAAAGGGAATTTGGTCCTCGACTCCGGGAGAAACTCGAGACTGCTGGGGTCCACTTAGATGGGAAGATACAGGACTACTCTCTTATCTTATTGAATGGTATTGCCCTGCGCAATATCAAGAGCAATGCCCTCAAAGAAGGGGATGTGCTGCACGTCTTTCCGCCTGCCATCGGCGGGTGAGGCGGGACAATATCTAGCGGCATGCTTCCCAGTAGTTTGGTGTAACCTTTTTTCGCATCACAGAGAGAATCTACCTGCCAGTGCCCTGATTAGGACATCCACAATGAACACGTGCCATCTCAGTCGTTTTTGGAGAAACGCTTATGGAATCAGACCATCCCCACCGGGTCGACGTCGATAATCCAACCCCGCGGCAAAGCCAGCTGAGATAAGACACGCGATGAGTCAGGACCGCGGAGGAAGAGTTGCCAGCGATATTTGCCCCTGGCCCTGAAAGCAAAGGTGGGCACAGGACCAATGATACTGTCCGTTGTCAGCTGTTGGCTGTCAGCTATCAGGCGATACACTCTGTCTGCCTCGCGGCGACATGATTCCTCATCTGCGTGGCTATAGACTAGGCGGATTAGCTGGCTGAAAGGGGGATAGCTATATCGGCGCCGGTAGTCTATTTCTTTACTATAGAACCCAGAATAATCATGTCTGGCAGCAGCTTCGATGACGTAGTTATCGGGGGAATAAGTCTGGATGATGACCTTTCCGGCCCTCACTCCGCGCCCGGCCCTGCCTGCTACCTGACATAGAAGCTGAAAAGTCCGTTCACCGCTACGGAAATCAGGGAAATTGAGGCCAGTGTCGGCATTGATTACCCCAGCTAGAGTCACTTGAGGCAGGTCTAATCCCTTGGCGATCATCTGGGTGCCGACGAGCACATCTGCCTTGCGATCACGAAAATCCTCTAGCAATTCCTCATGGCCATATCTCCTGGTAATCGCATCTTTATCCCACCGAAGCACTCTTGCTTGGGGAAAGAAATGATTCACCTCCTCTTCCACCCTCTGGGTGCCGATGCCCAGTAAACTGAGATTGTGTCGGGAACAGCGGGGACAGCTTCGGGGTACCGGAACAGAGTAACGACAGCGATGGCAGATTAGTCTTTTCTCCGCTGAATGGTAGGTAAGGGCTATGGAACAGCGGGGACAGCGAAATACAAAGCCGCAGCTCCGACAGCGAACAAAGGTAGCTGTACCCCGACGGTTAAGAAACAGAATTACCTGCTCGCCCTGGGCCAGAGCATCCTTCATGGCAGCTACCAAGGGACGACTGAACAAGCTTGTGTTTCCCGCTTTGAGTTCCTCCCTCAAATCCACCACGGTGACTTCAGGGAGAGGGGAATAACCACGAGGAGTGATTCTCTCCCTTAGCTCCACAAGCTGATATTCGCGCTGCTGTGCTTTGTGAAAACTGCCGATGTCAGGGGTGGCACTACCCAGTATCACAACAGCACCACTGAACTGGGCTAGTTTGACAGCTGCATCGCGGGCATGATAGCGAGGTGACTTATCTTCCTGTTTGTATGTCCACTCATGTTCTTCATCAATGATGACAAGGCCAAGGTCAGGCAACGGGGCAAATAAGGCACTCCTAGGTCCGATGGTGACATCGCAGTTTCCTCCCTGTATCCATTGCCATTCGTCGAACTGCTCTCCCAAGGAAAGACCGCTGTGCAGTACTGCCACACGGCCGGCAAAGCGACTAGCGAATCTCTCTACTGTCTGCCGGGTCAAGGCGATTTCCGGTATAAGACAGATGCCTCTCTTGCCGGCGGCAACCACCTGGGCTAGGGCTCGCAGGTAAATCTCGGTCTTGCCGCTGCCGGTAACGCCAAAAAGGAGAAAAACCGGCGAACGGTCGGAAGGGCGGACTTTCCCCACAATGACGTCATGAATCAATCCCCAGGCAGCTTGTTGAGATGAGGTAAGCACAGGAGGTGGCGAAGACGCGAATCTAAGATGAGCCAAGGGGTCACGTCTTACCCTGAGCCGTTCCACTGAGACTAAATGATGGCTTTCCAGGGCTTTGATGGTAGCTGGAGAACAATGGAGGTGCTTCCTTATTTCGTCAACGGAAATGGGTTTAGTCTGTCCGATTAGAAACTGCAGAAGTTCGGCCTGTCTATAGGCTCCTGACTTATCCAGGCGAGCCTTCGCTACTTCAATCTCCTGTCTATCAGCTGTTAGCTGAATATGGGGAACCGTTTTGGGTTTTATCCTTGCCGGCTCTAATTCCAGAGTTCTTCTAATCAGTTGACCGTCCAGCAACTGGTCGGTGATTTGCCTGGCTCTTCTTCTGCCAACTGTTTTCTCCAGTTCAGCCAAGCTTGTCTTCGTCTTCCCACTGATAATATCAAGAACTTGTCTTTGCTCAGATGTTAAGCGCAAATCCGTTTGGGCACCTGTTACCCGAAAGCAACTGGTGGCTTGCCTGTCAAATCCTGGAGGCAGCATTAAAGACAATGCATCAAACGGGGGGGCAAAGTAGTGTTCACTTATCCACTCGGCAAGCTTCATTTGTATCGGGGAAAGCGGAGGCGAGTCAGTGGTGGCGCCAGCTATTTCCTTAGTCTCTTCAACCGCTGGCTTGTCCGATAGTTGGAGCACAATCCCCTGAACGATTCGGGAGCCAAAGGGCACCCATACTGCTTGCCCGACACTAATACTGAGCCCTGGCGGTATGGCGTAGGAAAAGGTTGACCGGCTTCCCGGTGAATTGACTGCCACCTCGGCATAGTTCATTCAGAGGGCTGTTCTGCTTGTGCAGATTCTTCCTCTTGAGGCACGGCTTGCTCCAGCACCCTCTCCCGTCTTTCCTTGAGTCGTGCCTGTTTAACGCTGAGCCTGCGCATATAGTAGAGTTTGGCTCGGTGCACCTGTCCATGCCTGAGCACCACCACATTTTGCACAAAAGGAGACTGGAAAGGGAAGGTACGTTCCACTCCGATGCCGTAAGATACTCTCCGCACTGTGAAGCTTCCACCGGCAACACCCTTCCTCATTCTAATGACCATTCCTTGGAAGTTCTGCAGCCGCTCCTTATCCCCTTCCATGGCCTTCAAACTAACCTTGACCGTATCGCCAGGGGAAATCTGGGGAATATTCGGGTTCACTTTGGGCTTAACAAATTCTCTGACATCCATTTTCTTTCCTCTTCGCAGATTTTGCCCTTCTCCAAAAGGTCAGGGCGTCGCTTCGCTGTTCGCAAGATAGCCTGGCGGCGGCGCCATTCGGCAATCTCGCCATGATTCCCTGAAACCAAAACCGAAGGTACTGACCACCCTCGATATATCTGAGGTCTGGTATACTGGGGATATTCCAGAAGCCCGTTGCTATGAGAATCGCTGTTTGCGGAATCCTCTGAGCCCAATACTCCAGGTATGAGCCTAACAACAGCATCCACCACAACCAGGGCAGCTAATTCACCCCCGCTAAGCACATAATCTCCAACGCTGATTTGATCAGTAGCTAAGTGTTCACATACTCTCTCGTCTAGACCTTCGTAGTGACCGCAAATCAACATTAGGTGAGGGCGAAGGACTAGCTCTTGAGCCACAGACTGGGAAAAAAGCCGGCCTTGCGGGGTAAGCAATATGATAGGTAGCTCACTTACACCAAGCTGTTTCTCTATCGCCTCGGCTGCCTCAAAGATGGGCTCGGGCTTGAGTATCATGCCAGGTCCGCCGCCGTAGGGATAATCATCCGCAGTATGGTGTTTATCATGGGTATAGTCGCGAATATCGTGAATGACGATATCCACGAATCCCTGCTCCCGAGCACGCTTGATGATGCTCTGGTTGAGCGGAGAGACGAATGTCTCAGGGAAGAGACACAAAATATCGATACGCATGCAATTCCTCAACAAGAACTTCCAAAATGCATATCTTACCACGTGAGCAGGGGCAAAAGAAAGCCTCGGCTTCCCCGGTTGCTTCAGTTCTCACGGAGAACTTCATTCCCCAGTTCGTATTTAGCACTACTTCATTCTTAACATGCGGGAGAGAAATTATTGAAAAAATTTCCCAAAACACGCTGAAAGGTATTGACAAAACGAATATCTAGTTTATAATAG
>Ga0180437_10006437_pt1 | contig 15637 bp, 7 predicted proteins | sample SS_ome_4_FD_132410 | JGI IMG/M metagenome (GOLD analysis project Ga0180437, IMG submission 132410) | Hypersaline lake sediment archaeal communities from the Salton Sea, California, USA - SS_3_D_1 metaG | ecosystem: Environmental > Aquatic > Non-marine Saline and Alkaline > Hypersaline > Sediment...
CCTGGCCAGGTAGGGCACGCGGAAGTTGACCATCAGGTCGAAGCCCAGCCACCGCGCCACGCCCCGCGCGATCGACGAGTAGCCGGAGAAGTCGCAGTAGATCTGGAACGTGAACGCGTAGGCCGCGACCAGCACTTCCACGCCGCTGAGCTGCGAGGCCTCGGCCCGAAAGACGGTGTCCACGACGGCCGCCATGTTGTCGGCCACCACGATCTTCTTGAACAGCCCCATCAGCACGAGGTAGAGCCCCACGCGGAAATCGTCGGGGCGGTTCTTGCGGGGCTCGAGGATCTGCGGCATCAGGCGCCCGGACCGCTCGATCGGGCCGGCAACGAGCTGCGGGAAGAAGCAGACGTACAGCGCGAAGTCGAGGAAATTGCGGACCGGCTCGGTCTTGCCGCGGTAGACGTCGATGGTGTAGCTCATCGTCTGGAACGTGTAGAAGGAGATCCCGACCGGGAGGATGATCTTCATCGACGGCAGCGAGACGGGCAGCGACAGCGCGCTGAACAGGCTGACCAGTTCGGTGGAGAAGAAGCCGTAGTACTTGAACGTCCCGAGCAGCCCGAGGTTCGTGCAGGCCGACAGGGCCAGCAGCAGCTTCCGGCGGCGCGGCGAGTCGGTCTTGACGATGTTGACCGCGGCGATGTAGTCGATGACCGTCGAGATGAAGATCAGCGACAGGAACCGCCAGTCCCACCAGCCGTAGAAGAGGTAGCTGGCCACCAGCAGCATGCGGTTCTGCCCGCGGTGGGGCAGGCGCCGATAGGCCAGCAGGACCACGGCGAAGAAGACCCAGAAGACGTAGCTGTTGAAGAGCATGTCGTAGATGTCATCGGCCAGCGGGCGCGGGGGCTTTTCCTTTTCCTGCTTCTCTGGCGATCGGCTGCCGGGACGCTTCGGGCCGAAACCCCCGAGCCGTTCCGCCCGCCGCGGCCCGCAGGCAGGGGGGCTTTTTGCTCCACTGGTCCGCGGGATGTGACGACAATGATAGCGATGAAACGCGGCGTGCTCATCAGCTTCGACGTCGAATGCAGCATGGGCGGGGCGTGGCAGGACGCCGCGCTGCGGCCGGTCCCGCCGTCGCGCGCGATGATGGGCGAGTTCGGCCGGAAGAAGCTCGGGCTGCCGCTGATCGTCGACATCCTCGCCGACAGCGGGCTGGCCGGGACGTTCTTCGTCGAGGCGTTCACCGAGGAGCAGGGCTTCACGGGCCTGACCGAGCCGATCTGCCAATACCTGCTCGACCGCGGCCAGGACGTTCAGCTCCACGTCCACCCCAATCACTTTCACTACGCGATGCACCTGCGGGGCGAGGAGCACCCGGACACGGACCAGCTCTACGAGCTGCCTCCCGACGCGCAGATCGCGCTGCTGACAGAGGGCCGAGACCGGATCGCCCGATGGACGGGCAGACCGGCCGTCGCGTTCCGGTCCGGCAACTGCGGCAGCGACGAGAAGACGCTCGCACAACTGGCCGCCGCGGGTATCCGCATCGACAGCAGCTACACGCCCGCCTTCGCCGGCGGGCAATGCGGGTTCAGACCCGCCGAGCCCTACAACGGGTCGAAGTGGTACGGAGACGTGCTGGAAGTGGCCCTGTCGGGCTTCTACCAGCCGCGCGTGCCCGCCCTGCACCCGATAAAGCCGCTGGACCTCGTGGGCATCTCGTTCGAGGAGTGCCGCGACGCCGTCGCCGCCACGGCCGCCGCGGGCGCCGACAGCGTGGTGATCCTGCACAGCTTCAGCTTGTTCAAGGTCCGCGACGTGCAGTACAACGGCGGCCGCCCGAACCGGGTCGTCATCCGCCGCCTCCGGCGGTTCTGCCGCTGGCTGGCCGACAGCGCGGCCGACGTGCCGGTCTACACGTTCGCCGAGCTGGCCGAGGCCGTCGAGGCCGGGCGATACGAGGCGAGGGCCGTCCCGCCCTGCCGGCTGGGCTCGCCGCTCCGGGCGGTCACCCGCAAGGTCGTGCAGGCCGTCAACAACCTATACTGGACCTAGGCGCGGCGGGGGGGCGACGAGAAGGACAGCCACATGCTACCGATCATGGCCAGGACGTTTTTCCGCTTGCAGGAACGGCTGCTGGGGCGGCGGAGTTTCGCCCTCCTCTCCGAGCTGCTTCAGAGCGAGCGATACAGCCGGGAGCGGCTGGACGAGTTGCGGCTGGGGCGTTTCCGCCGGGTCGTCACGTCGGCCTACGAGCACACACCGTACTGGCGGGAGGTGATGGACCGGCACGGGATCCGCCCCGAGGCGATCGGGAGCCTCGACGACGTGCGGCGTTTTCCGCTGCTGGTGAAGTCGACGCTCCGTGATCGGCGGGAGCAGATGTCGTGGCGCGAGGCGGGCCGGCGGGTGACGCTCGTCCGGACGAGCGGCTCGACGAACGAGGCCCTTCAGTTCTACACGAGCTCACGGCGCGAGGCGCACATCAACGCCGCCCGCATGCGCGGGCACGAGTGGATCGGCGTGCGGCGCGGGGACCGCGAGATGTACTTCTGGGGCTCGCCCGTCGAGCTGAGCAAGCAGGACCGCGTCAAGCGCTTCCGCGACCGGCTGGTCAACGACGGGTTGACCGACGGGTTCGAGCTGACCGCCGAAAAGGTGCCGCGGTACTTCGAGTACTGGAAGCGGTGGCGCCCGAAGTGCCTGTTCGGCTACCCGTGCAGCTTCACGCTGATGGCGGGCATGGCCGCGGCGGCGGGGCTGGACCTGACCGAGCTGAGCCGCCGCGGGCTCCAGGTCATCTGCACGACCTCGGAGATGCTCACGGACGTCGACCGGCAGATCATCTCGGAGGCCTTCGGCGTGCCGGTGTACGATTCCTACGGCCTGCGCGAGGCCGGGCTGGTCGGCCACGAGTGCAGCGAGGGGACCATGCACTGCGTCGAGGAGCAGTTGATCCTCGAGACGATCGACCCGCAGACGCTCGAGCCCACCGACGGGGAGGGAGAGCTGGTCGTGACGAACATCGTCAGCGAGGTCATGCCGATCATCCGCTACCGGACGGGCGACATCGTGACGCTCGTCGACGAGCCCTGCCCCTGCGGGCGGACGCTGCGCTCGATCCGCATCAGCGGCGGGCGGGCGGTGGACTTCGTCGTCACCAAGGACGGCCGGTGGTTCGCGGGGTACTCGTTCATCTACATCTGCCGATCCGTCAAGGGGATCGTCAAGTTCCAGGTCCACCAGGAGCGGAAGGGGCAGCTTCGCGTGCTGCTGGTCACCGACGGGCGTTTCCCCGCCGACGGGGCCGAGCAGGTCCGCCAGGCGGCGCTGGCGCGGCTGAAGAGCGACGAGGAGATCCTCGTCGAGCAGGTCGACGACATCCGCCCGGCGGCGTCGGGCAAATACCGCCCGGTCATCAGCAAGGTGGCCGAGGAGCTGATCGCCCGCCGCGGGGCGGCGGGGCAGGCGGGCGAAGGGGAGGCGGAGGCGGCAAGGTCCGCTGCCGGAGTTGCGCGGTAGGGGGCGGCGGCATCACTCCGCCCGCCGGGCCTGGCGCATGGCGGCGAAGGCCTTGCGGATCTGGCGGGGCCGCAAGCGGCGGAGCTTCGACCAGCGGAGGTATCCCAGGGCCGGGCGGACGGTCTTCACGCGGAAGTGCTCGCGCCGGTAGCGGCGGAGCGTCACGCCGCGCGCCAGCGCGCGGTTGACCTTCGCGATCCGCCGGCGCCCGAACCGACTCGTGTCGATGCGGATGACGTCTCCGTCGTCGAACGTCGGCGTCTGCACGACGTTCCGGACGCCGCGGTCGGTCATTTCGGCCGTCAGCAGGCAGCCGGTGCGGCCGGTGCGGGTCCACGTGACGGCGTCGCCGTTGGTGAAGGGCACTTCGCAGGCGGCGAAGTTGCCCAGCGAATAGGCGACGGGCCGGCCGTCGCAGCACTCCAGGCCCTGCACGACGTGAGGGTGATGCCCCACCACCATCGCCGCCCCCGCGTCGATCCATCGCCGGGCCTGCTCGATCTGCCCGGGCGCCGGAATGTCGAACCGCTCCTCGCCCCAGTGCGGGCAGACAATGACATGGTCGACCTCGCCGCGGAGTCGGGCGATCCGCTCGGCCAGGCGATCCTCGTCCAGCCGGGCCACGCCGAACGCCCCCTCGCCGGCCGCGTGCGAGATGCCCGTCCGCTCCTCGACCGCGCCGAGCAGCGCCAGCCGGACGCCGCGAACCGTCACGATCGCGGGCGCCTCGGCCTCGGCGAGATCGTGGCCGGCCCCGAAGTACGCCACGCCCAGCTCGTCCAGCAGTCGCGTGATGCGGTCGAAGCCTTCCCGGAAGCAGTCGAACGTGTGGTTGTTGGCGAGGCTGACGACGTCGAAGCCGGCCTCCGCGACGGCGCGGACCATCTCGGGCGTGGCGATGACGCGCGGTTCGGTGGCGATCATCCGGCCGGTGCCGGGCAAGGTGCACTCGAGGTTGCCGAGGACCACGTCGGCGTCGGCCAGAGCGGGGCGGATCTCGGCGAACGTTCGGCGCGGGTCGCGGGGCGGCTCGGTGCCGGTCGGGCCGCAGGGCACGAGCAGGTCGCCCACCGCGGCCAGCCGAATCGTCCGGTTCTCTTCCGTGGAGGCCATCTTCGCTGTCCGCCTGTTGTCCGTGCCTCGCCGCGGCGGCGGTCGCTGCCGCCGGACGATACCGCACGGTGGTAGGATCGGCAATTGTTCGGCCTCCCGGAAGCCCAATCTGCTTTATTCCGGGTGGGAATCGGACGAAGATACCTTTGAGGTGGCCGTGGGCCGCCGTAACGCCTTCGCGTGCAGGCAGGATCGAATGGCAACCGACAGTCAGACCCGAACGGAGCCCACCGGCGCGGCCGGGGCCGTGGAGGTGAACGTCGCCACCGACTCGCCGGCGTGGAGCGGTTTTCTGGGCGCCCACGACGGCGCGGGGATCTATCACGATCCGCGGTGGGGGCAGGTGATGGCGGAGGTGTACGGCAACCGGCCATTCTACCTGACGGCTCGTCGCGGCGGGCGGGTCGTCGGCGCCCTGCAACTGATCCGCCAGAAGAGCATGCTGTTCGGCCTGCACCTGTGCAGCACGCCGTACTTCGACGCGGCGGGGATCGTCGCCGACGACGGGCCGGCGCGAGAGGCGCTCACGTCGGCCGCCGCGGGGCTCGCCGAGCAGCTCGGCGCCGACTGGGCCGAACTCCGCCAGGAGCAGGTGCTCGACGAGTCGCTGCCGACGCGCACGGACAAGGTCTCGCTGCGCCTGCCGCTTCCCGGGGACTCCGAGCAGTTGTGGAAGGCGTTGAAGGCCAAGGTCCGCAACCAGGTTCGCAAGGCGGAGAAGGCCGGGCTGACCGCCGCCGAAGGCGGGGCCGAACGGATCGCGGACTTCCACGACATCTACTCGAGAAACATGCGCGACCTGGGCAGCCCGCCTCACGCGCGGCGTTTCTTCGACGCGATCGCCCGGGAGTTCGGCCAACACGTCCGCGTGTTTGTCGTGCAGCGGGAAGGGCAGACCCTGGCGGCCTCCCTGACGCTCGAGGACCGCCACGCTATGCACGTGCCCTGGGCGGGCAGCGATTGGCGCGCGAGGAACATCTGCCCCAACATGCTGCTGTACTGGCGGATGCTGGCCCATTGCTGTGATGCCGGGGCAAGGTGCTTCGACTTCGGCCGAAGCACGTGCGACGAGGGCACGTTCCGATTCAAGCGACAGTGGGGCGCCGAGCCGGTGCCGCTGTACTGGCATTACCTGCTGCCGAGCGGCGCCGAGATGCCGTCGCTTCGTCCGGACAGCCCGAAGTACCGCCTGCTGGTCGCCTGCTGGCGGAAGCTGCCGCTCTGGGCGGCCCGCGCGATGGGCCCCCGGCTGATCGCGAAGCTCCCCTGAGGGCAGGGCGCGAAGGACGAATGCCGAAATCCGAATGACGAACGGCCGAACCGCCGGGCCCTCTGGCTGGACTCCTCTCGGGTCACTCGACATTCGTCATTCGTCATTGATTCGTCATTCGAGCTTCGTCATTTGTCATTCTCCCCATTCCCGCCCGGGTGCTTCAGGAAGACGCGGACGAAGCCGGGGTAGGCCCAGGCGCCGGCGATGCCGGCGGTCAGCCCGGCCAGGGCGATCGTCAGGTCGGGCCGATAAGCGACGAACACCAGCGCGCCGAACTCCAGTGTCAGGGCGATCAGGACGGTCACCGCCGCGGCCGCGATCCGTCGCCGGCCGCCCCGGCCGGCCAGCAGGCTCTGGAGGAGCATCCCGACGACGAGCAGGGAGGCCAGTTCCCTGCCGAGCCGCGCGACGGCCTCGAGCGGGCCGAGGCGGCGGACCATGTCGAACAGGGGCACGGCGAGGATGCCGCCGACGCGTTGCCCGATGCCGTCGGCCGGCCAGTCGAGGCGAAAGCCGCCCCATCTCCTTCCCGCCATGGCCAGCAGCCAGACGGCCAGGACGGCGAGCTTGACCCAGCCCCCGCCGCTTCGCCACCAGCGGCTGTGGACTCCCTGACCGCGGGCGCACGGGCCGAACAGGCACGCCAGCGCCCCGCCGACCGCCGCGCCGAACGTGCCGAGCAGCACGTCCGTGCTGGTGGCCAGACGCGAGCGGATGCAGACCTGGAGCGTCTCGAGGCCGGCTGCGAAGAGCACCCCTCCGGCCAGGGCCCACAGCATGGCCCGCCCGCGGCCCGCGCCTCGCAGGGCCAGCAGGTACCCGATCGGCAGGTAGAGGGCCGACTTCATCAGCAGCGCATCGAGCCCCACCGCCATCGGGTCGGCGAAGGGCACGAGGTTGATCATGCCGCGGCGGTATTTGCGGAGGATCTGCGTTGCGCTGATGGTGGGGGTCAAGGGCAGGAGCTGGTAGAGGATCAGGGCGGCGGTGTAGATCAGCAGGAGCTTCTCGCAGAGCTGTCGGCTCCTGCGTTCGGCCAGCAGCCTGCGGACCCAGGCGGTCAGGGGCCCGCCGAACGCCAGCCAGGCGGCCAGCCCGATCACGCAGCCGATGGCCTGGGCGATGATGTCGTGGATCGACGAGACCCGCTGGCGGACGAAGACCTGCCCGAACTCCAGCGCCACGCCGAAGGCGCACGCCAGGGCGAACAGGACGGGCACCTTGTACCAGAGCCCGCCGCGCGCCGCCTCGCGCGACCAGGCGCCCAGCGCAAAGAAGCACAGCGGCACGGCCATCGCGATGTTCGTCACCACGTCCGACTGGCCCCAGCGGGCCTGCATCAACAGCCGCGAGTCCGAGAACACCTCCCACGCCTGCCGGAACGTGATCGGCAGGAACTCAAACGGCACGAGGCAGCCGTAGACGAGGAAGGCCGCGTACAGCAGCGTGAGGATCAGATACGCCCGGCCCGGATGGGCGGGGGCAGCGGGAGCAACGAGCGTTTCGCGATCGGCCGACCCCCCCGCCGCGCCTCTGCGGGGCCATCGAGGCCGAAGTAGAAGGGCCACGGCCCCGCCCCATCCCAGCGCCAGGACCATGCCGATCTGCACGACCGACCAGCGCCCGAACAGCTCGAGCACGGACAGTTGCGCCTTCCGGTCCGGCCCGAGCAGGAACGTGGCGGCCGGGAACGTCAGGCCGTACTTGTTCACCGCGGGGTTCAACCCCAGCCACACCAGCGCCCAGACCGGCGCGGTCAGCAGAACCGTCATGGCCCCGGTCAGCAGCCTGGCCCTCGCGCCGCGGCGGACCCAGGCGTCGGCGAGGGCGGCGGCGTTCAGGGCGACCAGGAAGTTGGCGGCGGTCAGGCCCGCCGGGCCGATCCACCCGAAGGGCGTGCGGCGGATCAACTCGGTCAGGTTGTCGGTATTGGCCCAGGTGACGACGACGACCCAGCAGAGCGTCAGCCAGGGCATCGACCAGAGCAGCGCCTTGGCGGCCAGCCACGCCGCCGCCCGCCTCGGCAGCCTGGCGGCGCCCGCGACGGCGACGCCGGCGGCCAGGAGGGGCAGGGTGAACAGCCCCTGAAGCGCGAGGAATCGGCAGAGCCACTCCCAGTCGCCCGGCCAGCGGAGCGTGGGCGCGCCGAGGACGTCGCCGAGGCTCTCGCGCGTGACGGCGAAGCGGAGGATCACCCAGGTGATCAGCCCGATGACGGCGGCCCAGAAGCCGATCAGGGGGACCTGGCGCCGGCGGCGCGCGAGCAGGTCGGCGGCCCAGACGGGCCCCGTGCCGATCCAGACCAGCAGGACCGAGAAGGCGGCGAGGTAGACGCCGCGGTACCGGGTCGGGAACAGCTCGCCGATGTTATAGGGGATCGCGGGCAGGGCGAGGACCAGGCGGATCGCCGCGAATGCCCCCGCCGCGCCGGCGGCGGCGAGCACGAGGGCCGTGGCGAAACGGCAGCCTTGCCGCGGCGGGCCTGTCTGGTCCGTCGGTGCGTTCACGTCGCCTCGAACTCCTTGCCGGCCGGTCAGTTGGCCGGGCCGATCACCCCATCATGTCTCGGCCGTCGGGCCGGTGCAACTCCAATCCGCCTCCGGGCGAACTTTCGGTGCGCGGTCCTCGTAAGGTTATAGTGAAGGAGGGTTTCACAGCGACCGATATGTCTGAATGACGGAAATCTCTTTCTGCCATGTGTTTGGCGGACAGCCAGTTCGCTTACAGGCAGCGACGGCGCTGCCGCGACACATCGCCCCGGCCGTCATGGGCGCCACCAGACGACGAGAGGCCGACACAGACCATGAACAACCCCGGCGAAACCAAGCGCAGCGGCTGGCTGTCGCCCGCGGTGTGGCTTGCGCTGATCGTGGCGTTGGCGGTCGTTTTCTCCCGCTACTTTCACGAGATATGGCAGCGTTGGTTCCCGGCCTGGCGGATGGCGGACTGGAGCCTCTACGACCGGGTCACGGAGGGCAACAGCTACTACACGCACGGGCCGATCATCCCCGTGGTCAGCTTCTTCATCATCCTGCTGCTGATCCGCAAGACGAAGGTCCCGTATCGCCCCAAACGCCGGGCGGGCGCGGTGGTGCTGACCGGCAGCCTGCTGCTGCACCTGGCGGCGTGCTACGCGCGGGTGAACTTCGTCAGCGGATTCGCCTTCATCGGCGTGTTGGTGGGGCTGGTGCTGTTGCTGTGGGGGGCGGCGGCCCTGAGGCGGCTGTGGTTTCCGCTGGCGTTCCTGGTGTTCATGGTGCCGCTGCCCGAGGTGACGATCGCGCGGCTGAACTTCTCGCTGAAGATGTTCGCGACGCGGCTGGGCGTGCTGATCGCCGACGGGGTCGGCATCATCGCCGTCCAGAAGGGCAACAAGGTGTTGATGCAGGAGGGCAAGGAACTGGTGGTCGCGAACGTCTGCAACGGCCTGCGGACGCTGATCAGCCTGCTGGCGTTCGGGGCGCTGTATACGTACGTCTGCCGTTTGAAGGGCGTGTTGCGGCTGCTGCTGTTCGCCCTGACCGTGCCGGTGGCGCTGCTGAGCAACGCCATTCGCGTGATGCTGCTGATCCTCGTGGCGGACTTGTGGTCGGTGGCGCTTGCGACCGGCTGGTTCCACGACAGCTCGGGCATCCTGATCTACGTGATGGCCTTCCTGCTGATGTTCGGGCTCGAGCGGCTGATCCTGTGGCTCTGCCGGGCGGTGGGCCGGCCCGTGAAGGTCACGTCCCTGTTCTCCGACGTGCGGCGGGCCGACGAGGACGAGGACCAGTGGCCGCGCCTGGCCGGCGGGTTCGGCTGCCGCGCCGGCGTGGTCGCGGTCGTGCTGGTGGCCGCCCTGGGCGGCGTCGGGTACTACCTGGCGGTGACCATCCCCGCCTCGAAGACCAAGAGCCTCGCCACCGTCCTGCCTCACCAACTCGAGTTTGCCGGGGCGGACTGGTACGGCTATGACGGGAAGCTGGAGGACAAGATCCTCGCGATCCTGGAGTGGCCGGACTACCTGACCCGCCGCTACGTGGGGCCGGGCAGCGAGACGGTGTCGCTGTCGGTGCTGTTCAGCCGGGACAACCGGAAGGGCATTCACCCGCCGGACCAGTGCCTGGCCGGCGAGGGCGATCGGATCGTGGCACAGGCGGATCGGGCCGTCACGGACGTGGAAGGTCGGGGCACCGTGCCCTGCCGGGAGATCATCGTCAGCGTCCGCGGCCAGACGAGCTACCACCTCTACACGTACAAGTGCGGAGACGACTACACGGCGAACTTCTGGTATCAGCAGATTCTCATCGTGTGGAACGGCCTGCTGTCGCGGGATGCCAGCGGCGGGCTGATCATGCTTCAGACGCCCGCGCGGGGCGGCCTGGCCGACGCTCGGCAGCGGACGATGGGTCTGTTGCGCGAGGCGGTTCCACACCTGGACGCCAATCTGCGTTGACGACCGTCTACCTGAATCGGTGGAGAGAACCATGAAGAAGAAGCGCATCATCCTGATCCTCCTGACCCTGCTGGTCCTCGGCGGCGTCGGTGCCGGGATCTTCTGGTTGTATCGAAGGAGCACGGGGACGAGGCTTCTGGCCCGCGCCTCGCTCAAGATCGAGGCGGGCCAACTGGAGGATGCCCTGGAGCTGGCCGAGACGTTCACGGCCAAGTATCCCGGCGATTGGCGCGGCTACTACTACCAGGCGCAGGCGACCCTGCGCATGGCGCGCTACGACGAGGCCCGCGCGTCGCTGAATAAGGTGTTGGACGCCAACATGGCGGCGGACGTCGTGGCGTGCCGCCTGTTGCTGGCCGACACGTACGGTCAGCCCGCCAGGCAGACGGACGTGCAGATACGACTCGACCGGGCCGACCTGGCGAAGATCAAGCAGGCCGAGAAGGACAACCAGCAGGCCGTCGCCGAGCTCGAGAAGCTGCTGAAGCACGTCGGCACCATCGAGGACGAGCAGGCCAGGCTGGAGGCCGAGCTGAAGACGAAGGAGCCGCTGGGGCGGTACTACCTCGCCCTGGGACGCACCCGGTGGGCGCTGGCCGACCGATTGAGGACGGAGGCCCCGCGGAAGTTCGGCGCGGGAGAGAAGATGGAGGCGTCGCGGCTCCACGAGGAGGCTGACAAGCTGGATCCCAGGCCCGAGAAGGCGGCAGCGGCCGCGCTGGTCGCGCACCTGGAGGCAGAGATCGACCGGCTCGACAAGGCCGGCGCGCAGGACAAGGCCGGTCCCTTGCGGGCGGTGGTGAGCGGTCTGACCCCCGATCCGGCGACCCAGGTGTTCAAGGGGTCGATCGGCATCTGTCTGGCGAGGGAGATCAAGCGACTCGACGGGAGCGGCGAGAAGGCGAAGGCGGCCGAGGTCAAGAAGATCAAGGACAGACTGGCGCACGACAGGAACAGCCCCCCGGCCGGATCGTGGCCGGCGGCCCACGACAAGGGGATCGCGGCCCTGAAGGACATCGTCGTGCGAGACCCCTCTCGGGAAAGGCCGGCCCGGATGCTGATCGACGCGTGCGTCCGGCCCAAGGATCGAGCCGTGCTGGAGGCCATCTACAAGGTGATGCTTTCGGCAGAAGAGCCGGCCCCGATCTCCGCGTCGAGGCTGATCCGCCGCCGCGTGCGTGACCGGCGGTATGATCCGGACAAGAAGGCTCGCGCCGAGGCGCTGAAGGGGATCAAGGCGGCGGTGGCTGACATCGACAAGCTCCTTGTCAAGCACGCGGACGTTGCGGAGGTGAAGCTGGACCGCGCCGAGTTGGCCATCCTGCTGTACGAAGTGGATCAGGCCCCGCCGGGCGCCACCTTCGAGGAGGATCAGAAGGAAAGGCAGAAGCACGCCGAAGCGGCGAAGAAGCACATCGAAGATGTCCTGAGGAATCAGGCGAATCACGTGCGTGCCAGGCTCCTCCAGGCGCAGCTCCTGTCGAAGACGGGACAGATCTACGAGGCCGAGCGGGCCTTGTTCAATCTGCAGTCCGACTTGCCGAAGGACAGCAGGGCGGCCTACGAGTATGCCCGGGCGGCGCGGCGCGCGGGCCGAAGCCAACAGGCCTACGAGGCGCTGAGGGCGATCGTGGAGAACGAGGAGAAGCGCCCGCCCCGCCAACAGAATAGAGCGATCATCCTCGCGGCCCGCGGATTAATGGCCGAACACCTCCTGAAGACCTCGCCGGCCGATGCGTTCGCCGACGCCAATGCGTCGTACACGGCCCGGCCGAATCAGCCGGAGGCGATCCGCCTGTTCGTCCTGGCGGCCAAGGCGTCCAACAGAGAGGTCCTGGCCCGCCGGATGCTCGAGGAGAAGAAGGCGTACAGGCGAGACGAGAACAGGCCCGGCCAGCCCGAGCGGGCGGTGATCCTGATGGCCGCGGCGCAGGGCTACGTGGATCTGAGCGACAAGAAGAAGAAGACTGACAGGGAGAATCAGGAGCTTCTGAAGGCTGCCCTGGAGGTTGCCGCCGAGGCATCGAAGCTGGAGTGCGAGACGGCGGAAGGCCTGCGATGCAAGGCCAAGGCCGTGCAATGGACGACCCGGTCGACGACGACGAAGAGGAACCTGGAGTCGGAGAACCTGCTGCTGGAAGCCCGGAAGGTGGACCCGTCGAACGCGGAGGTGTGCTACGACCTCGGGGTCTACTACGGCATCACGCGGCGTCCTTTGCAGGCCAGGGAGATGCTCCAGACCGCCTACAGGATGTCCCCGCAGACCAGGAAATACGCGACGGCCCTGGCCCGCGCCCTGATGGACCTCGGCGAGTTGGGGGATGCCGACCTGGTCCTCCAGAAGGCCGACCCCACGGAGAGAGATAACGAAGTGAAGGACCTCCGGATCCGGATCGCCTACCTGCGGGGCGAACCGGTCAGGCAGGAGATGACGACCTTGGGGAGGGGGGCCGAATACGACGACCTTCGAGAGGCGTTCCGTCAGCTCGGCGTGGGCAACACGAATGTGTGTGTCGAGATCTGTCTGAAGCTGCTGAAGCAGGACCCGACGAGCCGATCCGCCCGACGGCTGTTGGGGCGAGCGTACCTGAGCCAGGGCAAGAAGAAGGAGTGCATTCGCCAGTGGCGGACGGTGCTGGAGAGCGAGCCGGGCCACTCGGCTCTTTACCGCGAGTTGGCCGCCGTGATGGGCAGCCAGGTCGACCCGAACAGGCCCGACGCCAACAGCACGGGCGGCTCGATGAAGCTTCCGGACCCGTCGGACCCCAACGAGGTGAAGGAGGAGTTGATGGCGATCCGGGGCGCGAGGGAGGACTACGCCCTGATGGCCAGGGCGTGGCTGCGGTCGACGCGTCGCCAGTACGACCAGGCGGCCAAGGAATATGGGGAGGTCGTCGACAACGAAGACTTCAAAGACCCCATCCGCGCGATGGCCCGCAAGGACCGCGCCGAGTGCCTGGTCCGGGCGGGCAAGTTCACCGAGGCGATGGCGGACCTGGACGAGCTGGCCGGCCACAAGTACCTCGGGCCCGACGCGCAGCTCACGAAGGTGATGCTCCTGGCGGCCATGCAGAAGGCGGATGCGGCCAAGGCGATCCTGCAACGCTTCAGGGACGAGGCCAGATCGACCCGAGACACGAAGTATCTGCTGCGCGTCTTCGAGACCTACTACGGCATGAAGGACCACGATAACGCGCTGGCCACCTGCGAGGAGTTCCTGGCCATCGAGCCGGGCGACCCGAGGCCCCACCTGCTGATGGCCTTGATGCTCCGCCGCTCGGGGCGGCTGAAGGAGTGCGCGAAGTCCTATCGCAAGGCGGTTCAGCTCCAGCCCCAGGCGATCGGCGCGTGGGCGGCACTGGTGCGGGTCCACGACCAGATGCTCCAGCCGAAAGAGGCGCTGAAGGCCCTCGCCGATTGCGAGAAGCTCAGCCGCACGGCACGGGAGAACATGCTCTTCGAGCGAGGCGTCATGTTCTACCGCTGGGGCCTGTACCGCAAGGCGGTCGAGCAGTTCGCAAAGCTCGACGAGGCGGTCCAGGGGAAGATGCCGCACATCCAGTACCGGCTGGGCCAGGCCTTCGTGATGCTGGGCGAGCGTGAACGGGCGATAGAGGTGCTCGGCAGGATCCCCTCCCATCACGGGATGTACGTTCCGGCGAGGCACCTGTTGGCCAACCTGGCCGAGGGGGCCGACGCGCGGCTGGCGGCGCTGGACCAGTTGGAGAAGGAGTATCCCGAGGCGGCGGAGGCCCCCTCGCAGCGCATCCTCATCCTCATGGACGCCAACCGCGTTGACGAGGCGGCCGAGTTCGTCAGGCAGCGGCGCGCGAAGATGCCGAAGGGCGCAGCAATGCAGCCGCGGCTGGCGCTGACATCTCTGAACGCCGTGGTCCGCGCGGGCGACCGCAAGACGGGCTTCGAGATCGCGAAGGAGACGGCCGGGTGGAGCCGCAACATCTCCTGGCGCGTGGCCGCCGTGCTGCTGTCCTGGGAAGACCAGCCCGACGTCGCGGAATCGTTGATGCTCCCCCCGGAGGCGGCGGCGCACCCGTACGAGACGTTGTTGGGCATCTGCCTGGCCGTGCGGAAGAAGGACGCCGCTGCCGGGAAGGCATGGATGGAGAAGTTGACGGAGTTCGACCGGAAGCTGGTGCAGATGGGCCGGCCTCCCACGCCGCGGCAGTACACGATCCTGGCGGCCCTGGCGTTGGGCGACGTGGCAAAGGCGAAGGTGGAGTTGGCCAGCTACAAGCAGAGGGGGATCATCAGCCCGAAGACAGTCGGCAAGGCGGCGGGGTATCCCACCGGCAAGCCCGTCAGCCCCGAGGTGGCGGCCGATCTGATCCTGGCGACGATGGCCGGCGAGCTGATCCTGCCTCCTCTGGGCCAGAGGCCGCTTGCCCCGCTGTCGTGGGACTGGGCGATGAAGGTCCTCAAGGACCGGAACACGTGCCAATGGGCCGCGGCCTTGGCCATGACGGCCAGGGGCGAGCCGAAGAGCGTCGGCAAGGTCCGAAAGATCCTCAAACCCGACAACAGCCTCTTCTCCCTGTGGGCCCGGGCCTCCCTGCTTCGCGCGGAAGGGAAGTACGTCGAGGCCGCCGAGGCCTTCGGCGCGATCGCCCGCCGGGACGAGCGCAACTACAACTTCGTTGTCGAGCAGGCCGTCACCTACGAGCAGGACGGAAAGCTGCCCGAGGCAGTCAAGCTCTACAAGCAGGTCTGGGACGCCAAGCAGGAGCCGAGGGCCGGCAACAATGCCGCCTACCTGATGGCCCAACTGAACCCGACCGACCGGGCGACGCTGGGGCAGGCCCTGCTGATCGCCGAGGAGGTCGTCAAGCTCCAGCCGAGCAGCCCCAACTACCGCGACACGAAGGGCTGGATCCTCCACCTGGTCGGCAGGAACGTGGAGGCGCGTCGGGAGCTGCGCATGGCCGTGCTCGGGATGGCCGGTTCGGTGGAGATCCAGCACCACGTCGGCGTCGTCGAGAAGGAGCTCGGCAACCTGGAGTTGGCCGGATGGCACCTCGGTGCGGCCTGCGACCTGGCCAAGCTCCGGCAGGAGCGGGGCGGCAAGCTGACGGTCTCGGAGACGAAGGCCCTGGAGTCGGCCAGGAAGGAACTGGACGCCTTGCAGAAAGCCGGCGCGAAGGCGGCCTCGTAACGGCGGCGGAGGCGGCAGGGCGGCCAGGCGTGTCGCTCGCCGGGGGGGGGCGCAGGGATCGCCCGGGCCGGCGCTATCGGCCCCGGACCGCCCCGAGCAGGTGCTTGAAGCGGTCGGTCCGGCCGCCGCGGATGACCTCGATTTCGACGGTCTGTCCGGGGCGGCACGCGCCGAC
>Ga0180437_10006439_pt1 | contig 15629 bp, 13 predicted proteins | sample SS_ome_4_FD_132410 | JGI IMG/M metagenome (GOLD analysis project Ga0180437, IMG submission 132410) | Hypersaline lake sediment archaeal communities from the Salton Sea, California, USA - SS_3_D_1 metaG | ecosystem: Environmental > Aquatic > Non-marine Saline and Alkaline > Hypersaline >...
AGGTCGCGCAGGTCGAGACGGATCCCGCGCCTGTTCTCATGCGGGCGCCCAACGCGATCATCAGCGAAGAGCACGATGCGGCCATGGCGCTCCTCGAGGATGAGGCCGCGGCGGAACCGCCCTTCGTTCTCCCCGGCCAATACGATGGCCAACGCGACTACCGGACCATCATGAACGTCCGGAGAGTCGAGGCTGGTGTTCCGCTCGGGACGCTCCGTACGTCGGGGTACCTCTATCGGAGGAACTACCTTCGATGAGTGACCGGGTTCGGGAGGTGATCCAGAAGGCCAGGAAGCGCAAGGGGCGCCCGTACGATGGGTGGCTGACCGAGAACGAGAAGGTCAACCTCCCGATCAAGACGTACAACAACCCTGCGATCTGGTCCTGCCTCTTGGGCCGTCCCTGTAACTACAAGGACACGGGGTACTGCTACGCGGCCCAGGATAGCAACTGGTCGATGCCGGATGCGATCTGGAGCAACGTCGCCAATATGTGGGCCGCCGCCTTCTGCAAGGGCTGGGAGAAGGCGATCATCCGGAAGATGGGCTACCACAAACGTGGGAAGAAGCCCGAGCGGATTCTCCGGTGGCACAGCGGAGGTGACTTCTTCGGCCCTCGGGACATCGCGGCTCTCCAGTCGAAGCATGGCCACTACATCGACGAGGGAGACGAGTCGAGGTGGCCGTATGCCGGCTTCGATCTTGGCCCTCTGAAGTTCGGGTCCTACCTCGAGCGGGTCGAGGCTGTTGTGCGCGCGACGCCGGATGTCCCGCACTACGGGTACACGAAGCGCAGTGACCTGGTCGGGACCAACCCCGTTCTCACAGGCAAGATCAAGAACTGCCGCATCCGCTTCTCGGTGGACGCCCCGGTCAGCGCCGAGCATGCGAAGCGCCAGGTCGAAGAGATCGAGCTCGCCAGGGGCCACGGCCTTTCCCTCGCGCCGTGCATCTGGATGTCGACGGATCGGATCCTCGACTACGGGGTCGACTGCGAGTTCCTCTATGCGCTCGACAACTCCGAGAAGGCCTTCGGGGTGTCGTTCCAGAGCGCCTACACATGCCCGTGCAGCCTCGACGCGACGAAGCGGCACGCCATCGCTCGCGATGTCATGGCGAGAGAGTACGGGCAGCGTGGCGTTCGCCTTGTCGGAACGACCTACGAGCCCCTCGAGGAAGGCACGGAGTTCTTCGCGGCGAAGCAGAACCACACGCGCCCGCTCGGCTTCCTGTCCAAGGACCTCTACGCGCCTTGGGGGAAGGACGTGGCGAACATCGGGACCGGCGAGAAGGACTGGATCTGCTCCGTCTGCAACCTCGGCTGCCGGAATGACGCCAAGAAGGACGAACGGACGCTCTGTTATGCCCTGGGCGGCCCGAAGTCAGAGAACCCGCGGGACGTGATCTTCGTCATCCACGGGTCGCCCCAGGGGACCAGCCGCGCGCAGTACTACGTCGAAAACGCGATGCGGGCCTGGGCGGTCCTCACGAACCCCGCCATGCGTCCGGCGAAGTACCGGGATGCCGTCTACAACGGCATGACGATGGAGGAGTTCGGGGATGTCTACCGGCCTCTGAAGAAGCACTACAAGAAGCGCCTCTTCGTCACCCAGAAACGTCACCCGATGCTCTCGGTCTCCAACCCGGCTGAAGACGCCTGGCTCTGGAGCCCGGAAGCTCTCGTTGCTCAGTGGGACCAGAACCTTGGCGGTCCCATGATGGCGGACGCCCCTGAGGAGTATCTCGTCGAAGCGGTCATCGACGCCGTCGAGGCCCAGGAAGAGCGCTCGAGAGCGCCGAGGACGTTCGACATGGCGGCCAACCCAAGGGACTACTCCCCGTACGCGCCTCCTCTCGTCGACCCGTGGCAAGAGCGCCGGCTGATGCGGAACCCCGAGCTCGTCGTGTTCTCGAACCCGACACGTCAGTGGCCCGTGAGCGGGGTGGAGCACCCCGAGCGCTTCATCCCGGGCCGTTGCTGGGCCGACGAGGCCAGCGCCATCTCGGCAATCTCCCCGGAGGAGATGTTCGCGGAGAACCCGGTGACGAAGGTCGATGGGGAACCGAGGCGCCTCGCCAACTGGCACACGATCACCTACGTCGACTCGAAGGAGCTGCGTCGGAAGAGCGGCCCATACGGCGGGATCAAGAAGCAACGCGTCTACCGGAAGAAGAGCGGGAAGGCGAAGTGGGTCGAGATGTGGGGGACCCACACGATTCGCTCCGACTACTACCAGGTCCGGGCCCTGACCAAGAAGAAGGGGTGGGTGACCCAGGGCGCTCGCTTGTCGGTGGAGACCTACGCGCCGAAGGCCGTTCTCGTGAACGCGGCGAAGTGGGAGATTCTCACGGGGACCTACAAGAAGAAGAAGAACCGGCTGGTCCCCATTGGGGTCAGTTTCGCCAAGGGATGCGGGCGGGCTCCGAAGGACATTCGGAAGACGATGGAGCGCTACAAGACGGCGCTCATCGACGTCTATGGCACGAAGGCCGCCATCCGGGAGATCCGGCCGGTCTGCTTCCCCAACGGCATCGACGACATCTATGGTGCGGCCGAGAGAAAGGTCGTCGCCATGCCGGAGCGTCGTCGCACTCCTGCGCGCAAGGCGGCGAATCCATGTGCTTGCCGTGCGACCCGCAAGAACCCCCGCGGGTCGAGGTCTTTGCTGAAGCCGGGGAAGTACACGATCCGGGAGCTGCGGGATCGGTACCCGGAGGTCTGGGACTGCTCCGATGTGAAGCTCGCCCGCTCGTTCCTCGAGGAGAGCGACTGGCACAGGTTCGATGACGACATGGTCGTCGAGGTCGTCGAGCGCAGTGGCGGATTGGGGCCGGTCAACATCAAGCACGGTGCGGTTCGCGAGGTTCAGTACGACCCCAACAAAGGGAGCACTCACGAGCGCTTCCGGATGGTCCATGAGGGCGGCGACCGTGGATCGGGGAAGGCAAAGGGGAACCCCTACTTCGTCTACGTCCTCAAGAGCGGGAAGAAGGACGGGGACGGGGCTTGGGACGGACACTATCTCCTGCACGGAACCAAGATGAGCCCGACGAGAGGGATGATCAACTGATGACCGCTGCGATGGTTCGAGACCCGGCTCAGGTTCCCATTCTCGTTGCGACCGAGAAGGCCTGGCCTGTCCTTGTCCTGGTGGGCGCGGGCGGCTTCTACGCCGGGAAGAAGTTCGGAGAGATGGGCAGGCGTGGTTGGGTCGGTGTTGTGGCCACCGCGGCCGTCCTCTACCTGGCCTACCGCTGGGGGCACAAGAAAGCGGAGCTCGACGCGAGCCGTGAGCCTGCTTCCGTTGCGCCTCAACCCCAGCCCCAACCGGCGGCGCCGCCGCCTCAGCCGACACAACCTCAACAGGATCCGTACTCGAGCCTGCTGAGGGGGTACGAGAGGGAGTAATGATCCCCCCGAATCTATCCATCATGTTCAACCCGGTATCGAGGAGAGGTGACATGCGTAGAACGGCACGCCGGGGCCGGGGCCGACGTGCCCCTGTTCTCGGCCGGAACCCGTCTGCGACCCAGTACGCGCAGAAGCGGAAGCAGATTTCCCAGAAGCACCGCCAGCTTGCGAAGGCCGTCGGTGAGAAGAAGGTCGCGGACTTCATCAGGCAAGGGAAGCCCGTCTCGCAGTTCAAGACGTGGGCGCAAGGCAACCTGTCCGCGCAGCAGAAGGAGCGGCTGCAGGGCCAGAAGAAGCAGCCCAAGGTCCCCGTGTACAAGGGACCCTCGGAGCAGCAGATCCTTCAGCAGTACCAGAAGCGATTCCAGAAGGCCGAGCAGGCGTCCGCGGCGGCGAAGCAGTCGAAGCAGAGCAAGACGCCGCAGTCGAAGCAGCAGGCCCTCTCGAAGGCTCGCCAGTACATGCGGGGTCTCGGCCAGTGGCGTCCGCTCAGCCCGGCGCAGATCAAGCGTGAGCTCGAGAAGGCGAAGCGCGAACGCTCGAAGAAGAAGGCGGGGTCGGTCGAGAAGGCCGCCGCCATGCGGGCTCGCGCCCTTCAGGAGACGAAGCTTCGCAAGGAGTTCAACAAGGCGAAGAAGCTCATCGCGGCGGCCGAGAAGCAAGCGAAGCAGGCTCGCATGAAGGCGCAGAAGGAGCAGGCCACGAAGCGCCAGGCCAAGGCGGCCAGCCAGCGCGTGCGTGCGTCGGACATCGCGTGGCAGATGCAGTCGAGGAAGGCCCGTGGCCAGAAGGTCGAGGCCCCGAAGGGCTCCGTTCAGCAGAGCGTCTTCCAAGCGCGTCGTGGTCTGAAGGCCGGCGACTGGAACAAGGCCAGGAAGCGGGCGAGCGAGCTCATCAAAGAACACAACGTCTACGAAAGGCTCGCGTCGCAGTATGATCTGAGCCAGCCCGTCTGTCGGGCTCTCTTCGCGGATGAGAAGAGGGCCTTCCACACCAAACTCGCGAACGACCTTCGCAAGGGTTGCAAGGTCACGGTTCTGGATCTGCTTCTTTCGGGCAAGCCGCCGAAGGGAGGGAAGTCGGGTTCGGCCAAGAACCCGGTAGGAGCAAAGAAGATGAAGAAGGCGTCGAAGTCCAACTGGAGCCGTCGCAAGGTCGGCGGCAAGGTGATCTGGTACTTCAAGGGGAAGAAGGCCACCAAGGCTCAACTCGCCAGGAAGTTCGGGAAGGTGAAGGCCGCGAAGAAGAAGCCCTCGAAGAAGCCCGCGAAGAAGCCCGCGAAGAAGGCTCCGAAGAAGACCGCGAAGAAGAAGCCCGCGAAGAAGGCTCCGAAGAAGACCGCGAAGAAGCGCACTCCTCCGTCCTGCCCGGCTCCGACCGCTTCGGCTCGGAAGGCCGCTCTGGCCAAGTGCAAGAGCAAGGCGAAGTCGAAGAAGAAGAACCCGGTTCAGGGCAAGATGGCGACTCTCGGTCAGACCTTCAGCCAGGCGCTGGCCGAGATCAAGCCCAAGAGCCTCTTCGACAACGGGAAGACGGCCCTCAGCCTCGCGGCGCCCGGCGCCATCGTCGACTTCCTCACGACCCAGGTGGTCTCGCCCGAGAAGCGGAACACGATCATGGGCTGGGGTGTGCAGCTCATCGCCGGCGCTCTCGTGACCGGCGCTTCCTTCATGCTGCCCTGGACCCGGAAGTGGAGCTCGATGGTCATGGTCTCGAACATGATGGCCATCGCGTGGCGGGCTTACTTTGCCTACTCTCCGTCGTTGACGGTTCCCGGCATGCCTGTCCTCCTCTCGGGCCTGACGACGGACTCGGACGCGACCCTCGACGGCCTCGCCGTCGACCCGGGCCAGATGGCGAGGGCCCGCGGGACCATGAGCGGCTACCTCGGGCAGTCCCGGGGTGGCGGCGGCTACCTGACGCGCAGCGGTTACCTCAACGGGTGCTCCTACCGGTACTAGGAGCCCGTTGGATCTCGTTCCGAGGGGTATAGGTCCGGGGGGCGAACGGGCCCCCTGACCCCGCGGGACACAACGACGTGAAGTGAAAGCGAAAGGCTGTATCCGATGAATCCGATGCAAGGTGTTGGCCAGTCGGCCACGTTCTCCGTCCCCGGCGTTCGCAGAGTCATCTATTACGACATCTACGACGAAGAGCAGTACACGGGCACCAGCGGCACGGTGAAGTACTACACCAGTGTCGCCGGCAAGGGCGCCCACCAGACGAATTTGAACCAGCCCGGGATGCTCCCCTTCCGGGAGGAGTTCGACTGCATCGCCATCTCCGTGATCCCCTACTTCGGGACCCCGGTGGCGGACCTCAACCTCTTCTACAACGGCGTGGCCCTCGAGTTCGAGATCAACACGAAGCCCGTCCTCAAGGCGCCCGTCTGCATCTTCACGACCGGCTGCGGCCTCGAGGGTCTCTCCGGGTTCACTGGCACCGCCGTCGCTGCCGGGGAAGCCGCCCAGGCCCACAACGGTGAAGCCGACCCCGGGAAGATCCTCACCTTCCCCGAGCCCTACCACATCGGCAAGGGCGAGCAGTTCGGCCTGAAGCTCATCACCGACACGGCGATCACCCTCTCGGCGTCGTTCTACTGCAAGGTGGTCATGCACGGCGTGATCCGGAGCCTCGTCCAGTAGGCCCCCGGTGCTCGTCCTTCGGGCCGCAGGGGCCCGGAGGGCGGGCGCCCGCGCATTGACGGAGGGGAGCGGGAGAGGATTCTCCTCTCCCCTTCAGTCGCATAGAGGAGACAACCCATGCTTCAGCTCCGCTTCATCGAGTCCATGCCGGCTTACCGGCGGATGCCCTTCAGTCGTGTGTCGTTGACCGCTCTCGGTGCGGGGCAGGCGTCCAGGATCGTCTCCGACGACTTCCTCTGGATGGGCATCGCAGGGGTGTCGACGAGCGACCTGTACAAGGTGAAGTTCTACGACGAGGACCGGAACGAGTACATCCCGGCCGGCGACCGCTTCGTCTACTCCGAGACGATGATCGGGACGGGGCAGCGGCCCTTCTACTTCCCGTGCCCTCGGCTGCTTCGCCGCAACCAGACCGTGAAGGTCTTCCTCGAGGACCTGAGCGGCCTTCCGAATGACGTGCAGATCGTCCTCATCGGCCTCCTGGTCGACAAGGTCGTCGGAGAGACCTGGGGGAAGCCCTTCATGGGGTACCAGTCCTTCACGAACGACAACCTCGTCTGGACGATCCCGGCCGCGTCCTACTCGGTCCAGCAGATCCCGATGATCCAGGCCTTCGATTGGGCGTGGGGCTCGCTCACCGGGAAGGTGATGAGCTCCGGCGGGACGCCCGGGAAGCTGCTCGAGATGAAGGTCAACGATCCGATGGGATGCTCCAGGGACCCGTCGGTCACCATCTCTGGGTACCCCGTCGACGACGAGCCCGTGATCTACGAAACAGCCGTCGGGGTGGCGACGTTCCCGCACTGGGCGTTCGGCCCGTACCCCTTCCTCGCGGAAGGGCAGATCGTCGTCGAGTTCACCAACCTCGACCCGGCGAACGACATCGACGTCAACCTGGTCTTCCACGGAGGGAAGCTCCCGAGGAATGACCCGAGCCTCATGCGTCGCACCATCGACTGGATGAACCGGGCTGCCGTGAAGGCCGCCCGCTAGGAGGGCATCGTGGGTGGATTCGCCCAGAACGCGAGGAGTCGACTGGTCGACTTCCTCCTGACCTCCAAGAACAGCACACCCATCGAGGCGTGGGCCCGCGAGGTCTCTCTCACGACGACGGCCTGGACGGATGTGGTGTCCCACGCCTTCACCATGGCCCGTGAGGGGGTGGTCACCGGGATCGGTGTGGACCTCGAAAGCCCGGAGGCTTTCGCGACGGTCGACTTCCGGGTCGTTCGGGGGACCGGGGCCAACGCGCGTCCGTTCCCTGGCCTCATGATCCTCATGCCGAGGAACGAGTGCCTGGCTCGTCCGATCCAGTTCATGGTTCCGGTGTGGGTGGACGCCGGGCACACCGTGACTCTCCAGGCCAGGACCAGCACGGTGGCGGTGACCCACAAGGTGTGGGGCCGCCTGGTGGGCTCTGAGTGGCAGAAGCTCACGGATTACCAGATCGCCCGCTTGTCCGGCGTGCCTCTCAACGAGCTCACGCCAGATGAGCAGGATCGCTATGGCGGGATGTTCTGCTACGGCGACCCGATTGCCTAGTGCCTAGGAGAAGAACGATGCTGACGACGGACAGGAGCGCTCTCGGCGGCTACATGCAGCGGAGCTACCTCTCGGGTCTCACGACGGACAGGAGCGCGCTCGGCAGCTACATGCAGCGGAGCTACCTCTCGGGTCTCACGACGGACAGGAGCGCGCTCGGCAGCTATATGCAGCGGAGCTACCTCTCGGGGCTGACGGTGGACCGCGGGGCGCTCGGGTGCGTTCTCCTCGGAGCCAACGGAGGCGCCAAAGAGGAGAAGGAGAAGAAGGGTCTCGCCCTCGCGCTCGGGCACAAGATGAAGGACTGGAAGGTTCGCTACCTCGACTGGCGGATCGCTGCGCTCCAGAAGAAGCTGGACCAGCTTCTGCAGAAGCGCCAGGCGATCCCGGCCGCGGTCGAGCAGGCCGTGGCGTCCGACGTCGATGCGCCCGAGAGCGAGATGGTCGAAGCGGCTCCCGCGGCTGCGCCGGCCCTGGCCGTCCAGAAGCAGGTGTCCTGGTACCCCGGGATGCCGTCGCGGATCTAGGAGAGATCGATGAGGAGCCGCTCCCTGGAGTACCCGAAGACCCCCGAGCAGACGCTGACGACCATTGCGTATGTCAGCATCGTTCCGGCGGTCGCTGGGCACAGCCTCAAGCTCATCGAGGCGTTCGTCGGGAATAGCGGTCCGACGAATCTCAACGTGATCTTCCGGGACGGAACGACCGGGGACACGATCACCTTGCCGCTTCCGGCCAGGTCCCCTATGGCCCTGTTTCCTTTCGGATGGCGGCTGACCAACGGGAACGACCTGCAGGTCGCTCTCAGCGCGGCCGGGTCGGTTCCGATCTCGGTGTTCTACGCCGTGGAGCCCTAGGAAGGCATAGAGGCATGGAGAAGAAGAACGACTCGCTTCTCGACGAGAGGTCCTTGGGGATCGAGGAGATCCAGGGCCAGGTTGCCGCCCGTGGGCTCGGGAGCCAGGACGTCGAGAAGTCAGAGCGCGCGATCTCCTCCCTGATCGTCGCTCAGTCTTTCGCCAGGTCCAGGGATTTCGGGAAGGCGGAAGCGGCCCTTGGGATTGCGGTAGACCGGATCCGTGGCATCGTCGACTCGGGCACCCAGATGATGTTGGCGAAGAAGGTCCGGCGCATGTCGGAGGACATCCGGCATGACCGGGACTCCGCGGCGACGATCTTCGATGTGGACCTCGACGACCGGACGTCGGCTGGGACCGGGCATCTCGAGTCGCTCCCGTCCAGGCAGGAAGAGCGGATCGTTCGTCTCCAGCAGATGATCACCGACGCGCGCCGAGGGCGGAAGATGGCGACCGCCTTCTACGCCGTCAAGACGCTCGAGAACCTCGCCCTGATCGATGAGGCCACCGAGCGTCGCCAGGCCATGCTCCTGTACAACCGGGCGGTCGCCTACGCCGACCGGACGAAGGGGGTCATGGCGATTCACCGGGATCTCCTCGGGGAGCTCTATGGAGTCTACGAGAGGATCCAGGCCTGTTGGCCGGAGCATACCAAGCCGGTCCACAGCGCGGACTACGACATCGAGCGCGGGGCGACCGCGGCGGCGGCCATCGTTGAGAAGCAGGTCGCCCAGTTCGAGGACATGAGCGAAGGGAGTCGGCCCGTGGTCAACCGGATCAACGGCTTCAGGGAGAGCCCCCGGTGGTATGCCCCGAATGGCGGTCGCATGGGGCAGACGCCGGACGCCGCGGAGGCCCAGGAGGTCCAGCGGGATGCCGCGGTGGCATCCGGTGGGATCGACTGGATGCGGGTTACGAAGGGCGCGGCGGCTGTCGGCGCCCTGGTCGGGGTGTTCTGGCTCCTCGGCCGGAAGGACGAATCCGAGGAGGAGGAAGAGTAGCATGGCGACAACCCAGTCCATTCAGTCCCTTGCGAACTTCGTCGAGAAGGCCGGCGCGGTCGGCCAGGAGGTCGCCTACACGGCTGTCGAGGCGGCTATCGAGATGGGCGAGTACGGGAAGGCCCGGCAGCTCATCGATGGGATCAAGAAGGGCCAGAGTTTGGGCGCCATGATCCCCGGCTTCTCGGAGGTCGTGCAGATCAACAAGAGCCGCCTGATGTGGCTCGAGATGAAGCTCTTCTGGTCCCAGTACAAGTGGTACGTCCTCGGTGTCGTCGCGCTCGGGGCTGGCGGCGTCGTCGTCGCGAAGAAGCGGAGTCGCTAGGCCATGCCGGATGCGGCCACCATCGCCAGTGGCGTCTGGGCGAACATCTCCGGGGACATCGTAGATGTCGTCGAGAGCCCGGAGGCTGTCCGGTTCTACGTCAGCGAGGGGTGGCGCTTCGTCGCGCGGGCCGAGATGGAGCTCGCTCGCTGGGACCTGACGGCGGCCCGGGCGACCGTGAGGCTGATCGAGCAGGGCGTGGCTGCGGTGGAGGCCTTCGTCGCGACCCGGAGCGATGAGCTTGCCTACGACCTTCGAGAGGCCTTCCTCGGGCTCAAGTCAGCCCTGTTCACGCTGAACATGCGCCTCTGGCTTCGGACTCATTGGAAGGAGCTCCTGGTCACCGGGGTCCTCGGTGTGGCCGCTGTCGTGGCCTGGAAGGTGGTGTAGCGTGCCTCTCTACGCAGTGGGCGGCGGTGGGACGGGCACAGACTCGGGTCTCGTTTCGATGCCCATCACGGCTGGCGTCGCCGCCATGGACGTCGTCTACATGAAGGCCGACGGCACCGTGGACAAGGCCGACGCATCAAGCATGCCGTCTGGCCGTGCGTTCGGGATCGTCGAGTCCGTCGGGGGAGGCCTCGCGAGTGTGCGTGTCTTTGGGGAGATGCCAGGGTTCTCCGGCCTCACGCCGGGGAGGGTTTACATCGTCTCGAAGTCTCCAGGCGGGTTCGTGTGGGACGGGGATACTGGAAGCCCCAATTACCCAACTGCTCCTGGGGAAGTGATTCACGAGGTCATGATCGCAACGGCCTCAGACAGGGCGTACGTCGGGACCCAGCGGGATCTCGAGGTCATCTAGGCCGAAGGGCTAGGAGAAGAGCATGGCAGCCGTGCAAGCACTGAAGAGGGCCTCCGGGGCGTCGTACACGACCTCCATTCTCGAGGCAGATACGATTGTTTGTGGTGGCCTCGAGCGGTCGACGTCGGGTGTCGCGGCGCTCTACACCGACAACAACGTCACGACCATCACCATCGGGGGCGGCACCAACCAGTCGACCATCACGATGGGGAAGGCTGGTCAGACGGTCAACATCCTGGGTGACCTCTCGGTCCAGGGGACGACGTGGACCAGCCAAGCGGAGCAGGTCAACGTCGGTGACAACCACTTCTTCATGAACGCCGGGTACACGGTGGTCGCCGCTCAGACGGGCGGCCTCGTGGTGAACCGGCTTCCGACATCGACCAACGACACCGTGGCGACGGGCGGGTTCACCGCGGGCGTGCCCGCGACGAGCAACCCGACGGTCATCACGACGGGGTCCGCGACCTTCAGCGTGGGCGACCTGATCCAGGTCAGCGGCGCGAACAACGTCTCGAACGACGGCCTCTTCGAGGTCCTGTCGCACGTCGGGACGACGCTCACGATCCGCGGGATCGGGACGACCGGGACCGTCGAGGACTTCACCCAGAACCAGTTCACGACCGACGCGACGGTCGCCGGGACGATCACGAAGATCAACGTCAATGTTCTTCGGGTCGGGACGGATGGGCTCTGGGAAGTCGGCGGGGGCTCCGCGACCGGGGTATCCTTCACGGACCTGTCGGTTGGGGCCCCGACGCTGACGCAGGTCCTCGTGGCTGGGAACACGACCGGAGGGAATCACATCGTCCTGACGAGCGGGGATGAGGTCCAAGGCGCGCCTGGGGTTGGCGGCGGAAATGCAACCGTGCGTGGCGGCGCCGCTACCACCGGGAACGGCGGGATCGTGTACGTGACCGGTGGGACCGCTGGGACGAATAATGCCGGAGGGAACGTCATTATCAGGGGTGGCGTTGGAGGTGGCGCGGCCGGAACGGGCGGAAGCGTCCAGGTGATCGGTGAGGACGGTGGCCTCACCGGTGGGTCCGTCAGTATGCTCGCCGGGGATGGGACCAATGTCGCCGGAGACATCTGGATCAGGTCCGGGGACAACGTGACGAACCCCGCCGGGACGGTCTACATTCGCACCGGCAGCAGCGCAGCCAACGGCGACATCAAGATCGGGGATACCAATGTTGGCACTATCACCATTGGGAACACGACCGTCGCCGCTGTCGTGGTCAGGGCGGACTCTGGCAGCGATGTGTCGTTCGAGGCTCGCGGGATCTCGTCTCCGTTGACGCTGAACCAAGCGAGCGACATCGATCTCGACGCCGGATTCACGGCGACCTCCATCGTCGGGTGCCTGAACGAGCTGAAGACGAGCCCGGCGGCGGCAGCGCTCTCGGCGGTCCTCGCGGTCGGCAACACGACCGGAGGAAACGACATCGTCCTGACGACGGGCGATGCGCTCGCTGGGCAGACCAACCTCCTCTTCGAGGTTGGGACGAAGTCAACAGACAGTATCTACCTCGACGCCGAGACGACCGACTTCAACCATACTGCTGGGGCGACGGACACCTCTCCTCTCACCGTGTCCTACTGGCTCGGGCAGGGTGCCGGAGGGACAGTCGCTCAGAATTGGTCGTGGTATTCAAACCCGGCTACGGGGACTGCCAACACGTTGCCTGCCGACTTCGTGCTTCGATACGACGTCACGGGAACACCGGCCAACCTCAATGTCTTCGGGAAAGCGGCGAGCTACGGGCACGTCACAGGGTCGGGTGGGTCGTCGCTCATCTACTACGACTCTGGGTCCATCTCGCTTCTTGCTGTTCTGAACGCCTGGCTCGAATCCCCGTTCGGGTACATTGCCCTTGCGACGAACAACTCCACTCGGTTCCAGATAGAGAACGCCGGGGACTGTGTCCTCGTCGACAATGGCAGTGGCGGGACACTTCGAGGGGATGATTCGACTTCTGGTGCTGGCGGGCTTGTCGTCCTGAGCAGTGGCGACACGTCGGCTACGACCGGGACCTTCGCCGCAGGGAACATGACGCTCGAGTCCGGGAGCGTCACGAACGCCGGAAACGACGGAAACGCCGGCATCCTGTACCTCAAGGCCGGGACTGCGGCCGGGTCCGGTACGGATGGGGACATCGAGTTCTGGAACAACGGATCCGCGGCCTGGAAGATGAGCAGCAAGCATCTCATCGCAGCGTCCGACAACCTCTACGACATCGGTGCGAGCGGTGCGAATCGTCCTCGCCGCGGGTACTTCGGCACGGAGGTCGTGATCGGGTCTTCGGTGCGTGCGACGACCGACCAGATCCTCTTTACGCTCGAGAAGAGCTCCGACCCGACGGCCTCCACGGACGAGTGGTACCAGTACATCAAGAACGTCTCCGGTCGCCCGGAGGTCTTCTTCGCCCTCGACGACGGTGCCGCGGGGACGCACGTCATCCAGATCACCAACAACGGGTCACTGAATGCCTCGCAGACCCTCGCGCAGACGCTGGCTCTCGGGAACACGACGGGCGGAACCGACATCGTCGTCTCGAGCGGGGACCAGATCGTGTCTCCCGATGGGTCAGCCGGTCCAGGAACGCTTCTTGAGGTGAAGGCCGGTGCTGGTGACACCAACCAGATTGGTGGGACCCTCAATCTCTACGGTGGGGCCGGAAATGGGTCTGCCGCAGGTGGGCCAGCCTACCTCTATGGTGGAGGCGGTGGCACGACCGGGGCTGGAGCGCTCGCCCGTGTCGTCGGCGGTAACGGTGGGGCGACCTCTGGGAATGGTGGCAGTGGCTCTGTCTACGGTGGATGGGGCTACGGAAGCGGAGCCACGGGTGGCGAAGCCCGCATCAATGGAGGGAACTCCCAGAACGGGAATGGTGGGCTCGCCAGGATGTATGGCGGGAACGGTGGAACCGTCGGAGGAACCGGGAATGGTGGCGACATCACCATTGCTGGTGGAAACAGCGGAGGGACCAGCGGCAATGGTGGCGACATCACCATCAACGGAGGCAGCGGAACCACGACCAATGGATCCATCTCCATCGGGTCTTCGAACACCAACAACACAGCCATTCGATGCGGTGCATCCGCTCAGATCCTGATGCAGTCTGGGAGTGGCGGAAGCATCGCGATCCAGGGCAACTCAGCGGCAACGACGGTAACCATCGGTAACAACAGCTACGCTGACACCATCACCGTTGGTTCAACGAACACGACGGCTTCTACGACGATCAACTCTGGCGCTACCGGCGACATCACGTTCGACGCCCGTGGGATGACGACGCCGATCACCTTGAACCAGACGGGCGACCTGGACCTCGACGCAGGCTTCACGGCCACGAGCATCATCGGCGCTCTGAACGAGCTGAAGACGAGCCCGGCGGCGGCAGCGCTCTCGGCGGTCCTCGCGGTCGGCAACACGACCGGAGGGACAGACATCTCGGTGACGACCGGCGACTCGATCATCGGCGCCGCCGAGCTGACGCTTTCGGCGGCTTCCGGCGTGATGGACTTGGACGCGACCGGTGCCCTCTCGATCAACTCCTCCGGTGGCGTCATCAACATCGGGAACGACGCGGTGGCCCAGAACATCAACATCGGGACGAACGCCTCGGCGCAGCGGATCACCACCATCGGTGGCGGCGGAACCCACCGCGTCCACATCAAGGGCGGAACGAACGACACCTACGTCGAGGCGGCTGGCGGTGATGTCATCGTCGGGTACGGGACTTCCGCGACGACTCGCGTCGGGAACACGACCGGAACCCATTCGGTCACCGTGGAAGCAGGGACCGGCGGGATCTTCATCGGGAACAACTCCGCGGCCATGGCCGTCAACCTCGGAACCGGAGGAACCGGTGCGAAGACGGTCACCATCGGTGATGACACGGTGGCTGGGTCGACCGTGTCGATCCGCTCCGGTTCGACCGGCGACATCACCCTGGATGCCAGGGGCGCCACAACGCCGATCACCGTCAACGAGAGCGGCAACACCGATCTCGACTCCTCCTTCACGGCGACCTCGATCATCGGGGCTCTGAACGAGCTGAAGACGACGGCTGGGACCGCGACCTACCTGAAGAACGGCTACACCAACGGGAACGCGGGGACGGTTCTTCAGGGCGAGGCGCTCTACCACACGACGACGGCTTCGACGGTGGACAAGTCGACGGGTTCGACCGATGCCATCGCCGCGCGGTTCATCGGGGTGGCCGAGGCCGACGCCGCGACCGCGACGACGGTCCAGTGCGTCAGCGAGGGGAAGGTTGCCCTGAAGTTCGAGACGGGCCACTCGAGCCCGACGCCTGGCGACGAGGTGTTCCTGAGCGCCACGGAAGCCGGTCGTTTCACTACCACTGCCCCCTCGAGCAGTGGTAATGTGGTGCTCAGTGTCGGGTTCGTGAGCAGCATCGACGGGACGTTCGCCACGACGTTGCGGGCTTTCTGCCAGCTCGTCCGCGGCGCGAAGAGCGTGATCTAGCGCGGCTAGGTCGCACAACCTAGGTTGGCACGGAGGGCCCCGGTCCCCTGGAGGGGCTGGGGCCCAAGTGCTAAGGGGGCATACGATGGTGACGAAGATGGAGAAGCAGAAGAAGCGCAAGGAGAAGATGAACCGCCGGGAACGCCGCCAGAGAGAGCGGGACAGTCGTGTGGCCAAGAAGGTCGCGGCCGAGAAGTCCAAGCCGAAGAAGGCCTCGGAGGGGCAGCTCCTCGCCGCTCAACTCAGCCAGAAGAACACGCTGATCTCGCAGCTCAAGCGGGAGCTCGCGGAGTCCCGCGTGCGAGCGGCGCAACTGGAGGCCAGGGTCGCAGAGTACGAAGCCGGGCTCATGCAGCAGGAGAGCCAACAGATCCTTGCGACGCAGGGCCTCGAAGTCGGGTCGAAGCTCTCGCGTCACCCCGAGACCGGGGAGTGGTATGTCGGGGAGCTCGAAGCCGACGTGAAGAAGCCGAAGCCGAAGGTGATCGAGATGCCGGAGCAGGACGATCTCGAGACCGGCGACGAAGACGAGGACTTCGACGACGACG
>Ga0180437_10006440_pt1 | contig 15629 bp, 12 predicted proteins | sample SS_ome_4_FD_132410 | JGI IMG/M metagenome (GOLD analysis project Ga0180437, IMG submission 132410) | Hypersaline lake sediment archaeal communities from the Salton Sea, California, USA - SS_3_D_1 metaG | ecosystem: Environmental > Aquatic > Non-marine Saline and Alkaline > Hypersaline >...
CGCGGCCGACTATCATCGCTACCTCATGGGCTGCACGGTCGATTTCGTGGAGGAGCTTGGCTACTGGGATCGCCGGCGCATCCACAACCTCAAGTACTACACCTGGGTCGAGCAGCAGGGCAAGACCTACGAGGAGATCCAGGCCCAATGGTACGAGTCTGACTACTGGAGCAGCATCCACGGGCAGGTCGAAGAGATCGATAGATTGATCGAGCAGTTCAACGAGATGACAGGGTTGCTCAAGGAGTTGTGAGCCCGCACCCTATTGCCCGCATATCTGAACGACCAGGCCCTTATCCAGGCGCTGGTCGTTTGCCAACCAACGTCCAGTTGTCTAACACCACAAAAGCAGGTATACTCGACGCGAGGGACAGCGCGTGTGGCATCGCCATCGGCAGAGCGATCTCGTCCGCCCCAAGAACAGATGACGCAAATCGGAGCGCCCGAGAAGAGAGACGATGACACAAGCTTTGGGATTTGGAGCTCAGAACCAGCACGGAGAATCGACAATGGATCACATATTGGGCCTCAAGTGCACTATGTGCGGTGCAGAGTATGAGGCAAGCGAAGTTGAATACGTCTGTCCTCACCACGGCGACGACGGCATCCTCGACGTCGTCTATGACTACGACCGCATCGCCCGCCGCATCACCCCCAGCCAACTAGCCAACCAACCAACTACTTCTATCTGGCGATACTTGCCACTTCTTCCAGTGAACCCGGAGACGACCCAGAGGCTGGTGACAGACACTGCACTGGCAAGCGTAGGCTGGACGCCCCTCTATCCAGCCCCCCGCCTGGCCGCCGACCTGGACCTGAGTCACCTCTGGATCAAGGACGACAGCCGGCAGCCCACGGCATCCTTCAAAGACCGCGCCTCGGCCATCGCGGTGGTCAAGACCCGTGAGCTAGGGTACGAGGTGGTGACGACCGCCAGCACCGGCAATGCCGCCGCCGCTCTCTCTGGCCTCTGCGCGGCAGTAGACCAGCCCAACGTCATCTTTGTCCCCAAGACTGCGCCGCAGGCCAAAATTGCCCAGCTTCTGGCCTACGGCTCCACCGTCCTGCTGGTGAACGGCACATATGACCAGGCATTTGAACTGTGCCTGGAGGCAGCACGGACCTTTGGCTGGTACAACCGGAACACCGCCTACAATCCGTATATGTCCGAAGGCAAGAAGACTGCGGCATTTGAAATCTGTGAACAACTTGACTGGCAGGCACCCGACTGTATGTTTATCCCTGTAGGTGACGGTTGCATCATCGGCGGCGTCCACAAGGGACTGCGGGACCTCCTGACGCTGGGTTGGATCAACCGCCTGCCGAGGATTATCGGCGTACAGGCGACAGGATCATCCCCCCTGGTGGACGCTTGGGAGCGCGGGTTGGAGGGATGGGAGATGGAGCCGGTAGCGGCACATTCCGTCGCCGACAGCATCGTCGCTGGCCTGCCTCGCGATCGCATCAAGGCGCTGCGGGCGGTGCGCGAGACGAGCGGGGCCTACATCCGCGTGGACGACGACGAGATACTAGATGCCATCCCTGCCCTGGCCCAGGGATGCGGTGTATTCGCCGAACCCGCCGCCGCCGCCGCGTACGCCGGACTAGCAAAGGCGGTCGAGCGGGGATTGGTGGACTCCGACGAGCGTGTGGTCGTGCTATCCACGGGCTCCGGCCTGAAGGATGTCGCCAGCGCGATGAAGGCGGTGAAAGAGCAACCGGCGGTCGTGGAGCCATCCCTGGTGGACGTCAAGCGGGCATTGAAGAGCACGGATAGGTAGACTGGCAGATTGGTCAACTCGGGAGTACGCCAGTCCACCAGCCCAATGGAGACCACAATGGTTGACATCACATTCCTCGGAACCGGCAGCGCTTTCTCCGCACGACGACGGAGCAACCTGGCACTGTTGATCGGGGCGGAGGATTTTCGCATACTGGTCGAGGCCGGGCCGTTGATCATGCACCAACTGGCCCATGTGAACCTTCGAGCCGCAGAGATCGAGCGGTTGTTTGTCTCCCACTCCCACGGCGACCACACCTTGGGTTTCCCGATGCTGGCTCTCAATCGGGTGAGAGCCGTCGCCCCACTTCACGTCTACGCGGGCACCGCCACGGTCGTCTCACTGAAAACGCTCTGGGAGGTGGCCTACCCCAGCTTCGATCCCGACCGTGTCCGGATTCTGTGGCACGAACTGTCCGAGCAAGGTTCCGACGAGATAGAATTGGCCGATGGCGTTACCTTGCGCACCACTCTGGTTCCCCACCCACCTGGCGTACCAACGCTAGCCGCTCGCTGGGACTTTTCGGAGGGGCCATCGGTCACCTTTGTCACCGACACTATCCCCAACGGTGCCACCGTCGAATTGGCCCGCGGTAGCGACCTGTTGATCCACGAGGCTAACTTCAGTGCCGTTCTCCAACCTGATCTCGACCGCTCCGAGTACTTCCACAGCACGGCCCAACAGGCTGGCGAGATAGCGCGGCAGGCTGGCTGCAAACGCCTGGCGCTGGTGCACCTGAGCCCCGAGATCGATAAACGCCCAGACGTGTTAGTCGAAGAGGCGCGCGCAGGTACCGATTTGGAGGTCCTTGTCCCCGGGGACGGCGAGTCGATATACCTGGGAGACTCGTAGGCTGGCCGATTGACTTAACCGGAACCTCGCGCTCCGGCAGCCCATTTGGCAATCTACCGCCCTCCCAGTGCGCCAATGACGAATCTGAGAACCACCAGTTGAAGGAGAACCACAATGCACATACTGATCTCCGTAGATATGGAAGGCATCTCCGGCGTCGTGACCGGCGACCATACCTCTTCAGACCACAAGGAATATGAACGCTTCCGCAAGCTGATGACGGCCGAGGCCAACGCCGCCATCGAGGGTGCCCTGGCCGGCGGGGCGACGCGCATCGTCGTCAACGACAGCCACGGCAATATGGCGAACATCCTGATTGAGGAACTGAACCCCGCCGCAGAGTTGATCTCCGGCAGCCCCAAGCCGTTCGGCATGATGCAAGGCATCGGACCGGACGTGGGTGCTGTTTTCCTCGTCGGCTACCACGGCGCGTCGGGCACGGGGGCCGCCGTGCTGGAGCACACCTGGAGCGGGCGCGTGATCGAAGTGCGCCTGAACGGCCAGATGGTGGGCGAGACGGGGCTCAATGCGGCGCTGGCAGGGGCATACGGAGCGCCAGTCGTGCTCGTCACGGGTGACCGGGCGGTGACTGAAGAGGCGCAAGCGTTGCTGGGCGAGATTGAGACGGTTGCGGTCAAGGAAGGCGTCGCGCGGACCGCGGCCCGTTGCCTGCATCCGGAAGTCGCCCAGGAGCACATCCGCGGGGCCGCCAAACGCGCGCTGGAGCGAAACATCTCCCCCTTCGTCGTATCGCCGCCCATCACGCTGCGCGTCGCCTTCCAACGCGCCGCTCACGCGGATATGGCCGAGCTTGTGCCCGGCAGCCGGAGGTTGGATGGCCGCACCACCGAGTGGGTCGGGGAGGACATGCCGGCGGTGTACAAAGTGTTTCGCGCGATGACGACGTTGGCATGGAGTGGAGGATAGCCGATCCACCCGTCACATCCAGCCGACCAAGTCGCCAGATGGAGGTTTGGTCGGTTGCCGTTTCAACTGCTTTCAGGTATACTAAACTTATGGCACGAGCGGAGAGGAACGCCTGGTGTGGTACAATTGAGCGTGGAGAGCCTTTGTGCGTAGCCTGGAAGTCACTTTCAGTGCCAGCACCGGGGTAGCCTTCGATGAAAGAAAGCACCTTATTGCCAGAAACCCGCTGTACAACCGTAGAGGTCGCACTAATCTTCACAGGTGTTCCCCAGCACAGAATCCAATGAATGGTGACGCATCCGGAGCATGTAGCCATGTGGCAAACTTACTACACCCCTACCTCCGTTGACGAAGCCCTGCGCCTCCTGGCCGAGCATGGCCCTGAAGCCCGCATCGTCGCCGGAGGCACTGATCTGCTGATCGAGTTAGAGCGCAGAGTCCGGCAGGCCCGCGTACTGATAGACGTGACCCGAATCGGGGGACTCGACCAGGTGGCTTTGGACAAGCAAGGTATCATCCACATCGGTCCGACGGTGACCCACAACCGGGCCGTGGCGTCGGACCTTTTGGTCAAGCGAGGATTCCCGCTAGCAATGGCGTGCTGGCAGGTCGGCGCAGCCCAGTTACGCAACCGGGGAACGATAGCTGGTAATCTCGTCACGGCCTCCCCTGCCAACGACACCATCACCGCGCTCCAGGCGTTAGGTGCCCAGCTCACGCTGCGCAGCGTCCACGGCGAGCGTTTCATCGCTCTCACCGAATTCTACAAGGGCGTGCGCCAAACCGCACTAGCGCCCGATGAGATGGTGACCGACATCACCTTCCCCGCCCTCGACGCCAATCAGCGCGGGACGTTTCTGAAGCTAGGCTTGCGGCGCACGAACGCCATCGCCGTGATCAACGCCGCCGCGGTGCTCACCTTCGCAAGCCCACCACAGAGCGGGGGGGGCAACGACCAACTCCCCAGGGTGTCTCAGGCATCCATCACGCTGGGCAGCGTCGCGCCCACCATTATCCACGCGCCAGAGGCCGGACAGGTGCTGACAGGAGCGGCGTTGAGCAAAGCCCGCATCACGGAAGCCGCCGAGTTGGCCGCCCAGACCGCCGTCCCCATCGACGATATCCGTGCCGGGGCCGACTACCGCCGCGAGACGGTGCGCGTACTGGTGCGGCGTGCCCTCACCAGTCTAGGAGATGGCACTGAGCGGACCCAATATCCCAGTGCCCCGCCGATGCTGTGGGGGCGCACCACAGGCCGCTTCCCGCGCTTGGCGGGGAAAACGATATGCCATCACGATGAAGGCCCTGAACCCGTCGAATGCAATGTCAATGGGCAGAACGTCGTCGTGCGGCAGGCGGGTGGCAAGACACTACTGGCGATGCTGCGCGATGACCTGGGGCTGACCGGCACCAAGGAAGGTTGCGCCGAGGGGGAGTGCGGCGCCTGTACGGTGTGGATGGATGGTATCGCGGTGTTGGCCTGCCTGACGCCAGCACCGCGCGCCCACGGCACGCACATCGTCACCGTCGAGGGACTCGCCAGGGATGACGAACTTCACCCAGTACAACAGGCGTTTATTGACGAAGGGGCAGTCCAGTGCGGCTACTGCACGCCCGGCTTCGTTATGGCGGGTGCCAACCTACTGGAGGAAGTCCCCCACCCCACCCGCGAGCAGATTATCGCCGGGCTGGCTGGCAACCTGTGTCGCTGCACCGGATACTACAAGATCGTGCGGGCGATCGAGCGGGCGGCAGAGGCATAGTGGAACGAACAGTACCTACTACGGGCAGCGAGGAAATCCAGCTCTACATGCGCACCTACTACTCGCTGTTGCGCACCACCGATGAAATACAGATCCAGACCCTCGTCGGAACCCACATGGGGGTAGATTCACTCCTGCACGTCAATGCCCGCGACAACGTTCTCGACATACCTACCATCGTCTACTGCTCACTGCGGCTGCCTCCCTGCATCCAGCAGACGCGGCTGGTCGTGATGGGCCAGTCGGAGCGGGTCTTTGCCCGGCGAGGTTACCCGGACGTCGAGGAGTGGCAGCCAGTCTCCGCGGCCTCCCGCCGCCGCCGCTCCTTCTTCGATGGCCAGGAGACGTTAGCTGTCTACGTCGCCAGTCTCTCCGACATCGACGACCTGGTGCCGATACTGACCGCCTTTCAGATTGAGTGGAACAAGACGCACTTCCGGCTTCACAAGACCCCAGTGCTGGCGGACCTGAAGGACTGCGTGGCTGACAGTGTGCCGCTGAACGACGACCTGCGCGCCCGGTTGTGCGAAACCTTGGATATCACCAGCGAGGAAATGAGCGATCTTGAGGTGATCTGGAAGGAAAACCTCTCCGCTCTGCTCCTCGACATGGGCCGCGAGCGCAAACGGATGGCGATCCGCCTCCTAGCCGGCTCCCAGGTCGAGTACCGGAAAGCAACCCAGCGTTGGTGGGAGCACATCGACAACAGCGTCTCTTTCGATCTGAACGAGCGGCCCGTCTATTTCGTCTCCAGCAACACCCACAGCGTGGTCAACATGCTCTCTGGCTTCGCGCTGCGGCGAGAGGAGGGACTGGTCCGCTTCCTCCAAGAATACGCGGACGCCGACCTAAAGGTCGAGTACGACGACATCCAGTCCCGGCAGGTGCCCAGCAACCGCCAGAACTTTTTGTACTATGTGCTCAAAAAGTATCTTCAGACTCCTATGGGCCGGGAAGCGTGGAATGAACGGGAGGAAGAGGAGCAATTGTGCGGCATTCGGCACATCGACAGCCACCACGTCTTTGACGTCGCCGCGCAGATCGTCGAACTGAGCGGTCTACGTCTCGATTGGCTCGACTCCCGCCTGTGTCTGCCTGGCATCGAGCGCATCGCCCGCAGCGATGCCATCATACTCAACATCGACTATCCGCTGGGAATGGGAGCGTATCACATCCTGTCGCAGATCGCTGCCAGCGTGGACTCTTTTCGAGGTGTCTACATCTTGGGCAAGGCAGCCACGCTCAACGGACGCATAGGCGACGTGATGATCCCCAATGTCGTCCACGACGAGCACTCGCGCAACACCTACCTCTTCAACAACGTCTTCACCGCTGCCCACGTGCGCTCTCATCTGGTCTACGGCGCGGTACTCGATAACCAGAAGTCAATCAGCGTCCGTGGCACCTTCCTGCAAAACCAGCGCTACATGGACGTCTTCTACCGAGAGGGATACACCGACATCGAGATGGAGGCCGGACCGTATCTGTCAGCGGTGTACGAGGCTATGCGCCCGCGCCGCTACCCTACGGACGAAATCGTGAACCTGTACCCGATTCTCTTCGACATCGGCATCATCCACTACGCCTCCGACACGCCCTTCAGCAAGGGGCAGAATCTGGGAACGCAGCACCTTTCCTACTTTGGGATGGATCCCACCTACGCCGCTACTGTCGCCATCTTGCGGCGCATCCTGGAGTTGGAGATCTCGCGCGGAAACGGAAAAGGGAGATGATACGGAACCGTCAATGATAGCGGCGGATGACGGGAAGAGACCCCAAAGACAAAAGAACTCTCAACATCGGCACAGGAGAACCCGGTATGACTGCTCAGATCATCGGTGAACCCATCTCCCGTGTGGACGCTCGCGCCAAGGTCACGGGGGAGGCGAAATACCCTGGCGACCTGACGATGGAAGGCATGCTCTATGCCAAGATCCTCTTCGCCGGGCGGCCCCACGCTCGCATCCTGAGCATTGACACCGCTGAGGCCGAGGCCACCCCTGGTGTCGTCGCTATCTTCACCGCCGGGGACGTACCCGTCAACGAATATGGCCTACAGACGCCCGATCAACCGGTGCTCTGTGGCCCTGGTTCATCCAAGCCCGGCGCCGACGTCGTGCGGTTCGTCGGCGATCAAGTGGCGCTCGCAGTAGCCGAGACCGAGCGGGCTGCCGCTCGCGCCTGCGATCTGATCCGCGTAGCGTACGAGGACCTGCCCGCGGTCACCGATCCCTTCGAGGCGCTCAAACCGGACGCGCCCCGACTTCATCCTCACCGGCGACCCAGCGAGATCCATCCTGAACTGAGCACAGAGGGGAACATCATCTGTCACTATCAGATCCGCAAGGGTGACATGGAAGCCGCCTGGGCCGAGGTCGATGCGATCGTCGAGGGCGAGTACCGGACACCGGCCCAGGAGCACGTATACCTGCAGCCGGAAGCGGGCCTGGCCTATATAGACGACGAGGGCCGCGTGACGGTGGTGGTAGCGGGACAGTGGACATGGGAGGATCAACACGAAATCGCCCACGCGCTGGACCTTCCACCAGAACAGGTGCGCGTGATCTACCCGGCCATCGGCGGAGCCTTTGGCGGGCGAGAGGACATGTCGGTGCAGATTGTGTTGGCGCTGGCAGCCTGGAAGCTGCAGCGTCCGGTCAAGATCGTCTGGAGCCGCGAGGAATCGATCATCGGTCACTGCAAGCGTCATCCAATGTGGCTCCGCTGTAAGTGGGGAGCGACGCGTGAGGGGAAACTGATCGCGGCGGAAGTGCGGATCGTGGCCGACGGCGGTGCATACTGTTACACTACCAACAAGGTGCTCGGAAACACCACTGTGACTTGCACCGGCCCCTACGAGATTCCCAACGTCAAAGTGGATACAGACGGCGTCTACACCAACAACCTGCCCAGCGGGGCCTTTCGAGGCTTTGGCGCGCCCCAGGGCATATTTGCCGCCGAGATGCAGATGAACAAACTGGCTCAGGCACTCGAAATGGACCCGGTCGAACTGCGACTCAAGAACCTGCTGCGCGACGAGAGCCTGACAGCGATGGGGACACCTCTGCCCGGCGGTGTCAGCCTGGTGGAGGTCACCGAGAAGTGCGCCCTCGCCGCTGGCTGGACGCGCGGCGCAGACGGCTGGGAGAAACCAACGCCATCGTCCACTAGGCATCCAACATCTGGTACCGAGCACCGAGAATCCGGCATCGGCCTCGCCGTCGCCTTCAAGAACATCGGCTTCTCCTTCGGCTATCAGGAAAATTGCTGGGCGAAGGTCGAGCTACGAGGAAGTGCCGAGATAGAAGAGGCCGTGGTCTATATCGGTAGCGCTGAGGTGGGACAGGGAGCCCATACCGTGATTCACCAGATGGCGGCCAAAGCATTGGGCCTGCCGCTTGAGCGGGTGCGCCTGATCGCTTCAGATACCAGTACCAGTCCCGGCAGTTCCGGCTCTGTCTCAGCCTCTCGCATGACCTTTATGTCCGGCAACGCAGTCCGAGGAGCAGCGGAACAGGCCCTCGAACGCTGGCGAGCTGAGGACCGGCCTGCCGTCGCCGAGTACACCTACCTGGCTCCCAAGACCACTCCCTTCGATCCGGAGACCGGCTACGGCGTCCCCAACCTGGCCTACGGCTACGTCGCCCAGGCCGTCGAAGTGGAGGTGGACACGGAGACAGGCGAGCTGCACATCCTGCGCGTCGTCTGCGCGGACGACGTGGGCCAGGCAATCAACCCCCAACAGGTCGAGGGGCAGATCGAGGGGGGCATAGTGCAAGCGATGGGATGGGCTACGTGTGAGAACTTTATCGCTGAGGGAGGGCACGTGCTGACACAATACCTCAGCACCTACCTGATGCCCACCATCGCCGACGTGCCTGACCGGATCGAATCCATCATTGTCGAACGTCGTGACCCCCGTGGACCCTGGGGGGCACGGGGAATGGGCGAGATGCCCTTTATCCCGCTGGCACCAGCGCTGGTCGCCGCTGTCCACGATGCGACCGACGTCTGGTTCGACAAGCTGCCACTGACGCCGGAGCGGGTGTTGCGTGGCCTAGAGACCGGTAGATTGGGAAACCGGTAGATTGGTAGCCAGGCGGAATTGCCTACTACACAACAGAGACAATGGGGGCAGTTCCAGCTACAGCTGGAGCGTTCAGGGAAGTAGTGACGTCCTCACCTTGTTCTTGATCTCTGATTCAAGTATAATGGCCCGTGGCAGCAGAACGACAAGGCACATCCATGCCTGCGTGTTACCAGGTGGGAGAAGGGTGACAGGAGAACTGAATTGGACACTGTGCAGGTTTTGATTGAGTTGCCTCGGGCAGCCCTTTCCGCGTTGCGGCAAGATCCAAGCGACTTTGTGCACGAGATGCGTCTGGCCGCGGCGGCTAAATGGTACGAGATGGGCCTCATCTCTCAGGCGAAAGCGGCAGAAATCGCAGGGGTGTCCAGGGCCGAGTTCTTGACATCGCTGACACGATTTGGTGTCTCTCCTTTCCAATATGACGCTGATGAGATCACCCAAGAAGTCGGCAGTGGCTGAAAACTGGATTCTAAACGCTTCTCCTCTCTCGATGATGCAGCCGTTCGTAAGTGCGCGCGGAGCTTCTCCGTACCTGTAAGAGGTACCTTGGCAATAGTGCTACTGGCCAAACAACAGGAACTAATTCCCTCAGCCGCAGAGGTGCTTCGCTCGCTGCGTACGGCCGGCTTTCACCTTGACCTCCAAACTATCTGTGATGCGCTGCTTCGCACTGTTGGAGAAGAATGGCTACCCTAGGACGGCCTCACTAGCCTACCAGTCTATCAGCCCACCGCCAGTAGGAGCCGAGCAGCATGTTCCATTCATCCGACCGTGTCCTCGTCGCCATCATGAACAACCGGCGCGACTTTGAGGTCGCTCGCGACGAAGGCTGGTACCGCATCCCGCAGAAGCATGCTCCGCAGAGCACCACCGAGGCATCCGCGCTGGCCCTCTACTTCACCAGAGCCTTCGGCGACGAAGAGAAGTGGTCCATCCGCTGGTATGCCCCCATCCGCGGCCACGAACTGGTCCGTCGCCGCGACCTGCTCCCCTATGAGCCCAATCATCCCCGCGCCGACGAACCATACTACAAGCTCCAACTGGGGCCCCTGACGCAATTGGAGCTCCCTATCCACAGCCTGCGCTGGCGGCGCATCACCTTCATCGAGACCACATGGGATCGCTTCACCGCCGCTGAGGAGATCAACGACCTCTATATCTCCGGAGCTGATGGTCTCTTCGTCACCCTCAAAGACGAGGGCTTTTGGCCAGAGCGGGAGTTCGAGATTCGGGAGGGCACCGCGGAGTACGTGGTAGACCTGGCAATCCCCTGCCGGGAAGGCACCGTCACCATCGCCACAGGCGAGCGTCCCGCCCCCGCCGACGCCCTTCGACTTGGTCCCTCGACTGAGCTCGGGACAGGCTCAGGGCAGGCCCTGCGCGACCCAGACCTGAAAGCTGTGCGCGCAGCCGTGGAGCGACTGGGAGGTGAGCAGCCGGTCTCCTTGTCGGGCACCGAAGCATAGTCAACCGCAGCCCGACAGGACAGCATTGACAATGTACACCGGAGAAACGGCTTGCCCTGTTCACCAGAATGGGATACAATCCTCTTCACGCCACACAGAACCTAGGAGGTGTATGGAGTATCTATATGCGTCCCTCTTGAGACTGCCGAGACCCGTCCTGAGCGTGACCATTGTTGCGATTATGGCTGTGGTGCTGTTGGTCATGCCAGCACCGTTGACAGCAGGCGAAGACGCACCCACCGTCGAAGGCCGCCTGCTTGACCCTCAAGGGGAGCCGGTCAGCGGCGCGCACGTTTCCGTCCTCGACAACGGGGAAAGCATCGGGGAAGCGGAGAGCAACCCCGATGGATCATTCCTGATCGACCTGGAGCACCTGCCCGAGCAGAGCGTCCTCGTGCACATCCGACACGCTCACTTCCACGACCAGGAATGGCGCAGCACACCGGAGGCATTCCAAGCACTTCAGGACGACAACAACCTTTATCTGTCCGACCTGACGATGGAGCGGCGCGTCACGATTGGCTTCTGGGTCGCCACGCTCACTTTCGTCGGCCTGCTGGTGCTGATCGCGATGGAGAGACTCCATAATACGCTGTCGGCCCTGCTCGGCATGGCCGTCATCTTCTTGGTCAGCTACATCGGCGCTCCCATTAACCCGGACCTCTTCATCTTGGACTTTGAGCGAGCGCTTCAATACATCAACTTTGAGGTCTTTTTCCTGGTTCTGGGTATGATGATCGTGATCAGCATCGTGGAGGAGACGGGCATCTTCCAGTGGTTATCCTACTTGGCCTATCGTATCTCGCGTGGGCGCGTGTGGCTGCTGTCGATCGTGTTGATGTGCCTGACTGCCGTCGCCTCTGCCCTCCTCGATAACGTCACCACGATGCTGTTGATGACGCCGATCAGCCTCCAGATCGCCCTGGCACTGCACATGAATCCGATGGCGCTGCTGCTCCCGGAAGTACTCGCCTCCAACGTCGGCGGCATCGCCACCCTGATCGGCACCCCAACCAATATCTTGATCGGCTCCTACGCAGGCCTCTCCTTCAACGACTTTCTGATCAACCTCACGCCGGGGGTGCTGCTGGCCCAGGCCGCGCTGATCGTCTACGCGCAGATCGTGTTCCGCAAGGAATACCGCGCTGGGAGCAGCGCCATCTCACCCACACTGGCCGCCAAGCTGGCCGAGAACGCGCGCATCACCAGACCGGTCGTACTCCGCAAGGCCGGGGTCGTGTTTGTCGGCATGCTGGTTCTATTCGCCATCGGGGAGCGATTCCATCTGACGCCAGCGGTCACGGCCCTGATCGGGTCCATCCTATTGCTGGTCTGGATTCAGCCGGACGTGGACGAGATCATGAGCGCCGTGGACTGGACCACGCTCCTGTTCTTCATCGGCCTATTTGTCTGCGTCGGGGCGCTGGAGGAGGTGGGGTTGATCGGACAGATTGCGGTCCTCCTCGGCAACCTGGTAAGCGAGCGGTTGGTACTGGCCGTGGCACTGATGACCTATGCGGCCGCCTTCCTTTCGATAGTGGTAGCCAATATTCCCTTCACGGCCGCGATGCTGCCCGTGATGGCCTACCTAACCCGCACCATCCCCGGTGCGACCAACAACGTGCTGTTCTACGCCCTGTCCGTTGGAGCAGCTATGGGAGGCAACGGCTCTCTGATCGGAGCCTCAGCCAATCTGGTGACCGCCGGAATCGCCGAACGAGCTGGCTACCCGATCAAGTACAAGACGTTTATGCGCTACGGCCTGCCCTCGATGGTGATCACCGTCACTATCGGACTGGTGTGGCTGTTCATCCGTTTCTAGGAGCGAGCGTCATGAACCGAGCAAACCATAATAGCGGGAACAAGAATGAGAAACGAGCCAGCCACATCTCCGGCACCATAGTCTGCGCAACCCGCGGCGGCGAGGGGAGCGAGCCTACGATTCAAGGAGCCATCGAGCTGGCCCAAGAGCGCGAACTCCGCCTGACCTTCCTGTACATCGCCGATCTAGAGTTTATGAAACACACCACCATGGGCCGAACCGGCCGGGCCGGCGAGGAACTGCGCAAGATGGGCGAGTTCATCATGTTGACACTGGTCGAGAGGGCTCAACAAGCAGGGGTCGAGGCTGACTTCGCCGTACGCCAGGGACACTTCCGGGAAGAACTGCTGGGATACCTGGAGGAAACACATCCAGCAGTGCTCGTGCTGGGCACGCCACAGAAGGATACGGGCTTCTTTGATCAGAGCAGAATATCGAGCTTGGCACAGGAGATCGAGGAACAGACTGGCGTGCCGGTGAAGTTGGTCTAGGGCGCAGAGAATGGTCGGGAACCGGCCAAGGTGCCGGTGTAGTCAGTACACACGCCAGAGATCACAGATCACGTATTAGGGTGCGTTGTCCGAAAGCAGGCCATTGATACTGTCTTCCCAGCACTCGCAGGCGACGCGCTCCTCGTCTCCCTGGGTCACTCTGCCCTCGTAGGGCATCACGTCCTCCTGGGCCGTCCAGCCCGAAAGCACCATCGGCACTGGCCCGCTGCCGGCAGAGAGCCACTCGCCGTTGTAGCGGCGGGCAAAGTGAAGATGCGTCGCTTCGGAGTATCCTCCCTCGCAGGATGGTCGTCCGATGCGCTCACCGGTTTGCACGGTCGTACCCGCCTCGACGCGGCCCTCGGCGTAGACGTGCAGGTAGAACAGCACCCAACCGCTCTGCTCGAAGCCGTCTTTGTCCAGATCTATGATCACCTCACCGTTCTCGCTGCGGAGCACCAACCCTGGCGCGGCGGCCGTAGCCCACTGGCTCGCGGGTGCGCAGCCGAGCGGCCCGTCTCCCGGCGCAAAGTCGAGGGCGGCGCGGTCGTTGTCGTTACCCCATCCTCCGTGCGGGCCACTGGTCAGGTACCAGACGACTCCAGATTCCCATGGCAGCCGCAGCTCCGGCTGTACGAGATCGGACGGCACCAGCGGTTCCACCGCGTAGGCGAAGGGGTTGCCGAAAAGACGCTCATAGGTAGCTAGGAATCCATCGGGGCCGACCAGCGCCAGCCATTCGTCCAGGGCGACGGAGAGCTCGGCCAGACAGTTCTCCACCCCAGCGGTGCCTGGATTGAGTCCCGGCGCGATCGCGACGCGGGTGCCATTGGATAGGCGCATCGTCGTGCGGTCACCCCGCTTCCAGCCGTAATAGCCCTCGTTGAGCCGCGCCGCCGCCCAACTGAGTTGCTGGTACAGTCCCTCGTAGTAGTCCTGAACGTGACCCAATGGATACACGAGCGTCCCGGTGATAGGATGTGGGTCGGTCACCCATCCAGATCGCAGCTCCAACAACGTCAGCAGCACGCGCGGCCCCACGCTGAAGCGCTGCGACACGAGTTGGATGACCTCCGCCCCCGTGATCAGGCGTCCCTCCACCTCCTCGGTGTACCCCACCAAGTAGCCCCCCTGTCCACCCACAAATTCCGCCAGGTCAAAATGAATGTAAGCCGGTCCATAGACCATGTCGCTATCAGGGACCAGCTTGAGATCTGGGCCGGTTTCTGTGGCGTAAACAGGGATGACGAGGGTCTGTCCAGCGGCGATGCTATCCGCGTCCGGGAGGCCGTTAGCAGCGACGATCTCCTCGACCGAGCACCCAAATACCATGGCGATCCAGCTCAGTGTCTGACCCGGCTGCACGACATAGGACTCCACGCTCGTCCCATCCGAGAGATCGACGGGCGTCGGGTTGGGTGTCGGCGTGCCCGAGGTGACGCCAGAGTAAGCGGGCGAAGGGGACAAGACCGGAGTGGGAGCCGTCGTAGGAACGGCCGATGCATGAACCTCCAGGGCTGCTTGCCCAGAGGTCCTGGTCGCCTCAAGGTGTCCCTCAGATGCGGATCGCGTGCAGGCAGCCATGAGGCACGCACTCCACACAGAAAGCAACAACAGAGTATACTGGATCCGTTTTCTCAAAACGATTCACCGACATCACAAAATCGCCGCCTGACGGCGGCACACGGAGAGTCTACCAGAGATAGGGGAAAAGGCAAACACCGGATGGAACACCCGATATCGACACCTATGGGGAACTACTGAACAACTAGGCCGAATACCCTATGTGCAGTCTACCGTCCACCATCGCCCATCGCCTCCTCCACCAGCGCCGTGTGCTGGTATATGTCAGCCACGCGGATTCGCCCAGCATCCAAGCCCATATGCCTACGAAGTGCCCCGTATCCGACGGCTATGATCGTGCTATCTGCCGTGCCGCCGAGATCAACAGGCACTCGATCCGGCTCCTGGTGACGCAGGGCCGCCAGAACTCTCTGCCTGTGGTCCATCACTGTTTTCCCTCTTCTGAGTACACCCGCTCACCAAGGGGTAACCAGACAGTGAAGGTAGAGCCGACACCTACCTCACTCTCGACCGCTACGCGCCCGCCGTGCAGCTCCACAATTTCCTTGACGATAGCCAGCCCCAGACCAGTTCCCGAGACCTGCATTGTCCGTGGCTCCTCGCCCCGGAAGAAACGGTCAAAGACGTGCGGCAGCTCCGCCGCTGGTATCCCTATTCCCGTGTCTGCCACCACCGCCGTGGCCCATGTCCGCCGCTCCGCCTCACTCGTCCCGGTGGAGACCGTGATCGTGCCTCCACTCGGCGTGTAGCGGATGGCATTCTCGACCAGGTTGTTCAGTACTTGAGTCATCCGCTTCGGATCTACCAGCGCGACCGGTCCTGGCTCCTCCGGGTCGTGCCTCAACAGCAGCCC
>Ga0180437_10006442_pt1 | contig 15628 bp, 13 predicted proteins | sample SS_ome_4_FD_132410 | JGI IMG/M metagenome (GOLD analysis project Ga0180437, IMG submission 132410) | Hypersaline lake sediment archaeal communities from the Salton Sea, California, USA - SS_3_D_1 metaG | ecosystem: Environmental > Aquatic > Non-marine Saline and Alkaline > Hypersaline >...
AGCCGACCGACGCCCAGATGGCCGATCTGCGCTTCGCCTGGGAGATGGTGCGCCACGTAAAGTCCAACGCCATCGTGCTGGCCAAGGACCGCATGCTCTTGGGCGCCGGCGCCGGCCAGATGAGCCGGGTTGACTCGGTCGAAATCTCGATCAAGAAAGCGGGTGATCGCGTGAGCGGGTCGGTGCTCGGCAGCGACGCCTTCTTCCCCTTCCCCGATTCGATCGAACGGGCCGCGGTTGCCGGTATCGTTGCCGTAATCCAACCCGGCGGGTCCCGAAAAGACGACGAGGTGATCGCCGCCTGCAACCAGCACGGCCTGGCGATGATCTTCACCGGACGGCGGCATTTCAAGCATTAGACGGTGACTACCATCCTCGAGAAGATCGTTGCCGCGAAGCGAGAGGAGGTCGAGCGGGCCCGGTCTCACGTGCCGGAGTCGGCCTTCCACAGCCAACTTCCCTACGTGCCGCCGCCTCGCGATTTCTTCGCCGCTTTGGCCCGCCCGGGGCCCATCCGGCTGATCGCCGAGGTGAAGAAAGCCAGCCCGTCGAAGGGGGTCATTCGGGCCGACTTCCAGCCGGTTGAGATCGCCCGGACGTACCAGCAGCACGGGGCGAGTTGCATCAGTGTGCTCACCGACGAGCCCTACTTTCAGGGCCGCCTGGAGTATCTTCGCCAGATTCGTGCGGCGGTCGATCTGCCCCTGTTGCGGAAAGACTTCATCATCGATCGCTACCAGGTCGTCGAAGCGCGTGCCGCAGGCGCCGACGCCGTGCTGTTGATCGCCGAATGCCTCGACAACGCCTTGCTGAAGTCGCTTCACGACTTCGTGGTCGAATTGGGCATGACCCCGCTGGTGGAACTTTATGAGCCAGCCAATCTGCCGCGGGTGCTCCAAGCCGGGGCCCGGCTGGTGGGCGTCAACAACCGCGACCTGCGCACCTTCGAGACCGATCTGGAACATACCCTGTCGCTGCGCCGGCAGATACCCGACGATTGCCTCGTGGTGGGCGAAAGCGGCATCCGCACCCGCGAGGACGTCGAGCGACTCGAAGCGGCGGGCGTCGACGCCATCCTCGTCGGCGAAACGCTGATGGCCGATGCGGACATCGGCGCGGCGGTGGATGGGCTGTTGGGAAGGTAGCGCGCACCGGTCGTGGCTTTATGGTGGCCACCTGTTGGTGGGGTGATCCTCCCGCCGCTCTCAACGGCGTTGTTGGCATTCTCTGCGGCACCCGGCTATAATGCCGACTTCCTGCCTGCGTTTTGGCACACCTGCTTTCGTCGCGCCGTGTGGCCGTGACGATTTCCCGCATTCCTTGAACTCTGGAGGGAGAAACCAATGAGGAACTTTCGTATCAAAGCCGTGGCCGCGGTGACCGTCTTCTCAATGCTTGGGGTGGTCCTGCTGGCCGGCGTGAGCCGCGCCGCCGACAAGGCGAACGTCGTCACGCCGTTTAACGGCAAGAACCTCGACGGCTGGAAGGCGAAAGGCGCCATCGAGAAGAGCAAGTGGATCGTCGGCACGGCCAAAGTCGATCCGGACAATCCCCGACGCCTGATCGCCGTTCCGTCCGGCGATGCGCCCGGCGACCTGCTCACGCAAGAGGGCCACGGTTCCGACCTCTTCACCGAGCAGAAGTTCGGCGACTGCACGCTCGAAGTCGAGGTGATGGTTCCCCAGGGCTCCAACTCCGGCATTTACCTGATGGGCGAATATGAAATCCAGATTCTCGACAGCTACGGCCGGGAGCGCGTAGGGCCGGGCGACATCGGCGGGCTGTACGGGGCCCAGGCGCCGAAGCTCAACGCCGCCAAGAAGCCCGGGGAGTGGCAGAAGTTCGTCATCGAATTCGTTGCCCCGCGATTCCAGGACGGCCGGAAGATTGCGAACGCCCGATTCGTCAAGGTCACGCTCAACGACAAGGTGATCCACGAGAACGTCGAGATGCGGAAGCAGACGCCCGGCGGCGTGGCCGGCAAGGAAGCGCCGGAAGGACCGCTGATGTTCCAGGGCAACCACGGGGGCGTCGCCTACCGCAACATCAAAATCACCCTGCCGAAAGGGAAGTGATCCATGGCAGCAATGCTCGTGGCCCTGCTGCTGGCGGCCGAGTCGTGTGGACAACCGCAGCGGGCGCCGGCCGCCGACGTCGAGCCGTCGCGGGTGTTTCTCGTCGATGCCGACGCCCTGGCCGAAACGAAACGGCGCGTCGCCGCCGGCGATCCGCAACTTGCGCCCGCCATGGTGCAACTCCGCCGTGAAGCCGACGAGGCGTTGCGCGCCGGCCCGTTTTCGGTGATGGACAAGCGGGCCGTGCCGCCCAGCGGAGACAAGCACGACTACATGAGCGTGGGCCCCTACTGGTGGCCGGACTCCAATAAGCCCGACGGCAAGCCGTACATCCGCCGCGACGGCCGGGTCAATCCCGAGCGTCACCAGTACGACAACGTTCCGCTCTCGCGAATGTGCGACGCCGCTAATACGCTGGCCCTGGCCTACTACCTGACCGGAGAGGAACCGTACGCGGACCGTGCGGCCAGGCTGCTGCGAACGTGGTTTAGCGCGCCGGCCACGCGCATGAACCCGCACCTGCAATACGGCCAGGCGATTCCCGGCCGTTGCGACGGGCGCGGCATCGGCATCATCGACACGGCACGGCTGCCAAAGCTGGTCGATTCGGTAGGGATGCTGGCCGGCTCCGGTTCGTGGACCGCGGCCGACCAGCAGGCCCTGCAGTCCTGGTTCCGCGCGTATCTCCGCTGGCTGCTTAAGAGCAAATATGGCCGGGACGAAGCGCGAACCAAGAACAACCACGCCACCTGGTACGACGTGCAGGTCGCGTCGTTCGCTTTGTTTGTGGGCGACCAGCCAACGGCCCGAGACGTGTTGGCCAACGCCGCCGCCCGGCGCATCGCGACCCAGATCGAGCCCGACGGTCGCCAGCCGCACGAGTTGGCCCGCACCAAGTCGTTCAGCTACAGCACCATGAACCTCCGCGGCATGTTCGATCTGGCCGCGCTGGGCGAACACGTCGGCGTCGACTTGTGGAACTTTCAGACCGACGACGGGCGCGGAATTCGCCGGGCGCTGGACTGGCTGATCCCCTTCGCCACCGGCAAAAAACAGTGGCGGCACGAGCAGATCACCGGGTTGCATCCCGAGGCGCTGCGGCCGCTGTTGCGCCGCGCTGCCGCAGCCTACGGCCATCGCCCATACGAAAAACTCCTCGAAAAGCTCTCCGACGAGAATCCGGAAGTCGGTCGCGACGTGCTGTTGTATCCAACTGGTCACAGACCATAGCCCCCTCTCACGCCAGAAGGTGGTCGGCCTGTACGACGGGCCTCCGAGCCCGTCGATTTCCCGCGGTTAAAGTGGCGCATCGACGGTTTCGGAGAGCCGTCGTACCTGTCGTTGGAACACGTTCCGCGTACGGTCGGAGGGAGCCCGCATTCCAACTGCCACCGGCATCCCCCAGGATGAGGGCCGCATCCAGAACGGCGCCTTCGGCCCCCGGGGGGAAGAGCCCGCGCAAGGGCGGCCTCGGAGACCTCCACCGCGTCCGCAGCCGCCCGTAAGCCCTGCCGTACGTATGCTATGCTTTATGTGCAGAACTGTTCTTTTTCGAACCCTTTGTAGGACGGCTCGAACTATCCACGCAGACATTCGTCGGCCCCATCTGGAACAGTTCGTAGTGGCCGCATTCATGCGGCCTTTCGCGGGATTTGGCCGCGAGGCCCGATGAATCGGGGCACTACGAACGGGTTCGACGAAGACTAACCGTTCCAGGCACACCATCGCTGAGGTTTCCAGGCATGTCACCCTCCGGTCCCGTGCAGTGTCCAAGCTGCCAATGCCCTATTGCTGAAGACAGCGTCGTCTGTCCCTACTGCCACGCCTCGGTGCCCCAAGGTTCTCGCTGGAAAGACCGTTTGATCGGCCTGTTGATTGTCTTGCTCTGCGGGCTGCTTGTGGTTTGGGGATCCGATCGCTATTTCGGTACCAAGTTGGTGCAATCGTTGCGCGACGTGGTCCACAGCAGCGATCACTGATACCGCCCTGTTCGTGAAGCCCCGTTCGTAGTGGCCCGATTCATCGGGCCGATCTGCTCACTTCGCCACTGTTCAGCCATCTGAAGCGGGGACGTCCTTTGGTAGAAAGGCGGCAGGTTTTGGAAAAAGGGTAAAAGGGGAAAAGGGGGGGGAGGGGGAAGCATGATCTTGTCTTCGTTTCCCTTTTCCCGTCCTTCCCGTTTCCCCTCCCAAATGCATCCAACTTCACATGGCTGAAATGTTACACCGTTGCCAATGCCGTCGCTGAGTATCTGATGACCCGGAAACTCCCTCCGTTACCTCCAAAACTCACTGCAAACGACTAACCTGTTACACCCTCTCAAGTCTCCGGACCAGCGGGCTTTCCCTTCGAGTCATCTGCTGGGCTCACCGTATTCGAGTTGACCGCAGATCATCCTCCGGCCTCGCTCCACCAAGCCTTCAACAAGTCCCGGCTTACCAGCAGATGTTCCTTCTGCGGAGAAAACACCTCCAGCGTGATCGTGCCGTCGTAGCCGGTGGCCTTCAGCTGCTTGATATGACTGGGCCAATTCGTCGTGCTACGTGGAACCGCACCCAATGGCAGATGCTGATCCGAGGATCCATCGTTCTCGGAAAGGTGGACATGGAGCAGCTTATGGCCCAACTTGTCGAGATACTCGTCCCACCGGTCGTATCCCCGCTCGAGCTTGGTGTGTCCGCTATCCAGATGAAACCGCAACAAGGGCAGCTCTTCCAGGATTTCCGCGATCATTTCCAGTTGGTTGGCATCGGCGCAGGGAACTTGCTCGAGCACGATGGTGACGTCAACCTCGGCCGCCTCCTCACGCAAGGGCCCGAGAACTTCTACGTGCCAACGAATCGTATTCTCTTCCGAGAAGAACTTGGGCGGCTTGTCGAAGTGTGTGTTCATCACCTTCGCACCGATCTGGTGAGCCACCCGCAATGCCCTGCTGAACTCTTCAAGACACGTGTTCCGAACGGTGGCGAACGGCGACGCCAGCGGCAGGTAGTATGCCGTGTGGGCGACCACGCCCAGGTTGTGCCGATCCAGAGCCGAGCGAACGGTGTCCACATCGATATCGTTGGGGTCGGCGGCAGGCGGCTCCAGCGTAAAGTCGACGAAGTCGAAGCCGTGTTGCCCGATCCAGTCGATTTCCTCAATGCAGTCACGTGCCGGATGGTTCATGACGCCGATTTGCATGAGTTTCTTCCTTGTCCGCCGTCGCTTCCGTCCGTTCCTCCGACAGGGAGGATCACTTCTTCTTCACCATATCGTAAACCCGCACATAATCCACCAGGAACCGATCCGGCAGTTTGGCCTCAGTGATGTCCCCGGCCCATTTGCCGATTTCGTCGGAAAGCAGGATGTACAGCGGCACCCGGCAAACGCCCCCGGCACGGGTTCGCCAGGTCTCCCGGCCGTCGACGTAGAAGACGTACTGATCGGGCGTCCATAGCAAACCGAAGGTATGGAAACCTTTCATCACGCCCGGGACGTTGGCCTTGAAGCCTTCGGAACGATGATGCTGGCCATATCCGTCCCAATGCAAGGCGTGCTGCACTCGGTCGTCCAGCCACGGCTTTTCCATGATGTCGATTTCGGTTCCGTCTCGACCTTCGTTTCCGACCTTACCGACGCCACCGCCCGTCAGCCAGAACGCCGACCAGTGGCCGGGCTGTTCCTGGAGCTTGATGCGCGCCACGTAGTAGCCGAATGCGTGCTCGAACCTGCCCTGCGTAACCACACAACCGCCCGTGGGCCTATTCCCATCCTTGTATGTGGTGATGGCAAGATGGCGCTCTCCGTCCAAGGAGACGGCTTTCCTGCTCCACCAGCCGCCCTTGCGCTGCCCATCGGGTCGGTACGTCCATTTGGACTCATCCAGTTGGTCGCCGTCGAACTCATCGTTCCAGATCAGTTTCCAGGTCTTGCCATCCGGGGGTGAGGGGAGACGATCTTCGACCTGCTGAGCCCGGGCAAGAGACACAAGGCAACAAGCGATTAGCAGGGAAATAGCGGCCTTCATGAACTTGCTCCTCCGACAGGTGTGGTGTTGGCGTGTGTCGCTTATCGATCCTTCGACCAGATCGCCCTGATGGTGTCTTCCTGGCTGAATCCGTGCGGGACTGCCTCGCTACGTGCATTGGCGTAGTACCACGGGTGGCCATTGACCGGGGCATGGAGAATTCGGCCGCCGGGCATCTGCAAGAAGCCGTTCGGGTCGTGCTCTCGCACCCAATCCCAGGCAAATCGGAGCCACCGGTTTCGGTATGCTCCGTCCTGGTGGGCGAACCAGGATATCTCATCATAGCCCCAGACCCAGCAGCCTCCAAGGCCCGGCTTGCCCGGTCGGTCGCTGACGCCCCAGTTATCCAGTTCCACCAGATAAGGAAGATGCTCGCATCGCCAGCCGCCGGGAGCGACGCCGCCGAGGCTCCGTCCGTAGATGCTGTCGAAGGCTCCCATCTTCAGAATGCCTTCCTGGGGCCGGTCGGGTACTTCCACAATCCGCAGCGGGAACGAATGGAAGTCGAAGAGGAGGCGGTCGCCGTACAACATGCCGCCGCTGGGGACATGGGCATCACACAGAACCAGGTGACGCCGGGCGTGACGGGTCGCATATTGTCGAACGCGCTGAAGCAACGCCCACCAGTATCGATGGTCGGGATCGTTGCCGTCCATGATCTCGGCCTGTCCGAAGTGGATCGCCTCGCAGCCGACATCGACATAGGACGCGGCAAGGTAATAGAACCACAACCTCGTCTCCGGCCGGCTGATATCAGGGATGGACGCGCCGGGCCGCCAATGGTCACGCCCTCGACCGTTCGGGTAAAGCATGGCCTCGTAGCGGAAGTTCCGCTGCTGCGGCGACTGCCCGAACGTCTCGAATACCCACTCCGGCACCGGGAGTCGCTCCACTTCTCTCGAGACAATCTCGAAGACGCACGCCTGCAGGATCATCTCCGCATCGGCCGCATGGATCTTGGGGGCGTTCCGTCGCGCCCCTGCCAGCCGCTTGGGCAGTTGGCCTTCATGACCCCACAAGTAGATCGTCCTGCCGGCGAACTTTGCGCCCGTGCTGCTCAACATTCGGATGTTGTCGTCCACGTCCCCGTGGCCGGCGAGAAGGTCCAGCATAGTGATCGACCGGGAAAGGTAGTCTTCTAGAACGGGACGGGTGATCTTGCCGTCGAACCGGTGATCGCGCCCATGGACCTCGACAGGGAGGAACGCAAGAAGCATAACGGCACAACTGGCAAACGATCTCATGGCGATGGCTCTCCGGTATCCGACGTTCTTTCCGGGTTATCCGAAACGGATCGACCCTCTTATCCGACTACCTTAGGCTTGGGCTGATTCGGGGCCGTAATCGGGAGTACATATTCTCGTAACATTTTAGCCATGTGACGTTGGATGCACTTGGGAGGGGGAACGGGAAGGACGGGAAAAGAGGACGAGATCATGCAACCCCTTTTCCCCTTTGCCCTTCTTCCGAAACCTGTTGCACTCTCTGCCAAACGACATCCCCACTTCAGATGGCTAAACAGTTACATATTCTCCACAAGCCCAAGAAAAACGCCACCTGCAATTTCTCGTCAAGTGGCGTTTCAGTGGAGGCGGCGGGAATCGAACCGGATTGCCAAATCGCCTTATCTGACAACAACTTACGTCAATTGACCGATTCGTTTGGCACAGAATCCGGCGCACTCCGTGACGATTTCCGCGCATTTCCTCCCGACTTGGCAGTGATCATATCCGCATGGCCAAACCTGCCCGACGCGGCCAAGCGGCGGACCTTGGCGACGATCGAGGCCAGCATCCCGCCTTCTTCGACTGAGGGCCGGTGAGATGGACAGAGGCCCACACTCGCCCCGGGACGCTCGGAGCGATTCCATAGACCTCGGACGCGGCCCACGGCGACCATCTACTGAGGCGTCGCCTCCGTGTGCGATCGATAGGTCCTCCAGACGGCGCGGCAGACAAGATAGTCGCCTGCGCGAATTCTCCGTTCTCGTGGCCGTGACTGCGTTCCGCATCCTTCTTGGAATGCCCCTGGGGCACATGGAGCAACTCTTCCAGAATGCACAAGAGCCTTGGACGGCCGATCAGTGCCGGCGCTGGGCCATCGCTTGCCGCTTTCTGAAGGCCACGTCGACGAGCCTGGGGCAGTTCGTGGACGAACAGTCAGGGCTTTCGAACGACGGGCCGGAGTAGATCGAGCAAGATGGACGAAGCGGCGTGACGGTCCCGTCCGAATCCTGCCTGAATCACCCATGCTACCCCCTGGGGCCCCCGGACGACTGGAAACTGAACCAGCACCTCCGCCCCGCACGAGGATATGGATGTTAGTTAACCCCCTCCGCCCACAGACCATTTTTTCACTGTTAACGTAGGTAAGGATTCGAACCATGCAGGAATCCAGAATTGACCTGACAAAGCGGCTGCAACGCGAAGGGCGATGGGGCGAAGCGTCTGCGTTCGGCGTCCGTAGAATCTGAAGAAGTTTCGGCGGGACTGGAATCAGCAGGTGTTAACCGCTGGGTCCGCAGTTCGAGTCCTCGCCGCGGAGCCTGTGCCCCGCTGGCGAACTAGCTGGCGGGGTTATTCTTGCGCTTCTCCGTCGCCACAAAACGCGACCGTTTTGCGCTTGTTTGAGACGGATTCCGGTCGCCGACTTCTTCGCCGCGCTCTCTCCTCTGTTAACCAGAATTGCGGCCAAATCGCCCATTTCGGCCGTGCTCTCAGACTCTCCGGCCGTGCCAGGCGATTTGGTTAACGAACACGTTCGACTCGGACCCCGGGCGTTACGGGTTCGAGACTGGGGGCGGCCGGACAACGATGGTGCCCGCATGTGGACCGGTCTGGACTCCAGGAGGCCGGCTTGACGAGTCGTCATGCAGCTCTGTTGAGAGAGACACGTTTCGTAGTCTCTCGCTCGCCCAGGCCGACGACTGATCGGGCCTGCGTTGGAGAAGGAACCAGGAAAATCGATGGAAAGTCCTGGCGAGACGGTTGACGACGGGGGCCGTGGCGATATCATTAGACGATTCACGTTGTTCGGCGGTCTGCTCGGGGCAGAATCCCACCTAACAGCCGAGCAAATGATCGCCGGCAGATGCGCTTCTTCCAGGTTTTGGCTGGACGCTCCCGGCGAGTTCTGGCAACCTTATTTCAGTGTGAGTATCGGTTCATGGATGCACGGACGGATTGCGGGAGCTACTCTCCTGCTCACAAGATCACGGAAGCAGCGAAAGACCGGCTGCAGAAAACGTCTTACAGGGCTCTCGGAGCCCTATCCTGCGAATACGAGCGGGGCGTACTGTTCCTGCGCGGTCACTTGCCCAGCTTTTACCAGAAGCAGCTTGCCCAGGAAGCTGTCGTTGGGCTGGCAGGCGTGGCACAGGTCGTCAACGAGACCGAAGTCGCACGTGCCTCGACGTAGCCGTGCTTCTTCTCCCACCCATTAGAGCTTCCAAAATAATGCTAGGAATCCGTCGATCTAAGATGAAGGTGCGACTGGTCAGTGCCGAGCCTTGGATATCACAGCCCAGCGTCGCCTTGGACGAGCTTCCGGCGATTGTGGGCCGAACTGCTCAGGCCGATGTCCGACTCGACGATCAATGGGTCAGCCGGACCCATTGCGAGATCAGCGAACTCAGCGGAATGCTGATCGTCCGGGATCTGGAATCACGCAACGGCACGTTTGTTAACGGCGAGTGTGTTCGGGAAGCACATTTGATGCCTGGAGACAAATTGACCGTTGGAATGACCAGCTTCGAGGCTCGCTACAGACCCGGCAAAGCCAATCGTCAGCCCGCATCTGGTATAATTGCCCATGCATAGGCGACCTGTGCTTCTCAGTACTTTGGCAACTCTCTATCCTGAGGAATTGACGCACATGAAAACGTTCTGCACCTGCGTTGGCTTGTCTGCTATCCTGCTTGTGACCTGTGCTGTCAGCACCGAGTTGACGTCTGCCGCCGAAAGCGACGATTGGCCTTGCTTCCGCGGCCCCAGCGGAATGGGGGTTTCCGGTGCTACAGGTTTGCCGCTGACATGGGACACAAGTGACAACGTCGTTTGGAAGACTGCTTTGCCGGGCCCGGGCGCTTCAAGCCCGATCACTTATGGTGATCACATCTATCTCACATGCTATACCGGATACTTCATCCCGGGCGAGTCGGGCGGAAGTCTTGAGCAACTCAAGCGACACCTCATCGCGTTGCGTCGTGATACGGGTGCGATCGTGTGGAACCAGGCCATTTCGGCGAAACTGCCAGAAGAAGAGAGCATCCGCGATCATGGTTATGCGGCCAATACACCGGCCGCCGATGCCGATCGCGTTTACGCGTTTTTTGGCAAGACGGGCGTCTTCGCCTTTGACCACGAGGGCAACCAGCTTTGGCAAGCCGACGTCGGTTCGAAGACTAGTGGCTGGGGAACGGCCGCGTCACCCCTACTCTACAAAAACATGGTGATTGTCAACGCCAGTGTGGAGAGCGAGTTGCTGGTTGCCCTGGACCGCGAAACCGGCAGGGAGAAGTGGCGAGCTTCTGGAATCCGTGAGTCCTGGAATACTCCCATCGTCGTAACTGCTGATTCAGGCCGCAAGGAACTGATCGTTGCCCGGGCCGGTGACGTCCTGGCCTTTGACCCAGAAACGGGAGAATCGCTGTGGTCGTGTAAGACCGATATCACCTGGTACATGGTGCCAACAGCCGTGGCCGCCGATGGTGTCATCTATTATCTGGGCGGTCGATCGGGTGTAGCCGCGGGTGCCGTGCGAGCCGGCGGCAGCGGCGACGTCACCACAAGTCATCGCCTCTGGACCAGCAAGGCCGGGTCGAATGTCACCTCACCGATATACCTTGATGGGCATCTCTACTGGATGAGCGAGAAACTGGGTATCGCCTATTGTGCGAAAGCAGGGACGGGCGAGTTGGTATATGAGAAACGGTTGAACCGATTCGGCCAAGTGTACGCTTCACCCGTGCTGGTGGACGAACGCCTCTACTATTTCGACCGCTACGGAAGCGCAGTCGTACTGGCAGCCAAGCCTGAGTTTGAGCAGTTGGCCGTGAACCGGATTGAGGGTGACCGAACCCGGTTCGATGGCAGCCCTGCCGTAGACGGTAAACGTCTGCTGATACGGTCTGGGAAGTTTCTGTACTGCCTGGGAAAGTAGAGGCGGCCGACGGTCAGCCCGGTACTGTTAACCGCTCTGTCCTCAGGAAGTCAGATCGATTTTGAGCCTGCACCCCGCTGGCGAACTAGCCGGCGGGGTTATTCTTGCGCGCTTCCGTCGCCGCAAACGGCGGCCGTCTTCCGCCTATCTGAGACGGATTACGCCTGCCGACCTCTTTGCCGCGCTCTCTCCTCTGTTAACCAAGAATCGGGCCAAATCGCCGATTTCGGCCGCGCTCTCAGACTCTCCGGCTGCGCTCGGCGGTTTTGTTAACGAACAAGTTCGACTCGGACCCCGGGCGTGACGGGTTCGAGAGTGGGGAGGTGGGCAGAACCAAGACGTGGCACGACTATTCGCATCATTGCCCTTTCACTCCTCGGTCGAAATCCGAGTTTCCCAATCAACAGATTCAAATTGACTTGTGGTCTTGTAGTCCCCTGCACGAGAACGAAAACCAGTGTCCAAACGGTGATTCCAATCAAAAATGGGCCTTTGGTGTGGGTGAGCGGCCGTTGGAAGTGGAGGTGAGTCCAGAGGTCCAATACGCCGAGTCTTGATTAGCCAACGTGACAAGCCCACCTCGCACGATGTGGCCGGAGCGGGCAAATGGCCGCCAGCACGGAGGAATCCACCCGCGTCGCTGTTCGTCCAAGTGTAGACCGCTTGATCCTCGCCTGAGCGGCTTCAGCTTAAGCCAAACCTCGCGCCGGTCTTCTTCGTCTGAATCCAGTAGCAGTGCTCGGTGACCCGCCAGCGGCTGCAGAAGTTACCGCCATCCCGGTGGGCATGCCGACAGTACGCCAGTACCGTCTGTCGTCACTTTTTCGCGGCGAGATGCTGCTGGAAGAGGCGAGCGAATGTGCGGACCGGCGAGAGGATGACGACGTGCTTATTCGGGTCCCATGCGTACTGCATCGCGACGACTCGGTACGGGATCGTGCCGTCCTCCTTCTTCGGCCCCATTCCGAACACCGGACTGCCGCTGAATCCGTTCACGTGCTGCCATTCCTTTACCCGTTCATCGCGGCATTTCGCGTAGACCACCAGCGTCGCTTTCTGCGGCGGCGCTTCGTCGGCTCCCACCTTGAGAATCGGCATGACGATGATTCGTGCGCGCCCTTCCAGAGTGGACTCGCCTGCTTCGATCCCGCCAAGCCGAATCTGCTGGTTGCTCGGGAGGCCCATCACGAAGTATTCCTCGAACTCATGGCCCTCGTCTCTATCCCAATGCGATTCCGAGATTGGCATGACTTCATTGGCCTCCATCGTTTTTCGGTAGAAGGGCTGAATCTCGATGAATCCAAAGTCGAGGCCGTCGTCATCAACCACCGAATACTTTTCTGCTCCATCGTAGTCGAACGGGAACCCGTCCTTGTGTCTGGCGTCAACGCCACCGTGGTCGATCATCCCCATCGCGCGGACCCGAGTAAGGCCGTTGAGGCGGTTGTGCTCAAGGTCCTGTACGATGTGCCCGGCCGTTGCGAGAAACCAGCGATCCTCGAACGACATCACGAATCCGGAGATCGCAAAATATCGCCAGTCGTCTTCCTCGGGCTTTTTCACGTCCTGGTCGAACCATGACATCACGACGATGTGCTTGCTGCAGTACCGATACTTAGCTGGCGCGAGCGTGTCTTCGATCTTCACCAGACGCCTCCTATCCGTCGATTTTAGCAGTCGGAAACCTAGTGCTCTGAAACACATGAGTTGATGGGTCGTTGGGTGCCATGCCCACGCTTGTCGTGGGCATGCTTGTCGTCTCGCTTCGCTCGCTTGGCAAACATGGCACCCATCAATCACCGTATTACGGCCTACTAGACTATACACCACTTCAACGTGCAAGGCGCTCGTCAACGGGTTCAACGGCGAGGTTCTCCGCGTTGCCCAAGGGCTTCGACGGCCAATGCCCATGCTGCAGAAGACGATCTGCGGACGGTTCGACCTGGGGCACCAAGAGTGAACCGCAACGGGCGTGAGAATCGACTGTCTCGCGCGCAGTCAATCTGACAACACAGATTGGCAATCATGGCTGCGTTAGCCGCAGTCGGTCGATTTCACTGACGCAAGCTAACGCGTGCATGCAAGTGCCGGAGGTGTATCGGACCGACGCACGTAAAGTCACCGGGGCTGGGCTTCCCAAGCGCCAAGGGCAACGAACGGAGCCCAAACGTACGGGTGTGGAGCGGCTTCTCTGGTTTGCCGAGCGGCTTCCTGCAAAGCCTTTCCCACATGCCCCGTGGCAAGTAGGGACGTGTAGAATCGGCGCATGAAGGGAGTGGCCGCCGATCCAAGGATCGGCCAACGGGTCAGCAAGGCGCCCTGAAGACCCGCGCGGTCGTAATCTACCAGCGAACCAAAGGCTTCGCTGCCAACGGCCGTGGCGAAGCCGGTGTAGCAGGCGACGGTCACGAGGAATCCCGCCAAGTCTCGGCCGACTGATTCCAGGGCGGTGCGGTCCAGAATCTCTCTGTTCGCGAACACAGGGCCAGAGTTCGCCACGTCGTCGTTCCACGCCCCGTGTCCCCGGAAGTGAACCCACCGGCCATCACCCAGAGCGGCACGGGCGCGTGCCAGTGTGGCCTCTTGATCTCGACACTCCTCGACCGAGAGTATTTCCGACAGGACTGCCAGTTCCGCGTCGCCGCCGCGGGTGGTGTTGACGTCGTCGTCCGGCCCCATCCAGAGTGTCGGGCGCGCGGCGCTCTGGTGAATAGGGCGGTAAGCCAGCCGGAGCAGTTCGAGAGCCGACGTCACCAGTGATAGTGACCAAGGCTGATCGACCACCGTACCTTCTGTAGTTTGCAGAGCGGCAAATGGGACGGTAGCGAACAGCGGATCGGGCACGAGGACGACGTGTGTCACCTTCAGTTCCCGGAGCATCAGCAGCAGATCGTCGGGAAAGAACCATCGGCCGAGCGTCTGCAGGTCGTCGTCCAGCTCTGACGCCCATAGCGCCAACTGGTCGCGCTGGTTGATTGTTGTCGACTCGATGTCGGTGTCTAGGAGCATCGAGCAACGTTTGCCGTGCGAGCGGATCGCCTGGATCAGCCGCGAGACGACAACCTCGACATCCTGGCAACGGCCTCGCCCACGCAGCGACCGACGAACCTGAGCGGTGCCAGAGGAGTACAGGTTCGATGGGATGACTTCCCAGCACGGATCATCGCCGAGCACCACCACACCGCTAATGAGGCGATCGCCACGGAGGCCCAATTGGTCGATCACGGCGATCGTCTCGCCACGTCGGTTGAGCCGCGGAATGGACTTGTGGATCAGCGCTAGGGTCGCTCGCGGGTCGTCGTTCCCCAGCGCCTCGATCAGGTCGGAATCCTCGTCAATGAGCGCCTCCTGCGGAAGGTTTTCGTCGATAGCCCGGATGCGGCCCTTACTTACAGCGAGCACGCCGAGTAGATGTGGCATATTGTCGTTGACGATACATACTTCGCAGTGGGTCATAGTGTGGTTGAGCAGTTGGTCCGACAGGTCGGCTAACCGGCCCTCCGTTGCGCCGCGAATCCGCCACAACCGGGCGGCAGCCATCGCCGCGCCCGTCGAAGCAGTCATCGCTTCACCAAAACACTTCGCCCTCGCAACGTCGTCCTCCGCACACTCGGACCAGATCAACCACAGACGAGCGAGGTCGTCAGACACCCGCCACTGGCCGGGAAGGTCGTCAACCTGCACATAGTGGTTCAACGCCTCCATGAGGTGCCGCAGCGCCTGCCCCAGAGTTTCGTCCTTTTCCCGAAGGATGAGACCGAGTTGGTGTAGACAGTCGGCGACCTTGTTGGGCAGCCCAGCGCTCTCGTACTCGTGCGCAGCGAACTCGAACTCGCGACGCGCCGTATCGAACTCACGGCGGTTTATCCAAATGACGCCAAGGTTGAACGCCGCGTTTCCCCGAACTTGGGCTGCCGCAGCGCCGGTGACTGCCTTCGCTTGTTCGTAGTGCGGGGCTGCCTCGTCGAATTGCTCCTGGACGAGGTAGACGTTGCCTTCGACAAGCGCGCGGGACGCTTCTACAATGCGGGCGATCTCACCTGGCATCGACAGGCTCGGCTCGGCACCCGCCAACTCCTGCAGCGCACCCGTGTAGTTCCGTTCCTCGTATCGGATGCAGGCGCGCTCAACCGCAAGCAGCGCGGCAGCCAAGCTACATGCGTGCAAGCTGCCAACGGCCAGATGGTCAAGCTGCGACTCCAAGGCACGAACTCTTGCCCAGAGGTCGCCGGCCGTTCCTCTTTCGCGATCCTGCTGCAGCCTGCGGTATTCTTGAAACCAGATGTCGAATTCGGGTGTCACGTCCCCCTCCAGGTCAGCCGGGCAACTCGAAGCTAGATAAGGACATGGCATGGGTAAGACCAGTTCGCGCTTGGCCTTCAAA
>Ga0180437_10006443_pt1 | contig 15627 bp, 16 predicted proteins | sample SS_ome_4_FD_132410 | JGI IMG/M metagenome (GOLD analysis project Ga0180437, IMG submission 132410) | Hypersaline lake sediment archaeal communities from the Salton Sea, California, USA - SS_3_D_1 metaG | ecosystem: Environmental > Aquatic > Non-marine Saline and Alkaline > Hypersaline >...
CGCGTGGTATCACTGCGACGATCGGGTCCGCTACCAGCGCTACAGCGGCGCGCTGAGCGCCGTCGCCACCTCGTGGGCAACGACAACCCCGCCACGCGGTATGCCCAGAACGACCACATCTTGGGCCGTTCCAAGATCAGCCAACGCCTTGCCCAGCAGCCGGCCGGCCTCATGACGGTCCCGGAAGTGCATCGTCGCCTCCATTCTCTGGTGTTCAGTCCCCAGCCAAGGCCATGGCTCGTTCCACCGCTTCCTGCGGGGTTTCTGCGCGAACGATAGCCTGGCGTTCCTCTCCGTCCTTCAGTAGTTGCCAGGTGCCAATGCCCACCACCGGTATGCGCAGCTTCAGCGCATGCGCGATCTCGGACAGCGTGCCATATTCGCCGTGCACGGCGATGACCGCCTGTGCCGACTGCACCACTAGCACATTGCGCGCCTCCCCCATGCCGGTCACGATGGGGATGTCAACATAGGGATTGGCGTCTTGCCGCGACCTGCCTGGCAGAATGCCAACCGTCAACCCTCCCTCGGCCTTGGCGCCACGGCAGGCGGCTTCCATCACGCCACCCAGGCCGCCGCAGACCAGCACCGCGCCGCGCTTTGCCAGCTCCCGTCCGACGCCTTCGGCCAGCGCTGCTATGGGGGCGGAGCAACGCCCAGCTCCAATCACGGCGATGAACATCGCGTTTGTGCCCTCCACTGCGCTGCCTGCCTAGCGTGCACCGAGAGGGACAGCGACCAGGCAGGTGTAGACGGCCCCGCTGGGCCGGAGTTCGCTGCGCATCAGGCTGAGCTGCTCCACGGTCTGCCCGACCGAAGTGTCCACCCTGACCTTGGTCAGCAACTGGCCCAGTTTCTGGCGCTCTGAAGAATGCGCCTTGTCGCGGATGCGTGCCAGGGTCAGATGTGGGGTGAAGCCGCGCCTCTCAGGCTCGAATCCAAGCGGGTTGATCTCGGACTCTACAGCGCGCTGCAGCTGAGTGAGCGCTTCCAGATCCCCTCCCACGCCGACCCAGATCACCCTGGGTCGCTGCAGATTGGGAAAGCATCCCATCTCCGTTAGGGAGATGGCGAAAGGCGGAGTGCCCGCGCAGGCACGTTGCAGTGCCTGCCCGATGGGCCGCACCTGACTCTCGGCGATATCGCCCAGGAACTTGAGTGTCAGGTGAATGGACTGCGGCGTGACCCACTTGCCAATGTGCGACACCGTGCTGCGCTTGAGTTCGTTCTGCGCCGTGCGCAGCGCGGCCGTGATCGCGTCGTCCAGCTCAATCGCTACAAAGGCCCGTATTGACGTCATGCTCAATCTAGACTCCCATCTTCAGCAAGCGAGCGGCATTGCCGCCCAGAAAGGCACTGACCTGGTCTGCATTGAGCGCCGCGTGCATGACGCGGCGCAGGAACCGCTCCTGGCTGATCAGCGGGTAATCGGTGGCAAAGAGTGCTTTTGAGGGGATGACCTGGTTGGCCAAGTTGAACACCTGATCTGCGTAGAGCAGCAACGAGGCTGCGCTGTCATAGTAGACGTTGTGCAGCGCCTGGCGCACTTCTGGCATCAGTTCGTAGAAGAAAAGGCCGCCGCCCCAGTGCGCAGCCACGAAGGTGGCATCCGGGTGGCGCACAGCCAGCCTGTAGAGCGGCTCCAGGGTGCAGCAGCTCTTGCCTGGGTACCTGTGACCGATCGGTTCACCGCAGTGCAGGAGCACCGGGCGCTCCCAATGTGCCATCTGCTCCACCACCTCGTGGAGTTGCGGGCTGTCGAAGGTGTAACCTTGCCCGTCGGGCATCAGCTCGCCCAGACCCCACATCCCGCGTTGCATACAACGTTCCACCTCGGCTGCTGCGCTCTTGGCTGCCGGGTTCACTTCGGCAAAGCCCAGCAGCCGATCGGGCCAGCGAGCCATGGACTCGAGCACATAGTCATTCGCTTCGCGAATGAGGCCTTGATCGGCCCAGGCGAAGCCAAAGGTCACGGCGCAATCGACGCCGGCAGCGTTCATGGCGCTGATCAGCTGGTCTGCAGTGGCCATCTTGGCTTGGGGGCTGGCGTACAGCTGGCCGAACCAGCGATCGCGCTGCAGGTAAACCTCGCGGTTGGCGATCACGTGCGGTGCAAAGATGTGGGTGTGGAAATCGATTACCGGCACGCGTCTATTCTCGCACAGCAAAGGGGAGATGTCAAACCTAGGCAGGCCCAGACTGCACCCGCGCGCAGCGCCGTCTGGAATGCTCTGACGGGCAGCGCGGCGGTGCGCCTGCGCCCACGGCCGGCCCAGTCACATGATGATGTCGCTTCGGGGCGATGACTTTCGAATGAAGGGATCACGGTGCTGCTTTTTGGCCCATTGCAAAGTGTGCTATAATGGTCGCCGTTCTCATAATGCAACGGAGGTACTTACAACTTGGCACGCTACTTGAATGTGGTGCAGATCATACTGTCCGCGGCAGTGATTGCGCTGGTCATACTGCAGAGCAAGGGGGGCGGCCTGAGCCGCATGCTTGGCGGGGAGGGTGGCGTCTACAAGACGCGCCGTGGTTTTGAGAAGACGCTCTTCAACGTCACCGTCCTTCTCATCGTGGTCTTTTTTGTGTTCTCTCTGCTCAGTGTCATTTTCCAGGCCTGAGCACGGCGAACGCAGGTAAGAACATGCGATGGCAGGTGGTCATCGCGACGCTCGCTGTCATTGCCATCCTGGCAGCGAGCGTCTATACCGCGGTTCATACCTCCACTGTCCTTGTTCCAGACTACGGCGGTACCTATGTTGAGGGTGTTGCCGGCAATCCGCGATATATCAATCCCCTGCTCAGCACCTATAACGACGTCGACCGCGACCTGGCAAGCCTGATTTTCAACGGTCTCACCAGGGCCGGCGAATGCGGTCAGATCTTGCCGGACCTTGCTGATACCTGGGACATCTCCGAAGACGACCTGTCCTATACCTTCCATCTGCGTGACGATGTGCGTTGGCACGACGGGACGCCATTCACTGCGGACGATGTCGTTTCTACAATCGATGTGCTGCGGGCCCCAGGTTTTCAGGGGCCACCCGGCCTGGCCGAACTCTGGCGCAGCGTGCAGGTGGAGCGGTTTGACTCCCACACAGTTCGTCTGACCCTTTCCGAGCCCTTTGCACCTTTCCTCAGCTACACCACCATCGGCCTGCTACCCACTCATCTGCTGCAGGGTACGTCGGCCGAGCAGCTCCCCGAGCATCCTTTCAATCTCCAACCCGTCGGAACCGGCCCTTTTAAGGTGGGGGAGGTGACTTCACAGCATGCCCTCCTCCTGGCTAACGAGGACTATTATGCCGGTCGCCCCTTCCTGGACCAGATTGATTTCGTGTTCTACCCTGACTATGCCAGTGTGTTGGCAGCCTATCGCAGCGGGGAGGTTCATGGCATCGGTCACGTCCCCGCGGACTATATGGGACGCGTTCTTGCCGAAGAGGATCTCAGCGTTTACTCCGCGCCGCTGGCTGGATATGGATTGGTCTTTTTGAATCTGGAGCGGCCGATCTTCCAGGAGCTGGAGGTGCGCCAGGCACTGCTGTGGGGCCTCGATCGGCAAAAGATCATCGATCAGCTTCTCGATGGTCAGGCACTGGTGGCCAGCGGGCCGGTGATGCCGTCTTCGTGGGCCTACGAGCCCGACGTCGAACAGTACGGGTACGATCCGGCGCAGGCGACGGCGTTGCTGGAGGAGGCGGGCTGGACGGATGCAGACGGCGATGGCGTCCGCGAGAAAGGCGATCTACCGCTGCAGTTCGGGTTGTTAAGCAACGATGATCCCACACGCATCCAAGTCATCAACGAGCTGACACGCCAGTGGGCGGAGATCGGCGTGCGTGCCGTGCCCCAGACGGCTGGGGTTTCTGGTGTGGTGAGAGACTTTCTCATGCCGCGCAACTTTGATGCGGTCTTTTACGAGTGGCAGCGGCTCCCCACGGACCCCGATCCATACCCGCAATGGCACTCAACGCAGACGCAGACTCCCGGTCAGAACTTTGGTGGGTACAGCAATGACGAAGCGGACCTGATCATGGAACAGTCGCGCAGGACAACGGATCCAGTGCGCCGCTCGGCGCTGTACCGGGACTTGCAGCGCATCCTGGCCGAGGAAGTGCCGGCCTTGCCGCTTTACCATCCGGTGTACAGCTACGCTGTCGATGAATCAGTGCGGAACGTGCAGCTGGCGCCAATGCAAGACGGCCCGGACCGCTTCCGTACTGTCACCGAGTGGTACATGGCCACACGCCGGGTCTTGGTCAGCGAGGCGCCCTTCTGGCAGCGCGCCTACGAAGAGCCGGTTGCCTCAGCTAGCAGCAGATCCCAAGAGTAGACAAGCAGCAACTGCTGTGTGAGTGCGGATAGAGCAGAGCGGTTGGCCTGCTGCGCGGCTGACTTGCGTCTGGTGTGGGCCATGGGCGCGATTCTTGGCGCCCGAGGGGCCATTCGCTTGACCTCACCTTGCTCGTTCATCTCGCAGCCCATTGCTACCATGTCTGGCATGCTGATGCACAGAGGATGGTCGCCGATGAAGCGGATGCGCTGGCACGACTATATCACGTACAACCTCTACTGGCTAGGGCTGAATATGGCCACTGGCAGCCTCACGCCCATCATCCTGCCTTTTGTGGTCGCACACTTTGTCGGTGATGCAGTAAAGGGAACGCATCTGGGGATGCTGCGGTCTGCGGGTCTGCTGGTGGCAATCCTGGTCCAGCCGGCTGCTGGGTTGCTGAGCGACCGCAGCATGCTGCGCGTGGGACGCAGGCGGCCCTTCATCATCCTAGGGACACTGCTCGACATGGTCTTCTTGGCGATGATCGCCTTTGCCGGGAGCTACTGGCTTCTGTTTGCTGCCGTGCTGCTCTTGCAGTTCTCATCGAACATCGCCCACGGCGCGCTGCAAGGCCTTATCCCCGACCGCGTGCCGGAAGACCAGCGTGGCCGCGCGTCGGCGGTCAAAGCAGTGATGGAACTCCTGCCCGTTATCCTGGTGGGTTTCACCACAGCTCCTCTCGTGGGCACGGGCAGGCTCACGTTGGCCATTGGCTTGGTGATGGCGTTCTTACTGGTAACGATGGTGATTACCGTTCTTGCCGTACGCGAGGAGCCTCGGGTTGAGCCAGCAGATGAGCCACTGTGGCCGCAGATGCGGCGCATTGTTCTGCTGACACTGATCTTTGGCGTCGTCACGACCGTCTTCGGCGGGCTGGTCGGCGCGGTCGGCAGGCTGCTGAGAGGCATGGGAGTCGCGCAGCTGGTGGGCGTGGGGCTGGCCGGTCTGGCGGCCATGGCTGGGGCGATTGTGCTAGGGGTGTGGTGGAGTGCCCAGATCGGGATCGGCGAAGGGGCACAGAAGTATCCATCGTTCACCTGGTGGGTTGTCAACCGTCTGCTCTATCTGGCCAGCGTTGGCTCGATCCAGGGCTTTGCCCAGTATTTTCTGCAAGACGTGGTGCGTGTCGAGAACGCTCCCGTCGCGACAGGGACTCTGTTGCGGGTAGTGGGTGTCTTTACCGTGGTATCGGCCCTGGCCAGCGGCTGGCTGTCGGACAAGCTGGGCCGCAAGATGCTGGTAGGGCTGTCCGGCCTCACGGCGGCTGTGGGCACCTCGCTGCTCTTTGTGGCGCAGAGCATGACCGTGGTGGTCCTCTCTGGGATCATCATTGGCCTGTCAGCAGGCATCTTTTTGACCGTCAACTGGGCGCTGGGGACGGAGCTGGTGCCGGCCGGTGAGGCCGGCCTGTATCTAGGGGTTTCCAACCTCGCTGGAGCGGGGGCAGGTGTAGTAGGTGCAGGCATCGGTGGCCCGCTGGCCGATTTCTTCAATGCCTATCAGAGGGGGCTTGGCTACCTGGTGATCTTTGCCATCTACGGTGCGTTGTTCTTGCTCTCCTCCGTGACCCTGGTGAAGGTGAGGCCAGCGCAGCAAGGCCGGTCGGCGTGATGCAGATGAGTGCAGCACATCAGGTGTGCCGCTCGACAAACTCGAATATCTCCTGATACAGCTGCTCGCGCTCTCGATCCTCGGTCACGATGTGACCGCTGTGCTCCAACCACTGCATCTGCTTGTCGTGGCTTCCCAACCGCTCGTAGATGCGCGGCATCGTCCGCGGGTCGACGGTCGTGTCTTGGCGCGAGTGTATGAGCAGCACTGGAGCGCCAACGCGGGGCAGGTCGTCGTTGAGACGGCGCAAGAACAACAGGACTTGCTCGCTGCTGCGCGTCGGGGTGTGGTCGTAGGCTACCCTTCGGGCCAGAGCGGCGGGGTCCTTGATGTCGCTGAGCCCTTTCTTGCGGTAGGGGGTTACATGCTTCAGCAGGCGGGCTAGCCAAAGGAGCTTGGCATCCAGCACAAGCGGCGTGGCCATCGCCACGACGCCGCGCAGCGTGACCTGCGCACCCAGGTAGAGCGCCAGGGCTCCGCCCAGAGAAAGGCCGATGGCAAAGACGCGGTTGCACTCGCAGTCCAGCCTTTCCCACCCCTGTAGGGCTGATCGGTACCAGTCTTGCCAGCCTGTGCCATTCAGATCTTGCACACGTGTGCCGTGACCCGCCAGAAGTGGTGCGTGCACGGTGTAGCTGTGGCTGGCGAGAAAGCGTCCCAGGCCCTGCATCTCTTGCGGCGTTGAGGTAAAGCCATGCAGCAGCAGGCAGCCCACCGTGCCGCCCTGGTAGAAGAAAGGTTCCGCACCAGGCATGATTTCCTTCATGCTCCCCTCCTGCAGCGGCAGGGGCAGTGTAACGGCGGTGGGGGCAGCTGTCAAAAGTGGTGCGTCGGCTGCCCCGCAATGTCAAGAGTTGGAGACGGGCAATGGGCAGGACGGTGCTGTTAACTGGCAGGCCCGGTGTGGGCAAGACCACGCTGATCCGGAAGTGGACGAGTGCGCACCAAGGGCGCTGTGGTGGCTTCTATACGCAGGAGCTGCGCGAGTCAGGTACCCGCGTGGGGTTCGAGATCGTGAGCCTAGACGGGCAGCGTGCCCTGCTGGCCCATGTGCAGCGACGCGGGGCACCTCGAGTGGGCAAGTATGGCGTGTACGTAGAGCATGTGGAGGCCGTCGCCGTGCCGGCGATCGAGCGGGCAATCGCTGAGGCGGACTATGTGATCATCGATGAGATCGGCAAGATGGAGCTGTTGTGCGATGCCTTTCGAGCGGCGGTGCAGAAGGCTGTGGACAGTCCCAAGTCAGTGCTGGGCACGGTGATGCAGCACGGCGATCGCTGGGTGGAGGCACTCAAGCGCCATCCTGATGTGACTGTAGTGACCGTCACCATGCAGAATCGGGAGCATCTGTTCGACCAACTCGCGGACTGCAGGGGGGAGTTCCGCAGCTGGTGCGCTGGCTAGCGCGGCGGAGCTGAACCAGATTCGATGCCCCTCAACGCAGGGCTGCTCGCAAGACGTGGCCAGCCATTGTGTCGGTGGGTGGGAAGCCTAGCAGGGTCGCCACGGTCGGGGCCAGATCGACAACGTGCACAGGTGGCATCATGACGTTCGCCTGCACGCCTTGTCCGGCCGCTACCCAGATGGCACGCATCTCAGGTAGGGTACAGTCGTAGCCGTGCTGTCCGTAGTACGTCGCCGGTTCAACAATGCTCGGGTTGCCCCTCCAATCGGTCAACGCGTAGCCCAGAAGGGCCTGCGCGAACACATCACCTGATTGCGGCGCGTCCAGATGCAGGGCAGACAGTTCTTCCCGCCGCAGTACCCGCGCGAAGAGTGGTTGCTCGTCCGGCCCCCTAGCGCTCCGCAGAGCCTGCACAATCTCCGCTTGGACCCTGGTATAGTCCTCAGGCGGCACGATCCCGGGTTGCTCGCGGCCCTTTAGGTTGATATACACGTTCACCGCCCCGCCTGAGGTGAAGGCTACCGCTCGGCTCGCAGACGTGTCGACGGGATAGCTCGCTCCTTGACCATAGCACAACAGGCCGGCTTGCTCGAGTATAGTGTTGACATAGACCTCGGCATGTATAGGTGCCATACCGTGGTCTGAAACAACGAAAACGGCGTCCTGCGCTCGATCTAGGACACCTGCTTGCCTGCCCAGTGCCTCGTCAGCTAGCGCGTACGCACTCCGGATGTACGCCTGGTACTGCTGGGCCTTCGCTTCGTGGTAGCCAGCTTGCCGTTCGTCCACCATCAGGAACTGGTGCCCACACTCGTCGGTCGCGCCAAGCCAGGCAAAGGTCAGGTGGGGCTTGTAGCTCTCCAGAACATACGCGTCCACCTCTCCCATCCACCGCGTCTGCACTTCCACCATGTGCCAGTAGTCTGCTGCGTCGATCCACCCCTGCTCCAGCGCGTAGTAGTCAGGAGCGGGTGGGAAGAATCCGAACCGTTCATTGATGTCGCGCAGCAGGTCAGCCGGTCTAGCCTCGTTGTACCACAGCGCGCTCTGGAATACCTCAAGACGATCGGACGAAGCCTGGATCAGTTTGAAGTATCCGCCGCCGTGCAGGCGGGGGCGAGCCAGCAGCGGGGCCCAGCCCCCTGGCTGCAACTGGGCGCAGCGATCGTCGGCCTGTCGTTCGGGACACAGCCAGAACGTATCATAGTCGACGATGTGATTGTCCGCGGAATCCACCAGCAGGACGTAGACCGTCGTCACCAGCGCATCATCGCGTCCCAGAATGGCGAGCGCGGCCTCCAAGTGCGGGCTGTAGGACGTCGGTGCGTCCTCCCAGCTCTTGGCCTGCTGTGGCGAAACCACGTGCAATCGGGAGTAGACTTCGCGCGTGCCGTAGGCTACCGTGTAGTCGGCCAGACGGTCTGGGTAAAGGAGAGAGGTGCCGGGCCAGAACAGCGTGGCGGTGGTGTAACCGTGGCGCATCGCCGTCCGCCACAGTGGCTCGACCTGCATCTCCGGTTCATCGAAGCCGTCGGTGTACCAGTAAAAGGCGTCCTGAGACAGGTGGAACTTGTTGGAGACTTGGCCTGTGGCACACGGATAGGCGCCAGTGGCCAGAGACACGTGTGCCGCTGCGGTCAGAGATGGATCGATGGTTTGTGCCCACTCGGCACGCACACCACGCTTGGCAAGAGCGGCAAGGTTGGGCATGGTCCCATCAGCCAGGTAGCTATCCGCCCAGTCGTCACGCGCGCCGTCAAGAGACAGGATCAGCACCTGTCGAGCACGTGGCGCCGAGCTGGTCGACGCGGCGCTCGACACGGGGCTTGGTGAGACTGAGGTCGCTGCCTCAGGCCAGGTAACGCTGGTCGCCAGTGGCGCAGGCGTTCCCACCGTTGTTGTGCGACAACCGGACATCAGGGCGAGCACCAGGACACAAACCAGCAGCGGAATCATCTGTCTGCGGGACACGACGACCCCTCAGTGTGCATGATGGGCTTGGACGAAAGTGGCCTTCCGTCTGGCAACGCGTGTCATCTCCCGACTGGGCCCAAGCACGGGCAATGCACTGATGCGCGACGACAGCTGCCTAGACAGGAACCTTGTAGCGGTGCAATGACAACCAACCCTTGCCAGGCTCAAGCCTGGCAAGGGTTGGTGCTTGGAGCACAGCGCAGGAAAACGCTACTCAGCGAGCACCGTGTTGGACTCTTCTACGGCAAAGTCGAGTGCCTCCTGCGGGGTGGCCTGACCGGTCACCACCGCGGTGGTGGCATCATCGATGAAGCCGCGCATAGTCTGGTATGCCGGGACGACAGGTTCGCCCTTGCCCCATTGCAGGAAGCCAAAGGCCTTCTGGTAGTTCGGATTCTCTGACATATATGCCTGCATCTCCGCGCTTTGGGCCGCCGACTCGCGGATGGGGAAGTAGTTTGCCACCTTGGCCCACTTTACGTTCGGCTCAGCCTGGGTGAACCAGCGTATGAACAGCCACGAGGCGAGCTGTTTCTCGGGCGTGGACTTGAACACGCAGATGCTAGGGCCATAGATGTCCACCACAGGATCCGGACAGCTGTGCGGGAAGGGCGCCACTGACCAGTTGAACTTCGGCTCGCCAGTGTTCTCGTCCTGGATCGCTTGGGCATAGTAGGGCAGGCCAGCGGTGGAACCGAAGGTGAACAGCGCCTTCTTGTTGGCAAAGTCGGTCTGGTCGCCGTAGCGCTCGGCGATCTGGTAGGCATAGCCGCCATCGATCAGCTCCTTGAGGAAAGTCAGCGCTTCGACCCCCTCAGGGCTGTTGAAGATGGCGGTCTCGGCATCCGGGCTCAGTAGCTCGCCGCCACGGCTCCAGATCCAGCCGGCAAAAGTCGACGCGCTGACCGACAGGGCATAGCCAGCAGTGCCTGCCTCGGCATCGGTAGCCGCGATGCACATCCCCTTGAACTGTTCCCAGGTCTCTGGCGGCTCGTCGTAGCCCAGCTCGTTGAGCCAGTCGATGTTGTAGAACATGACTTCCATGCTGCGGCTGGGTGGGAAGCTGAGCATCTTGTTGTCAAAGTACGGGTTGCGGTCGGTCTGCAGGAAAGCTGGATAGATGTCCAGAATGTCGTCTGCAGACAAACCATACTTGGCGCTGTTGACATAGTCATCCAAGGGCTCGATGGCACCTGCCTCAGCGTACGCGGCGGCCTGGTTGGCATAGGCGATCGATAGGTCGGGTGGGGTGCCTGCACTGATGGCCGCCAGGTTCTTTGTCATCAGGTCTCCGTAGTAACCACCGTACTCCGGCACAACCGTGATGCTCCACTCGTTGGTGCTGTTGAACTCTTCGATCAACTCCAGCAGCACCTCCTCGTGGATCTGGGTCGAGACGTGCCAGAACAACACCTCCTGACCGCTGGGATCGATCTGGCTGATGGGATCTAGAACCTCGGTTGGAACAGCGGTCGGCGGGGGTGTTGTGGGCTGAGCCGTCGGTGGTGGCGTCGTCGGCTGAGGCCGCGGCGTCGGCGTGGGAGTCGCTGCTGGCGCGCACGCCGACAAGACCACGGCCAACAGCATCAACAAGACCAGCAACTTCTGACGCTTCATTCTTCCTATCCTCCTCCGTTCATCGTTGGTGAAAACCACAAGCGGGAAAGAAATGTACTCTCCTCACGAATCGCCCCCATTCACCTCCTTTCCGGGCAAGCACAAGCGTCCAGTGCGCAGCAGCAGCGCTCCAATGCTAGCCTCCGGGCGTTGCAGCGTCGCGCACCGTGTGGGACGAGGGCTCGTCTTGGCGCTCTAGCTGCAATTGTAGCGGATGTGGCAAAAAGTAGGGCTCCGGCTGCGACAGTGCTAGCCCTTTAGACCACTCGTTGAGATGCCTTCCATGAACTGCTTCTGCGCGAAGGCGTACATGATCACGATAGGCAGTATGGTCATCGTCGCAGCGGCCATCATCAAGTGCGTGTCGGTGCCCGACTCGGTCAGGAAATACGACAAACCAACCTGAATCGGACGCATCGACTCGCTCCTGGTCACAATCAACGGCCATTGCAGTGCATTCCAGCTGCCGAGGAAGGTGTTCAGTCCCACCGTGATCAGCACTGGCTTGGAGAGCGGAACAATGATCATGCTCAGATAGCGGAAGTGACCGCAACCATCGAGCACTGCCGCATCGTAGAGATCCTTGGGAATGCTCGCAAAGAACTGACGTAGAAGGAAGATGTTGAAGACGCTGGCAACCCAGGGAATGATCTGTGCCCAGTAAGTGTCGATCCAACCCAGTCGCGTGATCGTCAGGAAGTTGGGAATCAAGAGGATCTGGCCTGGAATCATCATCGTCGCTAGAAAGCCGGTGAAGATCAGGTCCTTTCCGGGAAAGTCCAGCCACGAGAAGGCATAGGCGGCCAGCACCGACGTCGTCAGCACGCCCGCAACCGTCGACAGCGAAACAAAGAGACTGTTAGCAAAGTACCGTGCAAAAGGAGCCAAGTTCCAGGCCTCGACAAAGTTGGAGAACCGCAGCTTGGCTGGCAGCACGGCCCGGGTGGCAACTTCCCCATAGCTCTTCAGCGAGGTCAGGATCATCCACAAGAAAGGAGCCACAGCAATCAGGGCCCCCACAGTGAGAACTGTGTAGATCAGTGCGCGATACAGTGCGCGCCTGCGCCTCGCTTTTTCAGAGTCTGCGTGAAGCATGGCCACCCCGCTACTGATAGAACACTCTCTCACGCCCGTATCGTTGCTGGATGATGGTGAGAGCCAGAATAATCACGAACAATAGGAAGGCAATGGCTGACGCGTAGCCAAAACGCACACGCGAGTAGAATCGGTCAAACATCAAGATCGAGGTCGTCGTCGTCGTGCGCAGCGGACCGCCTAGCTGCCCTCCTGCCGCCCGAGTCATGACAAAGATGTGGTTAAAGGCCTGAAACGATCCGATCAGTGCCATCGTGGTCAGGAAAAAGATCGTTGGCGAAAGCAGCGGCAGTGTGATGTGACGGAACAGACCCCAGCGCCCAGCGCCGTCGATCTTGGCTGCATCGTACAGCTCGCTGGGAATGTTGCTCAAGCCGGCCAGGAAGATTACCGTGTCCCAGCCCACATAGAACCAGATGACAAAGACCATGATTGCTACCAGCGCCTGGCTGGGTCCCGCTGCCCACGATGGCACGTTGATCCCCACAGCCTGACCAAGTATCTGGATGATCCCCCGTGGCTCAAGCATCCACTTCTGCGGCGCGATGCCAATCGCCTCGAGAATCTGATTCAATGGGCCGTGCTTCGGATTGAAGATCCAGACCCACACTGCCGAGGACGCAACGGTGGAGGTGATGTAGGGCAGAAAGAACAGGGTGCGGTAGACATCAAGGCCGCGAACGTTCTGGAACAGCAAGTACGCGAGGATCAGTGAGATGACCAGCGTGACCGGCACTGTCCCCAGCACGTAGAAGACGGTCACCTTGAGCGATTGCCAGAAAGCAGACTCGTGCAGCACCGCCTGGTAGTTCTCCAGCCCAACATAGTCACCCTTGATGATCTTCCAGTTGTGCAGGCTGATGTAGAAAGCGTACAGAACGGGCAGGAGGTGGAACGCAAACAGGATAGCGCTGGCCGGTGAGATGTACAGATAGCCGAGAAGGCCCTCTTTCAGGCGCCGCCTTTGGCGGCCGGTTGAGGGACTGCGAACGCCTTGTGCAGGAATCTCTGTCATCGACGTGTCCCCTGAGGAATCACTTGTGGCGATGACATTCTAGCACAAAGTGAGCCGCTGTCAACCGCTGATGGCATCCAGACCGCGCCCAAGTTATTTGACAAGCCTACTTGGTTATGGTATCATGTTTGGGCCTTTGGCCGTGCCAAGCCTCTCATTCACGCCAGCGAGTTCTGGTGAACTCAGCGGGAGATCGCTTCTCGAAGGTGACTGGAGGAGGAAGGAGAGCGCGCACTCATGAAGAATAGGGCTCTCACATGTTGTTTGACCGCGTTACTTGTGACCGCGGCTGTGGCGGGCTGCACGCGCGGGAAGCCAGAAGCACCGGCGCCCACCCTCGTGCCAGGCGCCACTGCGACCACTGTAGCAACCTCGACCCCCCTTGGAGCTGCCGCGGCACCCACGGTCACGGCTACGACTGTCTACACGCCCGAAGCGCGCCCCACTACGATCCCACTGACTGCAGCGCCAACGGTGATCAGCGTTGCTGAGGCTTCTCCGACTCCACTTCCACCTGTAGTTCTCCCAACGGCGACCAGGCCTGCCGGCCAGTCTGAGTACACCGTGCAATGGGGCGATACGCTTTTTTCTCTGGCGCGGCGCTTCAACACCACCGTAGAAGCTATTGTGGCTCTGAATGGTCTGGTGGATGCGAGCAACATCCGTGTGGGCCAGGTGCTTAGGATTCCAGGCAGCTCCGCGTCGCCTCCGAGTTCCGGTCAGGAGTATGTCGTACAGCATGGCGACACCCTGTATTCGATTGCCAGCCGCTTTGGCACCACGGTGGACGCTATTCAGCGGGCGAACGCGATTGTCAATCCGACGTACATAAGCGTCGGACAGCGGCTCATCATTCCCCAGGGTAGCACGCCACCCCCAGCTGGCGGGACGACCTATACCGTCCAACCTGGCGACACGTTGTACAGCATTGCTGCCAAATTCGGGAAGAACGTGTGGGATATCGTTGTGGCAAACAACCTGTCGGAGCCGTACTGGATCCTTGTTGGTCAAGTGCTGACCATACCGCAGTGAACATCCACGCCAACTGATGACCCTTTTCAGGAATTGAACCTTGTGAACATCTTCTGTGTTACATTGAGGCCGGTTCATACATTGGAAACGGGCGCATGAGCGAAGACGCCGAGCTGGTTTCACGCATCCGTGGCGGCGATCTCAGCGCTTTCGAGGCGCTGTACAACAAGTACAAGCGTCGGCTGTATCAGACGGCACTGGCGATCACCGGTGACTCTGGCGCTGCGGAAGAGGTGTTGCAGGACTGTTTTGTGCGGGCCTACCACGCCATGGACCGTGTGAACGCGGCGACGTCACTAGGGCCCTGGCTGTATCGCATCATTGTCAATTTGAGCTACAACTGGGCCACTCGAAGCCGGCATTGGCCGTTAGAGCTTGACACACTGATTGATCGCCTGATTGCTGGGCCATCGGCGTCGCCGGAGATTGCAGCCGAGGGGAGTGAGCTGCAGCAGATCGTATGGGATGCAGTCTCTTCCCTCAGCTTCAAACACCGCAGTGTGGTCGTCTTGTTCTATGTGCAGGGACTCACTCTGAAGGAGATCTCCTACATTCTTGATTGTCCTGTGGGTACCATCAAGTCGCGACTGCATTATGCGTGCCAGAGCCTCCGCAGCAAGCTGAGTGAAGACAGGAGGTTGACAGGCGAGGTCGCCTATGGAACATCGTGGCAGTGAAGCACAGAACAGATGCGCGTCGTCAGCAGATGACGATCTGGGCCGGTTGATCCGTTGGAGCGTGCCCGACCTGATCCGTGGGGCAGAGCCTGCGGCGGAGACCTGGCTGAATGTGGTGGAACGCGTGCGAGCAGACCCGGCCGGGGAACCGCCAGCACCGGCATTGCGGCGCGCTTCGTTCCCATTGGCGCCTTTTGTGCAGGCGGTGGTGATCAGTGCGCTGCTGCTGGCTTTCGGACTGGGTGTGGATCGCCGTGTCGTCTTGCCGCGGCAGGGGACCCTCTCTACTGCTACGCCTGCTGTGCACAAGACGCACGTCGTGAGGGACATGACTGACGATATGCTGAGCGGGTACGTGCTTGCCCAGAGTGAGCCCGAAACGCCCGCTCGTATGGGCGGCATTATCGAGTAGGCCAGGAATCAGGTGCGCAGGCAAGCGCTCTGTTGCTGGGGTCAACTCTGGCCCGGACTCGAGTGTCGAGCGCTGAGGTCTGGCGTTTCCTGGTCGGTACTGCAATCCACCTGTGGCGAGAATTCCGAGTTTTAGAATGCGTGGTTGAAAGGAGGTGGCCCAACAGATACAAGACGCATGAGTGAGTTCAGGTCTTTGTGTTGAACAAACAGAATCGTAAGGAGGAAAGTTAGAGATGTACAGTAAGAAGCTTACCGCGCTGGTGCTGCTGGTCCTGGCTGTGGCTACGGTGATGACAGCGTGCCAGCCGGCAGAGAAGCTGGCCACCGAGCTCAACCTGAATCTGGGCACGGAGCCACCGACGCTGGACCCATCGCTGGCCACGGACACCACGTCTGTTGAGGTGGACGAGTCACTGTTTCTGGGCTTGACCGACTTTGAGGACAC
>Ga0180437_10006444_pt1 | contig 15626 bp, 15 predicted proteins | sample SS_ome_4_FD_132410 | JGI IMG/M metagenome (GOLD analysis project Ga0180437, IMG submission 132410) | Hypersaline lake sediment archaeal communities from the Salton Sea, California, USA - SS_3_D_1 metaG | ecosystem: Environmental > Aquatic > Non-marine Saline and Alkaline > Hypersaline >...
GGCTTCCCAATAATGACAATCTTACTGTGAGGATGCATTTTGTCAAGCTGGAATTCCTTGATAGCTATTTTTTTTATGGGTCTCTTTGAACCAACCATTATAATTGGGATTTATTACTAAGCACCATCACTGGGCGCAGTGACTCTTGTCTTCATTTATTGCGTTAATTGAGCGGCGATGCCGTTTAAAGAAATAAAATCTATAAAAAAAACCTTGTGTATATTTAATGTTGGTTCGCAAGGATGAAACTTTTAACTCTGTAAATGCTGTAAATGCTAGTGAAGTCACCGCCGCTTATGGATTTAGCGCCGCTCAGCGTGGTGTTGATGTTGATAGTGATGCTGCAGTTGATAATCGTAATATGCCATACAAAGGTACTTATACTTTCAACGTAACTGGTGCAGGTACTGAGACTGTAACTGTTGTAAACCCTTTTGTTGTAGCAAGTGGAACAAATGTCACATTATCAGGAACAGGTCTTACATCACCTACAGGTCTATCTGTTCAAGATGGCCAGATTCAATTTTCTGTAACTGGAAGCGGCACCGTCACCGTTACTGTTGCCTAAATTTTCAATTTGTCAAAATTGTTATAATTTCTAAATCATAACAATTCTCTGTTCCCGTTATTTCCCGCTCCCGCCAACATATTTTTGTTCGTATTCGTTCAAAACTGCCAAAATAATGTCTCCCCGGTATTCTTCGTCGACCTCAAATGCATTTTTTAGGTCTTTGAATATTAAAACTGCTAAATCTGTTTTTTTGAGTATTTCTTGTTTGTAGTTTTTTGAAATTAATGGTGCCACATTTCCGGTTTTTATGTAATCGAGCACCGTATCTTCTCTATATTTGGCAAATATCCACCCGCCACCGGTTTTTAACATTGGATTGTAATTTCCACCTAATTTTTTTAAATTATTCGAATGAGGAATGGTATTGCCGGTTACAATAATTGATTTGTCGGAATAATCTGTAACAAATAATTCGTCGACCAGTGAAACTGGATCCTTTTTCGATTCGACAACCATTGCCATCATTATACCATGTCATCATTTAAGATCACTCACTGGGCGCAGTGATGCGCCCAGTGATGCGCCCAGTGATTATAGTTCATTGTTATGGTATAATTTCCAGATTTTTAATTGTGAAGTGCGTCCTGGTCGTTGAGCCCGTCCAATCGCTTGTTTTTCCAAATCCTCCGACAATTTCTGTACAAAGATTACATCGGTTGCTTCGTGCAAATCAACACCAGCACCGTAATTCCGTGCATTCAACAATAATACATTCAATGTTCCTTTGCGAAATTTGTTGATATTGTCATTGATACGATCCCGAGATCCAGTGTCAATATTATTATTCAACAATTCCGACCAAAAACTGTAATAATCACGTCCCGAGAAAATCAAAAATCGTTTTTCTGGGTATTTTTTGACAATGGCAGCAAGAGTTTGTGGTTTGTGTTGCATGGGTCCGATTTCAGAACTGGGGGATTCGGGTTCATCGGTTGTGTCGACCTCATTACCTCCAATTGTACATAATTCTGATGCGGACAACGCACTTCTACAATATGGACAATTGGGATTGTCGGTTTTCCATGTAAGAATACATTGTCCACATGCTAGATTACAGCAACATCTCATAAGGGTGGGTTTTTCAATGGGCTTAACCAAGCAAATAAAACACGTATCTGATCCATCTACTGCATTTTTGATATTTTCAATCATACGATTCTTTGTGGCTTTTAATTTTTCGGTTTGTTCGTTGTATTTTTCAAGTTTTTTATTTTTTTCGGCTACATAAATGTTCATACGCGTAGTTGCATCAATTTTAGATTCTAAAGCAATGATTTTGTTGTCAATGGATCGAGAAATGAGAGAAATAACATTGTCATCGCTTCCTACAGTACCTCCGAGTGCTTCTACTGCTGCTTCTGTATCATTCGAATTAATCATATCGACGATTCTCGAATCTAAGTATCCTCGTACCGAACGCAAGTAAGATGGTTCTAAACATTCGATTACAGTGGTGACAGTGTCTGGAATCTCAAAACTTTTCTTTACAAACTCATTACTTCCTTTTACAAGGATTAAATCGCGCATATCGTGAGGAATGCTATAGTATCTTCCGAAAAATTGTTTAATAAAACCGTTGTTGTTCACATTTCTCAAATTAGAATATGTAGCTGTTACAAACCATACAAATTTAGAATGGATGTGTGGCATATTAGGAATATTAACACTATCAGCTTCATCAATTATAAATCGGCGCCAAATACTGTACATATTTTGGGTTGAATGAAAAAGCCTCCAAATTCGTTTAAGATATACATTGTTGTTGGAACACAGCAGAATATCATGATTCGTAATATTATTTTTGATATCATTGTCATTTTTATTTGGTGGATTAAATGCTAAATTATATGCCTTATCATTATGAACAACAAGGACGCTCAAATTAGTATAGTCACGAATTTGTGAATACCAATGATTAATCATATTTTTGGGAACACAGATAAGTGTAGTTTTCATATCGTGTTCAGTAGTATCTTCCAGGTTAGGAATTTTTTGAATAATACCATAATCAGAATTTGTATAACTGCGGATTTTAGAGGACATTTGGCCTATATTTGAATATCCTGATTCTTTGTCTTTACAAATCAATGATAGTACGGTCATTGTTTTGCCATAACCAGGAATATCACCATAAATACCGACATTCGTTTCGAGATTTTCGAGATTTTTCTGTTCAAAATCCGTCATGCGTTGCAATGCGGCTAATTGATGCGGTTTTAGAGCTATTTTAACACTCGATGGATGGTCAGATTGAGGATGCGATTCATTGAGCAATTCAGCCATTGGAACTTATATATGGGTACGATTATTCAGACATAATTCACTTTCACACTGCGCCCATTGATGCGCCCAGTGATTACATTTACAATTATTAATGGATTTATTAAGTGGAGGTGATTCGATGAAATGGATTGCCAGATTTATTTTAATTGGATTGTTATTATTTGGATTTTGGTTTATTATGCGTATTAATAGGAAACCTGTAGAATTGGATACTGACGCAGTAGAATCGGTTGGTAATTCTGCTTATAATTGGATCTTTGGTGTAAAACGTCAACGACATCACGGCCCGCGGGGTCGAAGAGGTCCTCGATACAATAAAACAGAAGAAATATGCAGATCTATAATAGAAAGAATGTATGGAAGACCATTTCCATCGGTGCGCCCCGATTTTCTTAAAAATCCGCGCACGGGGAAAAATCTCGAACTCGATTGTTATAATCCGGAACTACGGATAGCACTTGAATACAATGGACAGCAGCATTACAAATACACCAAATATTTCCACAGAAACAAACAACAATTTTATGCACAAGTCCATAGAGATGACTGGAAACGTAAAAAATGCCGAGAATACGGTATAAAATTAATAGAAGTGCCATATTGGGTACGAGAAGATAATCTCGAAAATTTCATTAGAAGAGCTGCATTACGCTAACAGTGACAAAGTGATCTATTTTCAATTGTCCACATACAATATCAACCGCACAAAATCATGGGTATCCCTTCATATTTTCGAACAATTCTCCAAAATCACCCATCTGCGCATTATTGGCGAAAAAATGTCGACACTGATCGATTGTTTATCGATTTCAATTCCATTATTTACGGACAATTGGGTAAAATTAGTGAATCCGATTATCAGACAAAAACAACTATCCAAATTGATAATTTAGTTGTAAAATATACAGTTCAATATTTACAAAAACTGATATGTAGTGTTGTGCGTCCAAAAAAAATGGTATATATTGCATTTGATGGAACTGTCCCACTTGCAAAAATGGTACAATCACGAGGTCGTCGATTTAAAAGTGCATCCGAAAGCACCAATAATTCCTGCCCCTCCTTTAACAAAATCAAAATATCCCCAGGAACCAAATTTATGGCGAAAATGTCCAAACATATTGAATGTGCAATCCGTTCCGGGAAATTTAGCAAGCATCTCTCAAAAACCGACACCCCAATCGAATTTATATTGAGTGATACACGAATTCCCGGAGAAGGTGAACATAAATATATGGATTTGTTAAAAAGTTCCGGCAGCACCCACGTGGATACAGTTTACAGTCCGGATGCTGATGTTATTGTATTGTTGATTTCAATATGCAAGGGAACCGGATTGCGCGTAATTAGACCCCCAATGAGCGAATTAGAACGCGAAAAATATCCAAATTCGGATTTTATTTATGTAGACATACATGAAACCAAAAAAGCTATTTTAAATGGTGATGTATTGTCCATTACAACTAACAGCGATAGCGACATCCGATCCGTTTTAGATTATGTATTTTTGACTGCACTTGAAGGAAATGATTTTGTGACCCCCATTTCATATTTAGCAATGCGAAAAGATCAAATGCGGTCATTGAGTAAAAGTTACAACCGCATAAAATCATCGGATTCCCAATCTTGGATTGTTAATCTCGACGGTTCTATCAATTTTTATGTATTTGCTACATTGCTCGCCGATCTTGCATCCACTGAACAAAAAAAATTACAAGATCAACAGAAAAAAATGCACAGAATCCGTAAAGAACGCCCCGCTCACCGATTTGATCGCGAATCTGAAATGGAGACCCATGATATTGCAGTTTCACGCCATGACCACGAAGAGTATTATAGTCGATTTAACCCTGAATATTCCCGACATAATCACAAATTTGACAAAATAAATTATTTTAAAGATGCGGCTACATGGAAACGCCAATTTTATGGGTATTTTGGAGTAAAAAACGTAGACACATTGTGTACAGATTACTTAATGAGTCTAAATTTCACAATGCAATATTATATAAATGGGCGCGTTGATTGGAATTATGCATTTTCACATCGATGTGCCCCGTTTGCGTCGGATTTGTGTGAATATATACGGCGACGGGTACCGACATTGCCCACGACAATCGAATTACAACAAAGTAATCCATTCACGCCATTACAACAATTGTTTATGATTGTACCACCGGCTTATTCTGATTTACTCCCTAAAACATACGCAAAACTACAAAAATCGGGTATATTGGCGTCATTTTTCCCGACCGAATTTGAATTGGATGTGGTTGCTGGTGAAAAGTACATTTATTCAGAACCAATTTTACCACACCTCGATGCGCCATCAATTTGTAAAGAATTGGCGTCCGCTAAATTAACAAAAGCAGAAATAGAAAGGAATGAAACTAAAATTAAACCGATTATTGTGTCAAAATGAAAAATAAATTTATTATAGGGGGTCGCGTATATTTTTATCAAATATAGTAGCGATCGTTACAATTGATACTACAAAATTTATAAATAAATTTAATATAGTCACGTTAATAAACTCTTATGTTGTGTGTTAAATAATTGTGAGAAAAAGTGAAAAAAATTAAATAGTTACACCACAATAGAAGTAATGGCAGACAACAATCAACAACTATTTATTGAGGCTGTAAGCGATGGAAATCTGGAAGTAATAAAACTCTTATTGGGGGATCCGCGTGTCGATCCCAGTGATGAAAATAATTTTGCAATTCGAATGGCTGCAGAAAATGGTAATCTGGAAATTGTAAAAGTTTTATTAAATGATTCGCGTGTCGATCCCAATGATTGTAATAATGATGCAATTCGATGGGCTGTAAGGAATGGAAATCTTGAAATTGTAAAAGCTTTATTAAAGGATCCGCGTGTCGATCCCAGTGATCTTTATAATTATGCAATTATATGGGCTGCACAATTTGGACATCTGGAAGTTGTGAAGTTTTTATTGGCGGATCCGCGTGTCAATCCCAGTGCTAATAGTAATTTTGCCATTCGAGCTGCTGCACAATTTGGACATCTGGAAGTTGTGAAGTTTTTATTAAATGATTCGCGTGTCGATCCCAATGATTGTAATAATGATGCAATTCGATGGGCTGTAAGGAATGGAAATCTTGAAATTGTGAAGCTTTTATTAACGGATCCGCGTATATTTTCATCAAATATCCAAGATATCGATATTAAAAACATAAAAATGAATATTCTGATGTTGCTTGTATAACAACTGTATTAAAATTATTGTATTGATTCAATATTAATACAATAATAAAATTGAGTTATTCGATGGTTATTGTTGCTAATTGATCGGTTACTTCATCGATTGAGCTGGTATTGTCGTCATTGTCACTTTTTGGAGATTCTGGGGTAGATTTTACAGATTTAGGAGATTCGGGAGAAGTATCCGATAATTTCACCGGACCAGTGATTCCGGCAGGTTCGTCCTTTACAACCACTACATTAAATCTATTTTTGTATTCATCTTCGTCGTTTATTCCGATATCTTTTACAATCCATTCTTGTACACCGCATTCAGTCATGAATTCTCTGAGTTCTGACCATTTTGGATCACCAATCGATACTTCAAACGTCATTGATCCAGATATTGCGCAATCAATAAGTTCGCGATCGGGCAATGTAAAAAGTGCCCTACATTCCGGATATAACAAATTACTGGTATCGATACCTTTGGCCGCAATCCCATCCAAATCTGTATACTCCCCGAGCAATTTTAGGGATTTTACGGGTCCTACTTTCGGGATGCGTTTATTGTAATCGACACCACACATAATACAGAAATCACGGAATTGTGACGGCGTCAAATCCAATAATTCGAGTACAACGTCATAAAATACAACTTCACAATCACCACCCGATACACTTTTGATAAAAGTTGGAGCTCCATACACTAATACATCGGAATCTGTTGTCAAAACGGCATCTACATATTTGTGTACACACAACCATGAACAAGTGCGCTCTGCTTCACCGGTTGCTATATACCATCCAACTCCCATCAAATCTAGTAATTTTTTGACATTGTCGATATCGGAAGGCTTTACACTAATACACTGACTATTTAATTTTTTTAGTTTGTCGCGGGACAGTTCCAATAGATCCGATCGAGAGATACCAGCTGACAAATTCAAAAATGAAGGAGTTGTAGGCGGCACAATCTGTACATTGGACTCGAGATCCGCTATAAATGCTTCTAATTCGGCAATTTTTGCTTTTGTTTTTTGTCGTTGTTCGGATCGGGCAGCATGTGTGGAACTTTTGAGATCGGGAGGCGTTCCATCAAAAATAAAAACAGGACGTAATCCGTTATTTTGAAGTCCACGAACGAATCTCCAAAAATGCATAATCATAGGTTCATCACTTTGAAAAGACACACATAAATATTTATACAAGAAAATAGAAGTATCAACTGCTACCTTTTTACCTGAAAAAGTATCAAGGGGCATTTTATTGACAATCGATTCATCTAATTTACGGAGATGTTGTAACAGCCCGTTTACGCCCATTGATAGGTTCAAATCTCTAATCATTGGGCGTTGCAGTGCCCAGTCATTAGAGTTTTATTTTATATGTTATATAGTTTATAATATTACTATATAACATGATATATATTTAAACCAGCCGAGGACGAGGTCCGGTTGATGTAGTATTTTGGGGTGTTTTTTCAACAACTGCGTCATAAATAAATGTCATTATGATTGGTAACAATGATAGGCACGATTCGATTTTCAAAGTAGGTACAATTGTAAATTGATCCAATGTTGTCGGATCAATTTCAACAATTTCATCATCATTGTTATAAAATGTTATAATTGTTTATATGGACAAAATTATTAAACAACAGTCAATAATAATATGACATTTAGTTTTAATGTATCATTATGAAAATTACTGAAGTCGACGCGCGGATCCGTTAATAATAATTTTACAACTTCAAGATGTCCACATTGTGCAGCCCATAGAATTGCATAATTATCAGCATCACTGGGATCGACACGCGAATCCGTTAATAAGAGCTTTACAACTTCAAGATGTTCATTATTTGCAGCCCATCCAATTGCATAATTATCAGCATCACTGGGATCGACACGCGGATCTTTTAATAAGAGCTTTACAACTTCAAGATGTCCATTTTTTGCAGCTAATCGAATTGCATTATTATGTATATCACTGGGATCGACACGCGGATCCGTTAATAATAATTTTACAACTTCCAGATGTCCATATAGTGCAGCTAATCGAATTGCAAGATTATGTATATCACTGGGATCGACACGCGAATCCGTTAATAAGAGCTTTACAACTTCAAGATGTCCATTTTTTGCAGCTAATCGAATTGCATTATTATGTATATCACTGGGATCGACACGCGGATCCGTTAATAAGAGCTCTACAATTTCAATATTACCATTTTTAGCAGCATTAAAAAATTGTTGAATTATAGTCATCACCGAAAGTACAATGTATATATATGCCTATATTATTTTCACTTTCATCTAAATTTGGTTATAATTTATATAACCAAATTTACAAATCCATTATATCCAGTGATATGCCCAGTGATTATGATACGAACGTAGCAGCAACCGGTGTATTATTTTGTTTCCACCAATTTTGGTCATCGGTATCATTGACCTCGGTACTTTCATCATCGTCGACCTCCCTATTTATAATTTTCACCATTCCCGTTCCAGCACTTATTTTTTTACCCAATACAATATTGGAACTGATTCCGTTTAATCGGTCATATTCTGAGAATATGGCAGAAGTGATAACTTGTGGAAGTGGTTCCTCAAATGAAATTCTCGTAAATGGATTACTCTGCGATACTTCTGTACCAAAACGCGAAATTGCCCGAATTTCACCGGTATATGTCATTCTGTCAACAAGAGTATTAATATGTACCATGTTTACACTAATCCCGCTTCCATTTACTACTTTTGTAAATTCTTCTACATAAAATGTTTTTGCCGCTTCTATACCCAACACTTCACAAATTTCACGAACGTCATTTGATATCGTACGTTGGGAATCAATCCCCTTAATTCCCAATACACCATAAAAATTATTTCCTGTTGTATACAAAGACCATTCAGATTTAGGAATAGAACGACCTTCCAATTGTAATTTGGCCATTCTTGATGCATCATATTCAACTTTTTCATAATTGACGCGTTTTATTCCAGATATTCCAGATATATGAACATCAAGAATTAATTTAACTATTTCAGATGTTACAAAAAATGTTCGGTCCGATTTATCGGGGATGAATTTACAATTTATATAAATGTCTATAGTTGATTGTGCCAACGGCGAATATATTCCTATACAATCGGCCTGAGATGTTATTTTTTGTGTTATTTTTGACAACGATAGTTTATATTTGTATAAAAGGTTCATATTAAATGACAATCGGATACATACATAGTCATCATTTTCGATAGGATTCTCATCGGCGTCGATGTCTCCATACAATTCCATCCAACATCGATGCCACCATTGAGTATCATGCGAATCTAGTACTTTATGAGAAGTTAACAATGAAGTAAGTCTGACAAATGGAATAGAATCCGCGGTTTCTGATAATTCGTACGGATATTCATTGTTTTTTTCAAAATATAATGTACATGATTTGTTTGATATATTTTTTGAAACACTGAGTAATTCATTTACCTTTTTGAAACCCAGAGTTACATTTTTTGAATTGCTTCCAGTGTGATGAAATGTGTTAAGAGCACCTTGAGTCGCTGGTTCACCAATACACTGACCAGCATTGACACCAATTGCATCACCAGATTCCACTATTGATTTATAAAACATAGTTACTATTTCGTGCTTCAAATCAGGGATGCGGTTTGGAACTATTTTGATGGTTTGTAATTTGGCGTTTAATTTATCACGGTGAATTCGTAAAACATTATCGAGACATATATTTGAATTTTGAATAGTTATCGCCTTACAAATATCGGAAATCTCGGCAGGTTTTAATTTTCGGGGTTTCATGATGTTGTATATATTAATGAAATTAATATATAATTCACTTTATCACTGGGCGCATCACTGGGCCCAGTGAATCACGCTAGCGAATGTTCACGTTGCTACGCGTGCGAAGCCGCACGCGAACATCGCTAATGTCATTTATTGTGTTCATAAAAATAATAGTATAATTTTGAATTTATAAATTATACTATTATTTTGAATTTAAAATTGATTATAGAATATATAATCAATTATTGTAGTGGTATTATACCTAATGATTTATAGTTGACCAAATTGGGTAGGTGGACGATAAGTTGGTGTAGCTGTTAATCTATTGGGTCTTGGTGCTGTGGCCGGTGTAAATTGTGTTGTGACGGGTGCTTGTACTGTTTCTGTAACAACGGGTGAACTAAATCTTAATTTTTTGGCCATATCTGTAATATTAGACGATGACGCAGACGAAACCCCGGACACCGTAACCTTGCGATGCTTCAACATCCAAATACCAATACCAATCATTCCACATGAAGTCATGAGTGTTAATATTCCTGCAACCATATTAAATGATGCGACACTTTTTGCGTCGGTATTTTTGTGAGATCCCGATGATACCTTTTTGTATTCTGAATATAAATACATGAGTACAAACGAACACACTAGTAGTACACCACCCGAGACAATCAAATATATGGCGAGCGCCTTTTCATTCATCTTTATAGTGGCCATTACGACAGTTGCCACAAAAATACCCCAGATGAGGGCGACTACAGAATATAAAAATGCGTGTGATGGAGTATTTTTGCTTTTAGGTATTTTACGAGCCTTGTCTACCGAAAAAAGAAGAGCAATCGCAGCTAATCCCAGCATAATAAAAATCGGTATAAATGGAATTAATTTGTTCATTATTATCTAAAAACATACTTTGATTAATCATATCAACAAACTCCGATCCATATAAATCCTTTCTGGAAGCTATAAAAAACAAAAATAATTCAGAAGCTCTTACTTTATTGGATTTAGGTACAGAATTGTTTGATCCGTCGATAAATAATAATTATTTATTTAGGACTGCTGTAAAAAACGGAGCCACTGGCATTGTTAAAATGTTGTTGGATGATTCCCGTGTCGATCCGACAGATTGGAATAATCGTGCATTTGTATGGGCTGCAGAATATGGGCACTTTAACATTGTGAAAATAATGTTAGAGGATCCTCGTATCGACCCCAATGCTGGAGATGACACCCCGTTGAGCGAAGCCCGCAAAAATAATCATTTAGACGTCGTTGATTTGTTAATGTCCGATAAAAGAGTACACACAAGTGATGGTACGGCCAATGTCACCAAAAATACACCTAAATCGCCAAAAAAATCACCAAAAAAGAAGAAGCAGACCCCAGTCGTATATCGATATTATGTATATGTACCTGTTGTATACTATATTCCGATCCAATATTACCACTACCACTGGACACATTATTGAGCCAAATGAATAATTAGAAACAGCAAAATTACAACAGAAACCCCAACTAATGCAATAAAAAAAGTATTATTTTCACGCGTCACATCAAAATCGACATCAATTGGTTTCAATGCGCCCGTTAATTTCGATCCTTGTATCCAAATACTGGTTTCGTTCAAAATTGCATCAAAATCAATATCTACAATTTCGATATTAAAAGTTCCGTCAGTTCTAGTTTTCAGGCTATGATGCGGAGAATCAGTAATGCTACCGTCTGCAGTATATACAAATTGTAAATAATCGTCGGTTTTTGTACTTGATGGATTGGTTGTAAACACAACTGTATAATTTGAACAATTACTGTGGGTATGCGCATCACAATATTCGAAAGTATACGGCAACTTTGTTAATTTATGAAAATCTATATCAGTACCAATTACATTATCTGAAATCGTTGTTTGATTTGAATGTATACATTTTACACCGACATATATATTGGTCGGAAAATTCCATACAGGTATCGATCCATGTTTGTATAATTTTTCATCGGTTGTTGCTATTACTATTTTTTTACAATTATTCCCCGTATTCATTATTATATTCCAATATGTTACGATCTTTTTTGACGGTATATAATAATGAACTTAAAAATTGCATTTGTTCAAAATTTATCTGAAATTTCTGATGAAAATTTGGATGACATGCTTGATTATTTTAGTGCATCCAATATTGATGAGTTAGCAGAGACAATCATCGATGTATATGCTAGTTCACATGGATTGACTGCCAATATGGATTTTCCGCCTGAAATTTGGGCTAAAATCGCCCAAAACCCAAATTTGTCACAATCTGATCGTTTAAATTTGGCATTAGCGAGCAAAAGAATGCAGACAACGGTAGGTCCAGTCATTGAAGAAAAAGTACAAGAAGAAATTGAACAAGAAACTAGAAACTCGCTTGGATTGCAAATTATTGAAGAATTAAAGAAACCAAATCCAAGTTTACATAGATTAAATATGCTAATTAGGAGCGGACAGGCAAATTTAAATGTAACAGAAAAAAATACTTATAAAACTCCATTATATATTATGACTCGTGAATATAAACCTGAATATTTTAACCTTTATAAAATGTTGATAGACCGTGGTGCAGATGTAAATGTCACAAGTCCTACTGGTTATAATTTGCTGCATTTGATAGTTTTTAAAAAACCTCTAGATGCCAAATTAATAAAATTATTGATAGATAATGGAGTTGATATAAATGGTATAGATACTATTAGCGAATGTACGCCCACACCATTGCATAAATTGGTAGATAGACATTGGAATTCAGATAATTTTTACGATGTTATGAAATTATTAATAGATAATGGAGCAGATGTGACAATTAAAAGTCCTGAGGGATATACTCCACTAAGATTATTATTTTCAAAAAATCAAAATGTTGAAAATTTGAAACTAGCATTGCAATACGGAGATGATCCAACTGAATTATTATATACTTTTGTAAAATCGCGTTTCAATGAACCAATTACTAGTGAAGACAAGGAAATATTCAATATGTTAATAGATCTTGGTGCCGATGTAAATTATACACCATATTCAGATTCATTATTGCATATGGCAACTAGATGTAGATCAGGCGTTTCTAATATAGAATTAATGAAATTATTAATAGACCGCGGTGCCAATGTAAATTCTAAAAATAAGTACGACCAAACCCCACTATTTTGTGCAGCTGTTAAAAATGACGCAACCATCGAAAGTATAAAATTATTAATAGACAATGGAGCGGACATTAGTATTGCAAACAATCTAGGATATACACCATTAGAATATCTGGAAAGATCTAACTGGAAATATTATATAAAATCAGATATACCAATTGTAAGAGAATTATTAGGTGGCGGTGAAAACACACCCTCTCCGTCGCCATCATACAGCGACAGCGACAGCGAATCAGAAATCGAAGAACATACCTTGGCTGATGGCACCAATGTTTATAAAGATGGATATGGTCGTATCTATGATTATGAAAACGTTAAACATATTGGTACATGGGATGAAGCTAGCAATTCTTTACTACCCATTTCATATGCTTATTGATACATATTTTTGTGCATTTAGATTTAATATAGTTTATTAAATTTATTTCATAATTTATGGTATTGGTAGTAGTAAAGGTAGTAGTAAAGTTCAACTCAAATATTTGTATACCTATCATTCAATATACAAATATTCAACGCCTAAGAATTATAACACTTTAATGACACAGCCAACACAAAAGCTGTCCTTCTCCGTATTATTAACCTTTTTTTCATTATTTGTAGCCGATACGATATCAGCTCCCTGTAATTTGCGTGTAAATACAGATATTAAAAATACAATACAGCAAATTGCAGGGCCCATCACTCAGGATAATGTAAATATTCGACCTTATAACAATAATGACGATCCCATTAATGTACAGGTTGGATTTCATTTAATGACAATCTATGATTTTGTTCCAAATGACGAAGTTTACAAGATTGGTGGTTTTTTACGTCATAAATGGACAGATCCTCGTCTTTGTTACAATGAATCGACTGCAGGACCCCTCGGATATATTGTTGTAAAGCATGATAATGCGAATATATGGCTCCCAGATACATATTATAGTGAATCGCTCACTCAATCTGATGTAGAAGGTAATAATTTTCTGCGAATTTGGCCCAATGGAACTATTTTGTATTCACAACAAACAATAGCACAACTTAAAAATCCTCTCGAACTTCGAGATTTTCCATTTAATGTGTTGAGCTTCCGGTTTATCATCGAATCGTATGGGCTCACTATTGAAGAAATGACATATTCGTCGCTTTTTGACAATCCGCTTAGTATAGAAGCAGGGGTGCAAAAAACATCAAGTTGGACATTGATGGTACAACCGGCAGTGATTGGGGATGTAACGTATTCGACTGGAAAGTTTCCACAAATTGTCATGAATTTTGATTATAGATTTGTACCTGTAAAAGTACTAATTAGTGTGTTAATTCCAAGTTTAACGGTTGGATTTCTGGCTCCCCTAACATTGTTGTTAAAAAGTGTAGATTCTCTGGGTGCAAGATTGTCTGCTGGTATCGGTTTTTTCATTGCAATTTTCGGATTAATGTTTGCGATGCAGAATACATTGCCGTCGGTTTCTTATATTTTGACAATGGAGATGGTTATTATTGTGACAATCTTATTCATTGGAATTTCACTTATTATGGCGATAGCAGAGCATAAAATACGGTTGAATGCACGCAAAAATACTGCAAAGGCATTCAAAATATACAAATTGTACAAAAATAAGAGGACAGGGGCGATTCGAAAACGTTATATAAATTCCGAAATATCGGGAATGCAATTGGATGACATTATAAAAATTCAGCCGGAAATTTTGTCGAGTGATTTCCCGAATTCTATAAAACCTGATGCAATCACGCAGAATGCACTAGTATTTAATGTTGCGAAAATGGACACAACAACATATGATTTAGCAGCTTATAAAGCATTAGAATCTGAAGACGCATCAGAATATTCGTATATCGGAGCTAGTTATTCTACCGAATATAAAAGGACAAATAATGCCGATGAATATGTATATTATGATACTGTGATTAATTATGAGCCGGATATAGACAGAAGATGGATTTCAAATGAATTCAAAATGCGTTATTTACATAGATATATCATCGGGGCTTACATTGCTTGTTATTCGATCGTACAAGCCGGAATTATACTGAGTGCCGTATTTTGAATATAATGGTTTTTAAATAATTTTATATTTATTTAAAAAGTACGAATTATGTATATTTTTATAATTTGAAGGTTATATATTTGGAGCATGTCAAAAATATAAATTATGGCAACGGTGCTATTTTATGTATAATAAGTGTATTGGCCATACTACTGATAAATGAAAATCCAGTACTATTTAATTTTACTGGTCCGCCCGATACATTTTGAATAGCAATACATTCAGTTGCTTGTAAAGCAACTATAAAATTACCTGTTAAAGGGACATACGTAGAAGTAAAACCAGTTATATCCATAATCATATTTGAGAATACTATTATTTTACTGGTGCCGCCTGTACCAGTAGGATAATGTAGTAATTGAAATTCTAATAGAGAGGGTGTCGTAGCTACAGTATCTATTATTAGTGTTATTGATATACTATAAATTCCATCTTCATTGACACACAAAAACGGCTCGGGATCTCCTTCTCCTATGTCTGGCACTTCTATATTTAAATTATTTGGTATTGTATTATACCAAGTTGTA
>Ga0180437_10006445_pt1 | contig 15622 bp, 15 predicted proteins | sample SS_ome_4_FD_132410 | JGI IMG/M metagenome (GOLD analysis project Ga0180437, IMG submission 132410) | Hypersaline lake sediment archaeal communities from the Salton Sea, California, USA - SS_3_D_1 metaG | ecosystem: Environmental > Aquatic > Non-marine Saline and Alkaline > Hypersaline >...
CACTATCGTGAGGCAATTCGGTTGAAGACTAATGATCCGCGGCCTTACAACAATTTGGCATGGATCCGAGCGACCCATCCAGATCCTAGGCTCCGAGACGGCGCTGAGGCTATCGAGCGGGCCGAACGGGCTTGTGAGCTTTCCAAGAAAAGAGACCCCTATTTTCTCGACACACTGGCGGCTGCCTATGCCGAGGCAGGTCGATTTCCTGAGGCTGTCGAAACGGTGGAGCAAGCCATCTCACTGGCTGCCTCTGTTGGTTCAAGGAGCCTGGTGCCCGAGCTGGAGAGTCGATTGCAGGGATACACCGTAGGCCGCCCTTACCGTGAGGTTGAGCGACCGCCGGGAGAGGGTAAACGGTAGCTAAGATATACTGCCTAGGCAAGTATCTGTAAGAAACGCCAAAGAGGGTGCCATACACAATATGTGGTGGTGCTGCTCAACTGCGGACAACTTCCCATTTCTGATACAGGTGGAACTCATGGCAGTTATCAAAGTTGCATATATCGGCACGAGAGTCTCTTGTCCTGAGGTCTCATAGATTTTACGCATATTACAGAGCCTTGCTTCTAGGACGTTCTTTCCTGCCTCGATTCTCTGCCCAGTCTACGTCCAAAGGAATACTCTCTTGGTGGAGGGAGATTCACAACCGGGTAAATCGCACCCGGGTTCAAGGCTACCCAAACAGGAGATCGAAGATGAAAAAAGCGGTTGTCATAGGAACCGGGGTAGGCGGGGCCGCCGTCTCCGCGCTTCTGGCCCAGAAGGGGTTCTCGGTAACCGTGTTCGAAAAGAGCGGCTTTGAAGGGGGAAAGGCTGCCAGCTATGAAAGGGACGGGTTCGTCTGCGACATGGGGGTCCACTTCACGGCGCGGGGGTCCAAGGGCCCCCTGGGGGAGGTGGCGCGCCGCGTCGGCGCGGATCTCAGGTTCTCTGAGCCGAACCCGGTCATGCGGATCGTGACGCCGTCCCGGAGTTGTGATCTGCCCCAGAACCTGCTCAGCCCCCTTGCCCTGATCAAGCAGTTCAGGCTGGCGGGCGTCAAGCCGCGGAACCTGCCCGGGGCTTTTCGCGTGTTCATGCAGATTCTGCGTATCAAAGAAGAAGCGGACGCGAGCCGGTTCGACTCAGTGCCACTGCGGGATTTCTTGCTCCGGCACACGGACGATGAGGGTTTCCAGCGTCTCGTGAACATCTTCAATGGGCTTATGTTCGTGATACCGGAGGCAGAAGCCTCGACCGGTGAGTTCCTATGGTCTTTCGCTTCCATGGCCAAGACTGGGTCCCTGGGCTACCCAATCGGCGGTTTCGGCCAGATCGCCAAATCGTACCTGCGGGCCTGCGAACGCAACGGCGGCGAAGTTCGTTTGAAAGAGGGTGTCCGATGCATCCGGGTGGAAAAGGGGAGGGTCACGGGGGTCGAGACCGCAAAAGGGGTCTACGAAGCGGACCTCGTTGTGAGCAACGCGGGGATCCGGAAGACCATCGAGATGGCTGGGGAGGACCGTTTTCCCGCGTCCTATACGGCCGACGCAAAGAAACTCAAGGATTCCCTGGGGGCAGTGACCGTCAAGTACGCCCTGGACCGCCGGCCTTTCGATATCCCCATTGTCGTATACATGCCCGAGGATATGGACTGGAGCCAGAACATGGAGCTCATTTCCCGGGGTGAGGTGCCGAACGAGGTGCCAATGTTTCTTCCGTGCCCCACCTGCTGCGACCCTTCCCTGGCGCCCCCTGGTAAGCACGTCCTTTTGGCCGGCACTGCGGTTCCGGCGGATCTGTCGGCCTCAGAAATGGCCGAGGCGATTCTAGACCGGATGGAGCAGAAGATCCCTGAGCTGTTTCCGGGGATCGAGCAGCACATCCTTTGGAAGCATCGCACGAACCTCTCTTACATCGACGGCATGGGAGGCCGCGGGGCCGGTGAGGTGATTGGCCTTGCCCAGTCGTACGACCAGGTAGGGGAGAACAAGCCCGACCCGCGCACGCCGGTGGAGGGGCTGTACCTGGTGGGCTGCGACGCAGGCGGACGCGGCATCGGCACCGAACAGGCTGCCGACAGCGCCCTCAAGGTAAGCAAGATGATCCTATCGGAAGCGCAGGCCCCCCGGATGGTAATTGCAGAAGTGCAGGTCCCCCGGTAAGAGGGTGTCGAAATCAGCAACAACCATATGCCTTCCACAGGTATTGATGATATCGGTGCGATAGTCCCTTGCCTCACGGTTTGACGACGGCTCAATCACTCTGAATACATTCAGTCCAAACAGTCGGGAGGAAACTATCTCTGTCTGCTTCTAGGCAGTGTTTGCTCCCATTTGCTCTGAAGGGCATAGACCGCTATTCTTGCAAGGTTTCCGTCTGTGACCGTGATCACTCTTTCTTAATGGTACCACCGGCTCGTTTAGTAACGGCTTGTTCGAATTCTTTCTGGAATCCCGGTGTGTAGTTCATAATACTGGGGATCGGGTATCTCAAGCCGGCGGCATGGGTCTTTTCCAAGCCCTCCATCAGGATATCCAGCTTCTTCTCGGAGCAGGAGAGCGCCACCTCAAAATCCTGAGCACCTCCCCAGATACGATCTCCATTTCCCAGGGTGATGTATTGGGGTTGATTGGTGAGCAGGGGCTTGCCGACCCCCTCATGGCAGGAACCTACCCGTCCGGCGGCACTGAATTCAAGTACACCGCCTTCCATGAACAAATACCCCTGAACGGGGAACTGTTCATGGCAGCAGAAGAAGCTATTGCCTGCAAGGAGCGGCGCCTGGAGGAATCAACGGGGACGTTCTTCGGCCTCTGCAAGGAGCACAATCCGCACGAGAAGGTGCGGGGGGGGCCTGCTTTGGAGGGGCTGCCGCAAATCAGTGAGACCTTCCGGCAGGGGAAGGTGAGCTACGTGGAGACTCTCGTGCGGGCCTACCGGAGGGCAGCCAGAGGAGAGGACATGGCGGAAGCGAGGCGTCAGAGGGAAGATCGGTCAGAGAGGAAGCGACACCACTGGAGAACTCCGACTAGGCATTCAACATTCGCGGCTAACTTTGACACACCATCGCCTCTTCTTCTATGCTGCCACCAGCCCAAAACAAACCGAGACGCAAAAGGTGACATTGGATGATGGGAGTGATAGGGGATAGCATCATGCGGGATCTCGATAGCCTATCCAGAGAAGAGGCCGTCAAGTACCTCAAGTTCCTTTCCGGGCTCGCCATCGCCGTGGACGGCCTGTGGTTCATGGCTGTGGAGAAGGCCACGGACTATGACAAGGCCCTCGAGATGGATGTGGAGGTTTGGACCGGGTATGCAAAGGTCGTGGTCAAGCGTATTCGCAGGAATTTCAATATCAACGGCACAGGACTCCAAGCCCTGAAGGAGATCATCAGCCACGATCCCATGTGGTGGAGCATGGGGGACCTCAAGATCATTGAAGACTCCTCGAGTCGACTCGCCTTTGAGGTCATCGATTGCCCCTCGCTCATGGCCATGGAGAAGATGGGAAGGGAGAAGCTCACCTGTGAGCCCGTGGAAGGGGCCTACTTGGAGGCCCTGGCCGCGGCCGTGGACCCCGGAATCAAGGTGCAGGCCCTGAAACTCCCGCCCCGAGAGTCGCCCGACGAGGTCTGTTGCCGATGGGCGTTTGTCATGGAAGGCTGACGCGTCAAGATCCCGCATGAGGAGGAACCGCTTCTCAGGGCTTCCGAGGAGGCTCACGTGACAGAGGGGAAAAGGGTGCACATCGTGGGGGCAGGCCTGTCCGGCCTGGTGGCAGCCATCTGCCTGGCAAGAGAGGGCCACGAGGTCACGGTACTCGAAAGGGCGAAGTCGATCGGTGGGGTGCACCCCCATCATCCTTCGAACCACTCGACCCCTGTGAACATCGATCTCATCAAGGATTACCTCGGCATCGACATCACACCCTGTTTAACGCCTCAAAAGAACATGTACGTTTACGAAGGGGGGCGCAAGTACAGCCTCACCTGGGACTGCTACTCTGTCGAGCGAGGTCCTCGAAAGACCTCCCTGGACACATTCCTATACGATCTGAGCCTGAAGGAAGGAGTGAAGTTCGAGTTCAACCAGGTCGTAACGAACCCGATGGATCTCCCTGCTCCGACGATCCTCGCTACCGGCCTGTTCCCGGAGATGTACAAGGCCCTGGACAGGCCTTGCGTGCCCTTGCCCTGCTTCTCGGCGACCCGAAAGGTGGAGGATCCGGAACGTCAGGGTGAACTGCGCACTTGGTTAGGCCTTTACACGAACACCTATGGCTACGGCCCGATCAACAATCAGCTCGACTACATCCTGCTCTTCTCGGACCGGAACCTGTCGCAGGGGAACCTCAGGCGGTTCGAGGAAGAGCTCGAGAGGAGCGAGGGGATTCGGTTCGACCGATGGGAATCCTTCGAGGTTTTTGTCCCCATGGGCCGTCCGGATGCACCCCGTCTCTTCGCGAATGGCAGGATTCTGGCAGGCACCCTGGCCGGCATGATGGAGCCCGGTGCCTACTTCGGCATACACGGCGCCCTGCTCTCCGGCCGCATAGCCGCTCGGGCGGTTACCGATCCCGAGGGGGCCGCTCAGGACTTCAAGGGTTTCAACAGAAACTACAAGATGAGCTGGTACCGGAATCGCTTGATGAACAACCCGCAGAAGCTCTACATCCACAGACTGTTCTTCCGCTTTCCGGCCCTGTTCGGCCCAATCATGAGCCTAACCGACACGGGCATCCCGGGAGTCAAGCATATCATGGGCGGCATGAAGCCTGAATGTGTGGGCTTCTATTAGTGTGATCTGCCTGTCACGTCTCGAGCAGACGCCCAACGCCTTCCCTCCCGCGAGTTGTTGCACCTGGATTTGCCTGTACAATCCGCTGTCAGATCCACTTCAGGATCGCGCCGAACAGGATCAGACAGAGAGCGTCGAACCCCAGGATCACGCCCACCGTGATTGCCTTCTTCCTCACCATTTCCATGTCGTGGACCCAGAAACAGACAAGGAAGAAAGGGAGGTAGCCGATCAGGAAGATGAGCCACGGGGCCTTGATCGCCCACCACGTGTAATCCCATGTGAGGGCGCCCACCGCGTTCAGCAGAATCTCGATGAAAACCGCGAAGATGGAGTACCCGACGGCGTAGACGAGCCGGTTGGGGATGCCCATGATCTTCACGTGCTTGTCCTTCGGCAGCGTGTGGGCGGCCACGATGCCCAGGATGAAGAACATCATGCAGATCTCGATGTTCAGTCCGATCAGGATCAGGTAGGCCGTGTCTGCGGGGGCTCCCCACACCGGTGCATACTGGGTGAAGTGAAAGACCAGGGCGTTCCAGATCTCGTTGAACCAGTCCATCCCCCAGAGCGCCAGACCGGCAAACACCAGATTCCAGTTTCTCTTCCCTATCTCCACGTTGTAAATGTAGATCACCACGACCAGAAGCGGAATAACGTACCACTGGAACTGCGAGGGATCCCTAAGAATCGACAAGGCTTGCGAGGCAGATTCGGTCATTTCGCCACCTCCCTGAAAGTGCGATCCCTGTTCCGATTCGATTTGCTTGGGCTCCGTCTCCCCCTCCCCCTACAAAGTCGCCCGGCACAAATCTCATTCGGAACAGGGATCGCACCAGATGCCCCACGCACCACCACCCCAGGGGCTGCTTCGGCTCGTTTCGTTTGTCCATAGTACATTGCGTCCAGAAGGTCAAGAAACACTGCCCTGACTCTTCAGACTTTGACATCGCCTGCTTCCTTCTTTACGATTTTCCCCTCACCATATCCGCAATCCACGGAATCCCAAACATGATCCCGTCGAACGCATTTCGACCGGCCGCCTGTCGCCGAAACGCACATGTACAGACGATCCGATCATCCCGATAGAGGATATGCCCTCGAGACGAACAAACCTGGCGATTCAGCGCTATGGGGGCACAGCGGGTTCATCGGCGGGCTGCGTTTGAGGAATTGGTATGATCGAGAGATGGTGGCGTTTTTCAACGGTCTTCTTTCATGACCTTGTGTAAAACCTCGCCCAGGTCATCGATCCTATAGGGTTTGATGATGACATCCCTGAAGCCGTATTTCCTGAAGTTGGCCATGACAGGATCGTTCGAATAGCCGCTCGATGCGATGACCCTTGCGCCCGGGTCGATTCTCAGAAGGTCCCGGACCGCCTCCTCTCCACCGATCCCGCCCGGAATGGTCAGATCCAGAAGGACCGCATCGAAGGACTCTGCCCCCTGCAAGGCTTCCTTGTAAAGCCGGATTCCCTCCAAGCCATCTTCAGCGAGTGTCACGTCATATCCGAGTCGATGGAGAGCCTCATTCGCAGATTTTCGAATCATCTCTTCATCGTCGATCAACAGCACTCTTCCTCGGCCTCGAGGTGGCCCTCCCCTTGTTCGCTCCCTGGAGACGGACTCCTGGGCAGAAGCGGGCAAGTAGAGCGTCACGGTTGTTCCGACACCCACTTCGGAATTTACGTGAATATACCCCTCGTGATTCCTCACGATCTTGAAGGAGGTGGTAAGCCCCAGGCCGCTTCCTTTCTGTTTCGTCGTGAAGAAGGGGTCGAATATTCTTTGCAGGTGCCTTTTCGGTATGCCCACCCCATGATCTGTAATCAATACTCTCACATACTTGCCAGGTTTCACCGGGACTTTCTTTGGCTCGTCCGGGGGCACGTTCTCAGCCTCTATCTCGATGACGCCGCCCTCTGGCATCGCCTGTATCGCGTTGATGACCAGGTTGTGGACGACCTGTCCGATCTGTCCTTCATCGGCCTCGACCTGCCAAAGATCCTTTGTCATCAAATGCGAAAGACCCTCACATTTCACGTTTGAGCCGCTCAAGGCGAATTCCATGTTTTCCTCGAGTATTCTCAAGATGGAAACGTTATGGCGGACCGGCGCTCCCCCCTTTGAAAAGGCAAGCAATTGCTGGGTCAGGTTCCTCGCACGGATCGAGGCCTTTTCCGCATCCGCCATCATTTGAGAAATATCATCTTCGAGGTTCCCGTACATTCTCGCCATAGAGATGTTCGTGGAAATCGCTGTAAGGATGTTGTTGAAGTCATGGGCGATCCCACCCGCCAGGATTCCGAGGGATTCGAGCTTCTGGGTCTTCAGGAGTTCTTCCTCCATCCGTTTTCGATCCGTTATGTCTCGCACGATTCCGTGTACGACCGGGACACCGTCGATCTGGATCACCTGCCCCAGTGCCTCAATAGGGACTTCTGTGCCGTCGGAGCGGAGCATGGCTGCCTCGAAGGCCCTTGTCTGGCCCTCTTCTCGAAGCAGGCTGTCGAACCCTTTTTTCATCTCGCAGGCTGACCGGGAGTGGTACAACTGAAGGTAATGGGATCCGACGATTTCATCCAGTTCCCTCAGAAGCAGCTCCGACGCGACCGGGCTTGCCTCGAGTATTATCCCGGTTTCTGGATCTACGAGGAAGATGGCATCGAGGGAACCTTCGAAGACCGCACGAAATCTCTCTTCACTCCTGCGGAGATCCCTCTCCATCTCGGTCCGCCCTGTGATGTCACGAATCATAACCAGGCTGGATGGGGCTCCCCTCCATATCGTCCTGGCCCCCGTCAGTTCAATCGGCACCGTAGTTCCGTCCTTGCGGGTGAATTGTATCTCATAGGTTTTGGGGATGTCTTCCCCTTGGATTCTTCTTTCGTATCTATCCAGGATAGCCTCCCGCTCATCCGGGTGGGTCAGATCCTTGATCCCCTTTCCGAGCAGTTCATCGATTGCGTACCCGGTGATTTCAGAGGCTCTCCTGTTCACGTAGACAAGAATCCCTTCCCCTGCAGCAATCATGATCCCATCGTTGGCATTCTCCGCCAGGGACTTGAAATTCTCTTCGCTCACGCGCAGCGACTCTATCGCTTGCTTCGTTTCCGTAACGTCCCTTGCATAAACAGCGAGTGCCCTTACATTGCCTTCGCCATCAACGACAGGAGAAATGCGATTTTCATAGAGTCTTCCGGAACGCTCATCCTGGAAACGAACAGGCTTGCCTGATCGAACAACTTCTTGAGCACGGGCCGTCCTGGACGCCGCCACTTCAGCAGGGAGAAAATCGAAGGGGTTCAGGCCGATGAGCTGATCGACACGCTTCCCCAACCTCTGTGCCCCGATTTCATTCGTCGCAAGGACCCTGCATTCAAGGTCCAAGAGTATGGCACCCTCGGCAGGTGCGTTCAGGAGCGCCTCCAGGGTTTCTGTCCGCTCAAGGAGGGATTCACATTTCCCTTCCCCCTCGAGCAACCTCTGTTCAAGCTCGCGGACCTTTTCTTCGAGTTCCTCGTAGGTGGGTTTGCTCTTCATCGTCGTTCTCTCTGAGAAGCCCGTTTCCGAGGGGTACCGGCTATTCGTACAGGATCCGGTCGAGTTGACGGTGGGTGAAGTAGGGGTCGTCATTCCTCAAGTAGGGGAGCCGAATCCTCTTTTGCCGCAGCAGGTCCCGGGAGATCTCCGCGATGATCTCATCGGGTTCGTGGAGGGCAGCCTTCGCAACTTGTTTGCCAAATGGATCGACAATTTCGCTCCCACCCCAGAAACTGTAAGTGGTCCTCGTGCTGGCAGCTTTGGTGTCCTTTGCCTTCTTCGTACCTGATGTCTTGACTGCCGGCACGGGCACCGTCAACTCCAGGGTCTCCGTCCCCACCCGGTTTGCACACAAATTGTAGACTCCAAAGACCCGTGCGTAGAAGGTGTTGATGATTCCCCAGCTATCGATGTTGCTGAATTCACTCCCCATCGATCCCTCCAGGGAGTTGAAAATCGTGACGAATATATCTGCCTTCTGGCAGATGCCCAGGTAGGGCAGGGAAGGATGCCACATGTCATTGCAGATGAACACAGCGATCGACAGATCATGATACTTGAACACGGGGACTTGCTTTCCCGGGGAGAAGACCTTCCGCTCCTCGAACACGCCGTAATTGGGCAGATTGAGTTTTCGGTAGGCAAACAGGATCTCTCCGTCCGCGGCCACCAGGGCGGAGTTGTAGAAGTTCATCGACGGGGACTCCTCGACGAAACCCACGACGGCCGCCGTTCCTCGCGTGGCAGCAGCCAGGCGCTCGATTTCCTTCGAGTCGAGCCTGAGAGCAACTTCATGGTACCTTTGGCCGAGGAAATACCCGGTCAAGGCAAGCTCGGGAAAAACGATCAGGTTCGCTCCTTTGCCACGGCCTTCCTGTATCTTTGTGATGACATCTTCAAGGTTGGCCTCGAGATCGAGCAAGACAGGACTGGTCTGGTAGATGGCAACCTTCATGTGCCGTCCCTCCTCTCGGGTTTCATCCCGCTTGTCTGCGGCGCGTTTCCCATCGCGCATTATATCACCCCGAACCTTCAACACAATCTGCAAGGTGGATTCCTCGCTGAAAACGGGGTAGATTGGTCTTCCGAAGAGGGTTTTGGAGAATGAACAGAAGGTTTCGTTTCGCTGGCATCAAACTCGATCGCAGACACGCTGTCCGAATGGTCGGGGGCATTCTGGCAATCGCGTTATACGCATGCGCATCACCAGGGGAAGCACACGGCCGGAACCAGCCTCCCAACATCGTCTTCATCCTGTCCGACAATCAAAGGTGGGATTTCATGGGTTGTGCCGGCCACCCCTTCGTTGTGACCCCTCATCTGGACCGTCTGGCCAGGGAAGGCATCCTGTTTTCGAATGCCTTCGTTACCACCTCCCTCTGCAGCCCAAGCAGGGCCAGCTTCCTCACGGGACAGTACGCCCATACACATGGTGTCCGGGACAACCTCACGCCCTGGAATGAGGAGAAGGTGACCTTCCTGGAACTCCTGGGGGAAGCGGGTTATGACACGGCATTCATCGGGAAGTGGCACATGCCGGGTCCCCTGCCCACTTTGAGAGGTGTCGATCTGTTCGTGACCTTCACCATCCAGAAAGGACAGGGCAGATACTTCGATTGCCCCCTGGTTGTGAACGGTGCGGAAAGGACCTCTCGCAAGCCCTACATCACGGAAGAGCTGACCGATCACGCGCTGGCCTTCGTCTCTAGAAAGCGGAAAGGACCCTTTTGCCTGGTCCTCTCTCACAAGGCCGTTCACCACCGATGGCTGCCGCCGAGAGATCTGGCCAACTTGTACGCAAACCGGAAACCACCCTTCCCCCCCGAGTACAACCCCCTCGTCTTCATGACGGGCGGAAATATGTTTGAAGGGTTGATCGGCCTGCCGGACGAGCTGTACAGGGATTACGCCAGGGTGGTCACATCCCTCGACCGCGAGACCGGGAGGCTCCTGGAAAGGATGGACCACCTTGGCATAGCGGATCACACGATCGTCATATTCGCGAGCGACAACGGCTTCTTCTGGGGTGAACACCAACGAGGTGGCACTGGCCGGTGGCCCTATGAGGAATCCATCCGAATCCCCTTCATCGTACGGGCCCCGGGAATCGTTGAGAACCCCGACAGGCGAGCCGACCAGATGATCCTGAACATCGACCTGGCGCCAAGCTTGCTCGAAATGGCCGGACTGCCGATCCCGGACAACATGGACGGACAAAGCTTTGTGCCCACACTGAAATCGGAGTCATCCCCTGGAAGAGAGGCTTGGCTATATGAGTATTTCGGAGACTTCCCCTTCAGGATTCCCGTCACCCACGGTGTGAGAACCGAGAGATACGTCTATATCGAGTTCGAGGGAAGGAGGGGCCGTGAGCTCTATGACATACAAAACGATCCCCGCCAGCTGCACAACATGATCCATGCCGAGGAAGGGAAGAGGATCGCCGGGGGACTCAAAGGCATGCTCGAGAACCTGAAGGAGTGAGAAAGAACCAGATGCAGAAGTCAAGCCTCGCAAACCGGCTCCTCATCCCCCTGTTCCTCGCCCTGATCGTCATGCTGTCTTCCAGGGTTGTGTACGTTTACTCCGTAAGAATCGGCGATCAGGCCCTATACCACGCCGTCGCGTTGATTGCCGGATCGATTCAGTTCGCGAGCATCGTGCTTGCTGCGCTCTTCGTCTACCCCATCACGTATTTCAGGGGGGCCACCGCCGCGGAAAGGGTGGTTGCCGGCTCGACGAACCTCGCTGTCTGGGTGGGCATCGACTCCTATCATGTGAGCGAGGCATTCAACTGCCTCCAGACCTTGTACTACGGGATGAATATCGGCTCCATCCTTCTTGCGTGGGACTTTGCCTTGATGGGCATCCTCGAGTTGGCCTGCCGGTACGTTCGGAAGAAGAAGGGCGATCCGGTCAGGGGTTTGACGCCACTCCCCTTCCTTCCGATTCTCATCTTTCTGTTCGTAGTCTTTGTTTTGTCAAAGGAGGGTGGAGCTTACTACTGGAACATGCTCCTCGATGGTTACCTGGCTTTGTTCAGGAATTAACGGCAAGCGGTTGCCGCGGGAAGACTGCCCCGGCGTAGGTGATCGCTTCCTAAGCTGCAACCTCACGACTCTGCCTCGGGTCAGGCACACTCGATCGTGGTCAATCGCATATCTGCGGTCGACAATAGTGCTTGGCCTCGATCCACTGGAAGCATAGTTCCTCATCCGGAGGCTCGCACGGCTGATCGTCTGCCCCGCAGCATTTGCAGGCAAAATCATTGTCCCCAACGACCACGCATGTGTTCGGGGCGGTAAACGGAATGAGCGCGCACGTGTCCGGTTCGGCCTTTTCGCACGGGTTGTCTCCACAACCGCCCTGCACAAAGGCAATCAAGAGTCCGGAACAAACCAGAATAGGAACACAGAATCTCCAGATCTTCATGTTCTTCTTCCTTTCCTGAATCTGTAGGGGGTGCCTGACCACAGAACCAATGGAAGATCTTCTAGCAGAGATACCTCTCGTATGTAAAGCGATTTTTTGTGTTTTAGTCTAGGGCAACTATATTCAAAAAGCAAAACGTCTGTCAACGTAGCCGTTTGCCGGACACATCTCGTATCCTCAGCCAAGAGGAAAGCGCGCCATGTATTCCTCAGGCGGATCCTTGGTGGCTTGACACTCGGAGCGGAAGATTTCCTTCCTGCAGCCCTCGAGCAAAATGATTATGTGTTCCCCATACCCTCCCGCGACGATCCCTCGCGGGGCACCCAGGAAACGTTGCTGTGTTTCAGGTCAGTCCTGCCCTCTTCGATGCTGTCCTGGATTTCCTCTCCGATTTGCTTGGTCTCCGTCCCTCCCTCCCCCTGTCATGACAAAGTCGCCCGGCACAGATCTCCGAGGGAACCCAGGACAACACCGAAAAACTTGGAGTCTACCCAGGAAACACAGCGACAGGTGTCCGTCGGCCTACTCGACCATCATATCCCTCGAACAAGAGACTTGACAAGGGGTGGAAATCAGCATATGCTGAATATTCAGTTATTACTGAATTTTTCGACCACGCGAAAGGATAGGTCTACTCATGGCCGGGAAGGAAGGGAAAAAGGATCCCTGCGAATCCGATCCCTCGAACGGCGCCATTCAGGCTGCAAGTTGCTTCAAGGTGGAAGCCCTGATAACGATTGACGGGCGGGGGCAGATCGTGCTCCCGAAGGATATCCGCAAGAGAGCCGGGATCGGGGCGGGAGACAAACTCGCTGTGATCAGCTGGGAATCGGACGGCCGGGTGTGCTGCCTCTCCCTGATCAAGGCCGACGAGTTCGGGGCGTCCATCAAGGGGTTGCTCGGCCCGATGGTGGAAGAGATTCTGCGATGAATCCTGGCATCCTCAGAACATCGAAGGGACGGTGCGGGTATGCCCGCATCACCACCGTTCTTCTCCTTGGCGTCGGAGTCGCAGCGTTCCTAACCTTCATGTACAAGCGAGTCGACAAGTCGCAAACAGGAACGGGAGAATCCTTCCGTCAGCACATGGAACTCGAAGAAAGGATGCTGCAAGGACTCGCAAAGAGCAGGAATCGGTCCCTTTCGGACGAACAAGTCGCCCTCATGAAGAAGGAACTCTCGCCACAGAAGGGGGAATCCTTAGCCATCGAGTGCCCGATGGGCGATCTGAAAGCCTGCTACCTTGCTCTGGAAATCAACCTGGTCTTCGAGGCATCCGGCTGGATCGTGGAGGAGTTCCTGTTTGCAGCCCAAAGGACTTCCGGGGAAGCCGTGATCCTGCGAGTCAGGGACGCATCGATGATGGATAGAGCGAAGCGTCTCTCCCTTCTTCTCGAGTCCGTTGGCGTTCCTGTGACGACACAGATAGACAAAGGACAAGTGTTCAACCTGAAGATCCTCGTCCCGGCCAAGGGCCCCCAGGCCTGATCCCCACCCAGCCTTTCCCGACCAGCTATCAGCCGTCAGCTTTCAGCTCCCAGCCTTTCCACCCAACTTGATCGGGTGCGGGTGCGGGCGCGGGCGCGACAGTGGTTGCGTTTTGTAGGGCGAGGGGAGGACCTTTCGCCTTTGCCCTTTCGCCTTTCGCCTTCTGAAGCCTGGCACCTGATAGCTGATACCTTTTTCCCGTGAACCAAATCCAGGGGTCGTGCGTATTACTCTATAGAAGGGATGAAATGAATCGACGACTAAAAACGAGTCGAGGGGTGAGAAATGGATGCACGAACTCCGGAGGAAGGGCAGGAAGAGATGAGGCGATGTCCCTATTGCTACGAGCTGGTCCATCGAGACGCGGTCAAGTGCCGGTTCTGCAGGTCCGCACTGGACCCCACGGAAGAGAACACACAGCCAAAGGATGCCATCTCCGGGAAGATGTTCCTTGGCGTCTCTGCCGGGCTCGCCGGTAAGTATCAGATTCCCGTCACCGTGGTGCGCCTGGCATTCGTGTTGCTCACGCTGTTCCACGGCTTCGGGATTCTTCTCTACTTGATCCTCTGGGCCATCATGCCGGGGATCAGGGACGGGGAGGAGCCAAAGGCAGGCAACTGGGTTCGAACAGTGCGCAGGTTCTTCTGGGCCGTGAAGAAGGCCTTCACGGAAGAGGTCTTGGGCGAAAGAGGTGCTCGAACCGAGAGCAACGAGGTGGACCGCACCGGGGACGTGAACACGGCCGAATCCCGTTGAGATCAGGGGAGTGATCCTCTAACATAAGGCCATGGGGCCACACACGGAACCGAGCGATGAAAGACTGGCCGTCCTGTCAGAGCAAGGAAACCAAGAGGCGGTTTCCGAACTGGTGCGGAGGCACAGCCCTGGGCTGTACGGCTTCATCCAGAGGTACCGCCCGGACCGAGACGACGCCGACGATCTGTTGCAGGAGACCTGGATCAGGGCCCTCGCCAATCTCGACCGGTTCGACCCGAACAAGCGGTTCTCTACCTGGCTCTTCCAGATCGCACTGAACCTGTGTCGCGACTTGGCTCGAAGGGATCAGGCACGATGGAGGATTCGAAAGGGAGTGCAGGAGTTGCAGCAGGGGAAGACAGGCGCAACGGTTGAAGAGAGGGTAGACGCTATGAAGGCCGCCCAAGCGATTGAAACACTGCCGCCCCAGCAGAAAGAGGTGCTTCTCCTCCGCTATTACCAAGGGTTTTCCGAAGGGGAGGCTTCGGAGATCCTGGGCTGCCCGAGGGGCACGGTCAAGAGCAGGCTTCATCAGGCGGTCATGACCCTAAGGGTCAAGCTGGGAAACACGGAGGTGGAGCCTTGAACATGCACCGGGACGGGGGACGACTGGACTGTTCGGCTTGTGAACAGGCGATTCTTCGCGCAGAAGCGCTTGAGGATGCACTGAACGATTCTTCGGTGGCAGATCACGTGACGGAGTGCGGTGAATGCAGGGAATTCTTCGAATCCCTCAGAGAGGTGAGACCTGTCCTCGATCAATACCGGGTCCGCGAACCCTCGGAAAAACTCATCGAAACGGTACTCCGCCGGGCCGTGCAGCCGGACCCCGCGAACCTCGCCCCAGAGAGAGAGCGTATCGACGCAGGGATGTTCCGAGTCCTCCTGGCGGGTCTCGTCTCCCTCCCCCTCGTGATCCTGATCAATGCCCTGATGGGTTGGGCATTGTACGAGGTGGCAGTCTCACTCCTTCCCAGGACGATCGCCCTGTACTGCGTCGGTTTGTTCGTGGTCTGGGCATCCCTGGCCATTTCCTTTGGCTACGCGAGCCTGCCCTTCCTGGGCGCCTTCGTGAATAGGCCCGCGGGCCGGCTTCGGATCGCCAACCCCTGAGGTCAAAAGGGTACGCAGAACCTTACAAGAAAGAGAAGACCGAATCGTGAGCAGAGGAGAGAAGATGTCAGACCATGAGATGAAGAAATGCCCCTACTGCGCCGAGGAGATTCGGGCCGAGGCGATAAAGTGCAGATACTGTGGAAGCGTGATCAGCACGAGCCCACTCTCCGAAGCCGTCACCCAGGCCTGGTACAGGTCTCGGCGGGACAAGGTGCTTGCGGGCGTCTGTATGGGGCTTGCGAAACAGTTCGGTGTGTCCGTGACACTCATCCGGCTCGCCTTCCTTCTTGGTACCTTCTTCGGCGGTTGGGGGGTAATCATCTACATTACGCTCTGGTTTATCATGCCCAAGGAGCCTCTCGCGAGACTGGATTCAGGCCCCCACCCCCCATCCCCTGATACTTGATCCGTCTATCTCCTCTTCGCCCTCTGTAGTGGGTGGGCAGGAAACTGTCGCTCTGTTTCCCTGGCAGATCTGAGGTTCTTCCGTTCTGTCATGGG